>Ga0137384_10001611_pt1 | contig 17909 bp, 9 predicted proteins | sample SagtaG_2_FD_104922 | JGI IMG/M metagenome (GOLD analysis project Ga0137384, IMG submission 104922) | Vadose zone soil microbial communities from Sagehorn Ranch, Mendocino, California, USA - Sage2_R_60_16 metaG | ecosystem: Environmental > Terrestrial > Soil > Vadose zone | place: USA: California... | reverse complement strand
CCTGGCCCGGGGCGGCGACGGCTGCATCCGCAGGAGACCGTGCTGACGTTACGGCCCGCTGCTGACCTGCCCTGGCCCGGGGCGGCTGGGAAGTCGCCGGGCGCGGCCTGGCAGCGGCCCGCGACGGGCAATGATCATCTAGAGCGTCGCCTCGATCTCGCCGAGCAGAGCGTCGCCTCGATTTCGCCGAGAGCCCCAGGGTCAGGCCGGCAGCGGGCCTGGATCCGGCGGTTCAGCGGAAGTCGCGGCTGTGGGCGGCGGCGACCACCTTGAGCCGCTGCAGCCGGGTGGCGAGCAGGCTGACCGCCCCGTCCAGGCGTTCCACCCGGCCGTACACCAGCAGCGCGCTGGCGTCCATCGCCAGGCGGCGGTGCCGCTCCCACACGGCCGGCGGGCAGATTATGTTGGCCATCCCGGTCTCGTCCTCCAAGCTCAAGAACACCACTCCGCGTGCCGTCCCCGGCTGCTGACGGTGCGTGACCAGCCCGGCCACCAGCACCGCGGCACCGTTCCGCGCGGTCCGCAGCGCATCAGCCCCGATCGCGCCGCGCTCGGCGAGCATTTCCCTAATGTGCTCGATCGGGTGGGTTCCGTAGGTGCCGGTCGCCCACAGGTCGGCGAAGGTCTCCTCGGCCGCCGTCATGGCCGGCAGCGGGGGCGCGGCCATGCCAGGGGTGGTGCCTGGCAGCTGGCCATCGGAGATCGTGGCGGCGGCGCCAGCCGCCCACAGCGCTTCGCGCCTGCTCATCCCGAAGCAGCCGAAAGCGCCCGCCGTGGCCAGCGCCTCCAGCGCGGGCGCCGGCAGCGCGGTGCGCCGGGCAAAGTCCTCCAGATCCGCGTACGGCTGCCCGGCCACGATGGCGGCGGCTGCCGCGGAGCCTAGGTTCCGCACGTCGGACAGCCCGAGTCTGATCGGGGGCTGCGCCGGTCCGGGGACTGTGCTGACCCGGGGGGAGACCCCCCGGAACCCCCCGGCAGAACGCCCGCCCGGCCCGGCAGAAACCCCCCCGAACCCCACGCCCGGCCCGGCAGAGGCCCCCTCGAACCCCCCGCCAGGACCTCCGCCCGGCCGGGCAGAAACCTCCCCGAACCCCCCGCCAGGACCCCCGCCCGGCCCGGCAGAAACCCCGGAACCCCCTGGCAGGATGCCGGCTGGCCCGGGCGGAGCAGCCCGGGAAGACGGCTCTGCGGTGACCGGCTCCCCGACGGGATCCGCCTCTGCGGCGGGACCGGCGGCTGACCATCCGTAATCCATCTGGGTTGATGGCGGTTCGGTGTGCTCGAGTGTCGCGAGCACGGCGCTGGCGTTGATGTCGACGCCCCGTACCTGCACCCCGTGCCGCCGTGCGTCACCGATCAGGCTGGCCGGCGAGTAGAAGCCCATCGGCTGGCTGCGCAGCAGCGCAGCGGCGAACGCGGCCGGGTAGTAACGCTTCAGCCAGGCGCTCGCGTAGACCAGGTAGGCGAAGCTGATCGCATGCGACTCGGGGAACCCGTAGCTGGAGAAGGCCAGGATCTTCTGGTAGATGTCCTCGGCGACAGCCGGCGGGATGTCCCGTTCCGCCATCCCGTCCAGCAGCCGCTGGCGCAGTTCCTCGATCCGCTCGGGGGCACGCTTGGAGCTCATCGCCTGGCGTAGCTTGTCCGCCTCGGTGGGCGTGAACCCGGCGCAGTCGATCGCGATCTGCATCATCTGCTCCTGGAACAGCGGGACGCCGAGGGTCTTGCCTAGCGCATGGCGCATCGACTCGTGCGGCAGGTCCGGGGTCTCCTCGCCGCGCTTGCGCCGCATGTAGGGATGCACCGAGCCGCCCTGGATCGGGCCCGGCCTGATCAGCGCAACCTCGATCACCAGGTCGTAGAACTTCTCCGGCCGCAGCCTCGGCAGGGTAGCCATCTGCGCGCGCGACTCGACCTGGAAGACCCCGACGGTGTCCGCCTCCCGTAGCATCGCGTAGACGGCGGGATCCTCCTGCGGGATCGACTGCAGGCTCCAGCGCTGGCCGTGATGGGCCTCGACCAGCTCGAAGCAGTCCCGCAGCGCGGACAGCATGCCCAGGCCGAGCAGGTCGAACTTGACCAGTCCGGCGTACGCGCAGTCGTCCTTGTCCCACTGCAGCACGGTGCGGCCGGGCATCCGCGCCCACTCCACCGGGCACACCTCCCCAACCGGCCGGTCGCAAATCACCATCCCGCCGGAGTGAATGCCGAGGTGCCGGGGCAGCCGCTGTAGCTGCCCGGCGAGGCCGGCGACCGCATCAGGAACGCCCGAGCCGGGCGGGATCGGCTGGCCCGGGCCGCAGCGCCGGGGGCCGACCTGACGTGCCCACTGATCCTGCTGCTCCGGCTGGTAGCCGAGCGCGCGCCCCGCGTCGCGCAGCGCCATCCGCGGCCGGTACGAGATCACGTTGGCGACCTGAGCCGCCCGGTCCCTGCCGTACCTGCCGTAGACGTACTGGATGACCTCTTCCCTGCGGCGGTGCTCGATATCCAGGTCAATGTCGGGCGGACCGTCCCGGCCTGCTGACAGGAACCGCTCGAAGAGCAAGCCATGCCGTACGGAGTCGACGCTGGTGATCCCGATCGCATAGCAGACCGCGGAGTTGGCAGCCGAACCCCGCCCCTGGCAGAGGATGCCATTGCGCTCGCAGAACTCCACGATGTCGTGCACGATCAGGAAGTAGCCGGGAAACCCTAGATTCTCGATCACGTCGAGCTCGCGCTTGATCTGCTCGTAGGCGCCAGGCGCGCGCTCGGCATGCGGCGGGCCGTAGCGGCCCGGCGCCCGCCGGGCCACCAGCTCGCGCAGCCAGCTGATCTCGGTGTGATTCTCCGGCACGGGGAAATCCGGCAGCTTCGGCGCAAGCACCTTGAAATCGAATGCGCAGTCCGCGGCCAGCTCTACGGTGCGCTCGAGCACGCCGGGGTACCTGCGCAGCCGCGCGGCCATCTCCGCCCCGGAGCGGATATAGGCGGCCCCGGAGGCGGCCAGCCAGCCATCCATCTCGTCCAGGCTGCGGCGCGCCCTGATCGCGGCCAGCGCCTGGGCCAGCCTGGCCCGCGGCGGGCCCGCGTAATGCACGTTGTTGGTGGCGATGACGGGTATGCCTGCTCTGGCGGCCAGCTCGAACAGCGCGTCATTGCGCTCGTCGTCGGCTGGCTGGTCGTGCCTAGTCAGCTCGACTACCACGTTTTCCCTGCCGAACATGGCGGTTAGCTCGCTGAGTTCGCTGGCAGCAGCCCGGAGACCAGTTTCCTTTCTGCCGGCTGGCCCCTGGCCGGCTGGCCCCTGGCCAGCGGCGAGAGCGGCGGGAACGGCCCCCTTGCGGCAGCCGGTGAGGATTACCCAGTGCCCGTCATGCGCCCCGGCGAGCTCTGCCATGTCGTAGACGGGGCGGCCCTTCTCTTTCCCTGCGACCTGCGCCGCGCTGATTACCCGGCACAGCCGCCGGTACCCGTCCGGGTCGCGGGCGAGCACCAGTAGGTGCCGGCCGGCCGGGTCGGGGATGCCGCCCTGCCCGCCGGGTAGGTCCAGGCTGAGCTCGGCACCGAAGACCGTGCCCAGCCCGGCGCCTGACGCCTCTTTCACCCGGGCTGCCGCCTGGGCGAACTGCGGCACTCCGTACATGCCGTCGTGGTCGGTGATGGCCAGCGCCGTCAGGCCGTGTTGCAGCGCCTCGCCGACCAGCTCACCGGGACCGGACGCACCGTCGAGGAAACTGTAAGACGAGTGGCAGTGCAGCTCTGCCCACGCGGGGCCACCCCGCGGGATCGGCCTGCCTCGTGAGTCTGGCCTGTCTCGTGAGTCCAGCCTGTCTCGTGAGTCCGGCCTGACCCGCCAGTCGGGCAGGCGGGTCACCGGCCGCAGCCGCCGGTCGGGCAATCGGGTCACCGGCCGCAGCCGACGGTCCCCGCGGCCACCGGAATCCCGGCTGCCGCGGTCGCGGTCGTCGCGATCGCGGTTGTCACGGTCGTGGTCGTCGTCGTTGTCGGCGTTGTCGCGGGCCTCGCGGTCGCGGTCGTCGTTGTCACGGTCGTTGTTGTCGCGGTCGTCGCGGTTGTCACGGTCGGCGTTGTCGTTGTCGCGTTCGTCGTTGTCGCGATCACCGTCGCCACAGCTTCCGGGGTCGCGCCATGACAGCCGTCGTTCGAACTCGCGCCACGAAACCGGCGGGTTGTCCCAGGCCATGAACTGTGTCACCTCCTTCTTCAGCCGCCTGGCTGGCAGGCAGCCGGATTGCGGGGCTGCTCCGCCTGTGCTCGGCAGCTGGTCCCGGCCCGCTCGTCAAGCTGTCGGCTACCCGGGCTGATCCCCGCCGCCCCCAGGCCCGGATACCGGGCTGATCCCCGCCGCCCCCAGGCCCGGATACCCGGCTGATCCCCGCCGCCCCCAGGCCCCGGATACCCGACGCTGCCTGCCCTCGGCTGGTTGCCTTACACGGGATGGATGTCGGGGGACGCTGAGAAGGTGCGGCCGGCCGGGGTGGTCCACTGGAAGATGCCCGGGGCGATTTGCTGCAGGCTCCAGCCAAGGTGCTGCTTGATCCGGTGGTGCGTGCGGCACAGGCCGCCGAGGTTACATCTGCAGGTCAGGCCGCCTTTCTCAAAGGGGATGGTGTGATCGAGGTCTGCGCGCCAGGCGGGCTGCCGGCATGTCGGGAACCGGCAGGTGAGATCGCGGGCGGTGATGTACTCCTTCAGCCGGGGCGGCGGCCGGTAGGAAGAGCTGGCGCTGCCGTGCGCGCACCCATCTGCCGCGGCATCTGCCTCGGCACTAGCTCTTGCCCGGTCAGCTGCCTGGTCCGCCGCCTGGAGGGCTCGGGCGAGGATTCCGCCGAGTGGATCCGGGCCCGGGCGGTGCGGCGGCGGGTGGGCAAGGATGTCTTCGGGGATGGTCAGGGTTACCCGGCTGACCAGTCCCATTCCGGCGCGAGACTCTTCCGGGCCGTCGCGGTTGCGGAGACGGAGAATGCGCGTGACGGCGATGGCCTGCCCGCCGGAGGTGGTCACAATGATCCGCCACTCGGCGGCCGGGTTGAGTGATGCAAACTCGGCGAGCTGGCGGGCTTGAACCGCGGTGATCGGCCCGATGCGGCCAAGGCGGCCCGGCTCGGAAGAGATTCCGGCCAGAGCCTGCCAGGGAAGGGACAAATCCAGCATTCCGGGCCGCCCGCTCCCATGCTGGGCGAACGCGGGCGGGATGACCGCGGGCACGCCAGGCCAGTCTCCGGCCGGCCAGCCGTCGTCATCGTCGTCCTGGCCGGAGTCATCCCAGCCGCTCTCGGCTAGGCCGTCATCCAGGCACCGATCGTCGTCGCGGGGGGCGTCCTGATCCCCGGGCGGCGGCACGTCATCGTCATCGCCCGATCCGCCATCCTGCGGGTCTCCGTCATGCCGGTTACCGCGGGCCGGGCCGCCACCGGGGCCGCCATCGCCCGGGTTACCGCGGGCCGGGCCGCCACCGGGGCCGCCATCGCCCGGGTTACCGCGGGCCGGGCCGCCACCAGGGCTGCCATCGGGGCCGTCGGACGGGCCATTATCGGACGAGTCTGGCGGCGCACCTTCGGCGGGGGGAATCAGCGGCAGGGTGCCGAGCAGCAGCCCCAGGTAAATCTTTGCGCACAGCAGGTCCATCCCGCCTGGCGCCCCGGAGGCCTTCCACGCCCGCGCCATCGCCTTGATCCGCGCCATCGCCGCCGTAGCATGAACACCAGGCAGCCGCTGCCCGGCCAGCGTCGCCGTGGTTTCCTCATCGGGATACAAGCTGACCTTCGCCTGTCGCTCGGCCTCCTTCCTGCGCCGCTCGGCGCCCTCAGGGTCGGCCGCAATTACCGCACGGCGCAGTGCCGCTCGTAGCATTCCGGTCGTCATATCCCCGGCTGCCGCCAGCACCCTTTCCTCCACCGCGCGAGCCGCAGCATCGGACAGCATCTTGGTCGCATCGGCAATAAGCCGCGCACGCGTCAGGTCGATCACTCCGGCGCCAAGCGCGGCACCCGTGGCGGCCAGCCGCCAGGCCAGATCCACCGCCAGCTCCGTCCACCACGACGCCCCGAACTGCGACATCGTCAGCTCCAGCGACACCTCCGCAGCTGCAGACGCGGGAACCCGGGCAGGACGGCCATCAACGTCGACACCGATGTCCTCATCTCGGACGGCCGCACGGGACGCGATCTGTGCGACCGCGGCCAGCTCCCGGGCCTGCGCCCACGACGCTATCCGCCGCCAGGAACCCGCGACGGCGGCCAGGTCATGATCCTTCAGATCGGCGGCAGGTGCCACGGCCAGCCACGCGGCCAGATCCGGCCCGGGCGGCAGATGCTCGGCGATCTGCCCGGCCAGCGCCCCGGCCGGCAGTCGCTGCCCGCCGTGCTCTTCCACGGCATCAAGCACGGCCTCCTGCGCAGCCTCCTCATCCGCAGACTCGCCAACTGCAGACTCGCCAACTGCAGACTCGCCAACTGCAGACTCGCCATCCGCAGGGCCGACATCGGAAGGGCCGACATCGGAAGGGCCGTCAGCACCGATGCAGGCGGCCAGGGCGTTGAAGTCCAGCTCCCATGACCAGGACAAGCCCTGCGGCGCGCCCGCGCAGCCAAGGTCTGCTGGCATAGGGTCACCTCCTCCGCCGAGCCCGTCACCGAGCTGTCTGGCTGGCTGATCTGTCTTAGATAAGAGTAGCGAGGGGTACCGACAAAACGTTGATTGAGGGGAAAATAAATTCGATTCCCTTGCTAGCCCAGGTCAGCGGCTGCGTGCCTGCCGATCCGAGGCGGCAAGCAGTTCGGCTAGCCGGTCAGCAGGGAGGGAAACGCCCACTTGCCCGGCAGCCCCCGCACCCCCAGATCCCACCGTCTGAGGCTCAGCCACCATGGACTCAGCCCCGAGCAGGGCGTTTACGACGGCTTCTTCCACTGACTCGGCAACGGCCCGGAACAGCAGGTCCATCATCGGCCCGTCCTCGGGCAGCACCGGCGCCGCGAGCTGCTCAGAATCCGGCGAATGCGGGATCAGCCGGGCAGTAGAAAAGGCGATCACGTACTCGCCGCTGCCGTGCTCGCCGAACGTCCCGGTCCACGCAAGCCCATTCTGCGTGCGGCTTGCCAGCCTGCCGAGTTGCCGCGAGTCTGCAGGCGCCGTGGTGGCAAGCACGACAACGCAGGAACCGCCCGCGTCCTGCGCAGGAGCCGAAGGCGGAAGCGGAGCCGAGGCTTGCGAACCCGGCGGGCGCAGGGATTTGCCCACCGGCACGCCGTCGATGCGCAGGTCACCCGGACTACCGAAATTAGCGAGGACAAGCACGCCGACAACATGCGATCCGGCGCCGCCTCCGGTCATTCTGGACGCGGTGCCGATGCCGCCCTTCCAGCCATAGCAGATCATCCCGGTGCCAGCCCCGACCGACCCCTCGGCCACCGGACCCGGCCGGGCGGCGGCGATCGCTTCGAGCACGTGCTCCGGACGGACCAGCAGAGCCCGGATGTCATTGAGCTTGGCGTCACTGCACTCGGCGACGACGGGATTCACATTGCCGGTCGAGCGGCCGATCTCGGGGTTGGCAGCCAGGGCGTGCAGAATCAGGCCCTCGAAGGCCGAACCGACGCTCAGCGTGTTGGTCAGCGCAATCGGCGTCTCCAGCACTCCGAGTTCTTGCAACTGAGTAACGCCGACCGTCTTGCCGAATGCGTTAATGACGTGGACGGCGGCGGGAACCTTCAGCTGGAACATATTGCCGCCATGCGGCAGGACGACGGTCACCCCGGTGCGGGCGGGCCCTCGCGGCGGGCTCGCCGACCCTTCATCAATGATCGTTACGTGCCCAACCCTGACATCCCCGACGTCGGTGATGGCGTTGTACCGGCCAGGCTCAAGGATGCCTAGCCGAATACCGAGGTCACGAGCACGGGGTCTGCCGCCCGCGGATGCACTCACTCGGTCATTCTCCGCTCACCAGCCATCGGCGGCATCCGCACTCGTTATGGAGACCGCGGAGCAAGGTAACCGACGCTGATGACCCGGAGCCCTGAGCTTCAGTGTTACCCGGAAGAGGCCGACACTACGGTCTCGGCATGGACCAGATCGACTTCATGTAGGTGGTGACTGCATGAGTGACCCGGACGCGGTGGCGCTGCAGTGGGTGGCCACCGTGCTGGCATGCAACGAGGTCACAGTCATGCGCGGACTGCGCGAAGGGGCTCTCCATGGCTCCTGCAAGCAGGTGACCGCGAGGTGGTGCTGCGCGCAGGGCAATCGGGCGAAACGTCATCTTTCACGACTGAAGTTGCGGCCCTGTCGCTCGCCACCGACGCGGGTGTGCATACTGGGACGCTGTCGCGGCGCTCGCGACGCCTCCAGACCTCAGCTGGTTCCCTGCGGCCATCGCCGACCAGGGCCGCCCCGATCTGGATCGCGCTCCGCTGTTGGAGCGGCGCGACTCCTTCCTGCTGGAGGCACTGAGGCGGCTGGCATAAGAAGCCTGAACCCTTGCCCGAACGGCCCGGGTCCCGGCGATTGATTCGCTCACCCGAGGCCTGGGGCCGGAAGTCTTCTGCCCCAGCACGTCAGTCGTAGCTGGCCTCGATCAGCCACTGGCCGTCCTGCACAGCCGCCAGCCAGGCGTTCCCGTCCTCGGTGACCAGCTGGAACCGGGCTCGCCGGCGCGCACTCTCCGGGGCCCACCACCGCTCAGTCACCGGCCAGGGCCCGGCCCAGGCAGTAACCGCCAGCCACGGACCGTCGCCCGCTGACAACCAAGCCAGAGGCGCGGAAACCATCGCCCGGCCAGTGACAGTCACCGCGGACCCCGAATCATCGGTAACCCGGGCCGGCCGTGGGACCGGGTAGACCGTGGCCGGCGCAGGAGCGGGGATCCGCCCTGGCCACGGACAGCCCGCCGGGAGGTTCGGGGTCCTGGAGTCGCCGAACGGCACCAGCGTCACCTGCTCGGCGGGATCGCGCCCGCCGGCCAGCACCGGCCGCATCACCGCCGCATCCCCGAGCATGGCCTGCACCCTGGTTGCCGCGCGCGCGACCCGGTCGCTGATCACGGCGTCGCCCCAGAGGCCGAGTTGGCGGCCCTCGTCGCGCACCAGTTGATCGGGAACTAGCAGAAGACGGGTGATCCCGCCGATCATGACAGTCTCGTCCGGAACCTGACCACCCAGTTTCCGGGTACCCGGCTCCTGGCCATCACGCCGCGCGTCCTGGCCGGTGCGCCAGCTGTCGAGCTGCCAGCGCACCCGCTCAGCCACTGCCAGCGCCGACAGTATCCCGTCGTGCCGCCACAGCCGGGTGATGTCCCGCCCGTCCTCGCATCTTGCCTGCGCCAGAACCCGCACGCAGGCCAGCCCGCGGGCGGCGAGGCCGGCATGCATTCGCTCGGCCAGTGCCTTGGCGGCGAACACCACCGGCTCGGCCTGGTCGGCTGGCGGGTCGAAGTCGATATGCACGGACAGATCAGCCGATGGCTGGCGCGGCGTTAGCGGGCGGGCATCCAGCCCACGGGCCAGCCGGTGCGCACGTCGTCCCGGCGCGCCGAACCGGTTCGCCGCCTCGGCCGCCGGCAGTCCGGCAAAATCCCCTAGTGTCCAGATTCCAAGCCGCGGCAGCAGGTCAGCGAACTCGGGGATGTCTAGCACACTGACGGGATAAGGGGCCAGGAACGCGCGCGTGCCGCCCGGCGCCACGATCAGCCCCGACAGGGCGACCCGGCCAGAAGCCCGGACGGCTGTCCCGGCAGGAACCCGGGCAGCGGTCTCGGCAGCAGCCGACGCGCCGGCCCCGGCAGGAACCCGCGCGGCGAGCTGGGCGGCGAACAGGCTGTCGGCGAGACCTGCCCGGCAGGCGAAGCCAAGGGCCGTCACCGCGTCCGTGATCTTCCGCACGAGAGACTCCTCGCCACCGAAGTACCTGGCCGGCCCGGCAGCGCTAATGGCGCACGTCCCTGGCCGTACCACCTCCACCCGCGGGCAGAACTCCTCCACCGCGGCCACCACCTGCTCGAAGGACTGTTCCTCCTGCTCGAAGGACCGTTCCTCCTGCTCGAAGGACCGTTCCTCCAGGCCGGACTCTGGCGTGCCGAGTGGCCAGTCCGGGCACCATACGGCCAGCACCCGTCGTGCCGCGCCGCGCGCCCTACCCATCCAGACTCACCCGGCGCTTACCCATCCAGACTCACCCGGCGCTCCGCCGCGCGTCTTCGTCACCCGGCCCGCCGGTACCCACCGCATCGATACCCAGCTCACCGATACCGAGGTCACCGATCTCCAGCCCGCCGATAACCGGCTCGGCGCCGATTTCCGGCTCACCGAGGCCCGCTGTCACGATAGCCACGGCGCCATCTGGGCCCGGCAGCCACAGCCACCGGGCCCGCGGCCGGGCTGCCGCGCCCCGCCCGTCCGTCACTACCTGCACCCGGCGGGCACGCAGCCGCCCGTGCCCAGCTCCGATCCCCGCCCACTGCTGCCGGGTGACGTTCAGCCGGCACTGCGCGCCCACCCAGTCTCCCGCCACCACCAGGACGCCGCCGTGCCGCCGCGTCACCGCCTCAAGGCGGCGGCGCACCTGGGCGGACGGCTGAGACGGCGGCCGCAGGAGCACCAGGTCACAGCCATCAAGTAGGGATGCCACCACCTGCGGCCAGCCCGCGCCAGGATCTGCGATCAGCAGCAGCCGACCGGGATCCAGGCCGGCGTCCGCCGCCGCCGCCACCCCGAGGGCTGGCAGACCCGCTATCGCGCACCATGCCCCGGCTATCGATGCCCCGGCCGCGAGCGCAAGGCAGAGCAGGCTCCAGTCCCCGGCCGCGACGACCGATCCGCGCGGCAGCCCGCCAGGCAGCAGTTCCCGCAGCGCGGGAAGCACCGGCAGCACGCCCGCACTGGACAACACACCGTCCCCGCGCGACATGCCGTCCCCGCGCAACATGCCGTCCCCGCGCAGCGCTCCGTCCCCGGATGGCAGGGCAACATGCGGAGACAGCGGCATGACCTGCGCGATCCCCCCCTCTCATGGAAACACTATCGAACTTGTATTCGATAGTGTCAAGTAGACATGCATGATACATGCCTCCGGGGGATCCCGTCCGGCCTCAGGCCGACCGGCGCGTGCACAAGAGCGGCGGGAGCAAGCTTCAGCATGCCGGGCCAGAGCGAGCTTCGGCATGCCCGGCGAGAACGAGCTTCGGCATGCCCGGCGAGAACGAGCTTCGGCATGCCGGGCCAGAGCGTGCCGTAAGCTGCGCGCGGAGGTCGCCGGTGCCTGCTGACTACGACAAGATCCGTGCGGAGAACATCACCCGGTACGGGACGGATACGGCCGTGCTCGATCTACTCGGGCAGCTGTACAGCGACCGGACGCACTTCATCTTCGAGCTGATCCAGAACGCCGAGGATGCCGCCGCGACAGAACTGGCGTTCGAGCTATTCGATGATCGCCTTGAGGTACGGCACGATGGCCGACCCTTCACCGAGGCCGATGTCCGGGGCATCTGCGGAGTCGGGAATTCCGCGAAATCCGCGGACCTGACGGCGATCGGCGCATTCGGCATCGGGTTCAAGTCGGTCTACGCGTACACGCAGACGCCCAGCGTGCATAGCCCGGGCGAGCACTTCCGCATCGAGAACTATGTCCGCCCGATTGCCACCGCCCCGGACGGCGCCCCAGACAGCACCCCCGACGGCACCCCGGGCCGCGCCCCGCACAGCACCCCAGACGGCACCCCGGGCCGCGCCCCGCACAGCGCCCCGGACGACATCCCGCACAGCGCCCCGGACGGCGCCAGAGACCGCGCACCGGGCGAGACACTGTTTATCTTTCCCTTCGACCGGGATGATCTCCCCGCGACCACTGCTACCGCGGAGATCTCCGCGGCCCTGGCCGGGCTCGAGCTCGGCACGCTGCTGTTCCTGCGGAACATCGAGCGCGTGGCCGTCGGCGGGCGCCAGGTTCCCGCCGCGGTGCTTGAGCGCGTCGTCGTCACCGGGCACGCCCAGCACACCGGGCACGCCCAGCACACCGGGCACGCCCAGCACGCCGGGCAGGCCGGGCCGGGCCAGGGCGCGGCACGGCGCCAGGTCAGGCTCCGGCGGTCCAGCGATGGCGGCACGGCGGAATGGCTCGTCTGGCACCGTGATATTGGCGCCGCTGACCAGCCCGGTCAGCGAGTCGAGATCGCCTTCCCGGTGCGCGCGGGGATAGCCGGCCCCCGGCTGGTTCCGTGCCAGGAAACGCCGCTCATCGTATTCTTCCCCACGCAGAAGGAGACCTTTCTCGGCTTCCTGATCCAGGGGCCGTACCGGACGACGCCGGCTCGCGACAACGTTCCCGAGCATGATCCGTGGAATCAGTTCCTGGTGCGCGAGACGGCGGCGCTGCTGACGGCCGTCCTGGCGGATCTGCGCGATGAAGGGCAGTTGACGGTCGACATCCTCCGCGGCATGCCGCTGGAGGCGGCGCGCTTCGCCCCGGGCACCATGTTCCGCGGCTTGTTCGATAGCGCCCGCGAGGCGCTGACCCGCGAGACGCTCATTCCGGTTGCCGCGGGCGGCTACGGCAGCGCGGGCGAGGTGATACTGGCCCGTGGTGCCGGGCTCCGCGAGTTGCTGTCCGCTGACCAGCTTGGCGCGCTCGGCGGGACTGGCCGGCGGCGCGCCTTCGCGCACGAGTCCATCACCGACGACGGGACGCCTGCCCTCTGGCGGTACCTCCGCGAGGAGATCGGCGTCGCCGAGGTCACGCCGGACTCCTTCGTGGCGAGCCTTGACGGTGAGTTCCTGGCGGCGCAGCCAGATGCGTGGATACGGCGCCTCTATGCCTTCCTCCACCAGCACCTGGCGCTGTGGAGAGAACCGGATTATCCCGGTGAGGATGCCGGTCCTGCCAGGTCGAAGCCGATCATCCGCCTAGAGGATGGCAGCCAGGTGGTGCCATTCGATCCGGCCGGACGCCCGGCCGCCTACCTGCCGGGGCCGGCTGGTCGTCCTGGCCCCGCTGGGACGGGCCTTCCGACGGTGCGGCGGGCTATCACGCGATTCGCCGATGCCCGGCATTTCCTTACGGCGCTCCGGCTGGGCGAGCCGGATGTGGTGACCGAGGTCCTGGAGAACGTGCTGCCCCGGTACGCGGCGCTGGCTGCTGCGCACCTGGACGCCACCCACCTGGACCCGGCACACCTGGCTGTCGCGCACCTGGACGCCGCACAGCACGACGCTGACCTGGAGAGCGTCGCGCGCGCCCTGGCCGAAGCGCCCCCGGCCGCGCGGGAACGGCTTCAGCAGAGCCTCACGGAGACGGCCTTCCTGGTCGGCGAGAACGCCGCGACCGGCGAGCAGCGCCTGATGCCGCCCGCGAGCCTCTACCAGCGGACGCCGGACCTGGAAATCTACTTTGCCGGGAACCCGGACGCCTGGTTTGCCCGGGACGGCTACGGGCCGTGGCTAATGCAGTTGCGCGAGATGGGCGTGCGGGACGCAGTCGCCGTGCACGCGCGGAATCCGGACAGTCACGGGCACGTCGTAATCGCCGAGGAATTCGCGCGGCACGAGCGCGGTCTGCACGGATTTGATCCGGGTACCGTCATCGAGGGCCTGGAATTCGCGCTAAGTCACCCGAATCATCGCCGGTCGGAGTACATCTGGAACCTGCTGCTCGGGCCTAACAGGGACCTACTGGCCGGGGTCGTCGAGCGCTCGGTCCGGCTGGAGTTCGCCGACTCCAGCCGGGAGGACCTGAAGTCGGTGGCCGGCACCGCGGCGACGGCGGCTGCCTGGCTTCCCGGGCCGGACGGGGCGTTCCACCGCCCGGCTGAATTGCAGCTCGACGACCTTCCGCCGGAATTCAGGCGGGACGACCTGCTGGCGGCGGCACTCGACATGATCCAGCCAGTCGTGGCGGAAGCCAGCCGCCAGCTAGGACTCCCGCCCGGCCTGCTGCGGGGGCTGAGCGCGCATCCGGACCTGGTCGCGATGGTCGAGCGGGAACTCAAGGCCAGGGGCGCGTGCCCTGGGGCTGGCGGGCCGGAAATGAGAGATGACCGCAGGATCCGGATCTGATGGACACCTATTGCGCGCGGGAGTAGAGCTATCGGTCCATGGGCGTCCGCACCTCGCCGGTCCGCGGGTCGGCGCGAGCCGTCACGCCGGACTCGTTCGCCAGCCATGGCGCGCCGCCGCCGTACACGGTGGTGGCGCCCGTCGGCCAGATATAGACGCTACCAGGCGACTGGCTGGGCGGCCGGTGTAGTCAGGCGGGCAGCACCGTGGCGAGCCGTCCTGGCGCAGCAAGATGGTGGCGCCCAGCATGCCGGTGCGGTAGGAGGCCCAGACGCCCGGCGCCGGCGCGGTCGGCACGGCGCCGGCCACCGCGAACGTGACCGGCCCGCGCGATCACGCGCAGGTCACCACGATGAACGAATTCCTTGCCCACTGAGGCTGAGCGACCGTCGCCTGGCCGCGCCCAACCGGGACGCCCCGCCCGTTCCTTGATCACGGATGATCCGGGGGTCATGACCCCCGGATCATCCGTGATCATGGACGCCGTGGTCATCGCGCACGGGTTGACAGAAATTGACGTAATCGCGCCCTATCTGCCTAGCCAGATGTCTTTTCTGCGTGTCATTCCCGAAGCCTGGCGGGTACCTTTTACATTTCCGACGCAGAGGAATAGACTACCGCTACTGAATCGTCGCATGAATTATTGAGGGGTTAGTCACAAGATCATCAACTTTAAGTTGATCAAGCTCTGACCAGCTACGACGCAGCGTGGAGTGCTTGATAATCAGTGGAGTGTTTGATGATCATGATTGTGCATAAGCCTCATTGACTCGATCAAATTGCGATTGTAACGGCAGATATCCGGAAGCGCGGGCTTACTGTCCGGCCCGCTTGGGAGGGCGGCGATATGAGCGTCAAAGGAATGCTAGCCCGCACGTCGGCTATTTCAGCCGCTGGATTGTTTTTCATGCCCGGATCGGCGAGTGGCTGGCAAGGCGCCTGGGCGGGCGCGGGCCAGGCTCCGGCCAGCGCTCCGGCCGCCGCTCTGGCCAGCGCTCCGGCCGCCGCTCTGGCCAGCGCTGCGGCCGCCGCGGCGACGCTGGCGGCCGGCCGTCCGACCGTGCCAAGCCCAGGCCGGTCAAGCAGTTTGCAGGCGGTCACCTGCGTCTCGGCCCGGGATTGCTGGGCAGTCGGCAGCTACGAGACGCCGCGCGCCGAGCTGAACGAGGCGCTGCACTGGAATGGCTCCCGCTGGTCCAGGATCGCCACCCCCGATCACGGGACAGGTCCCGGCGCGCACAGCACCCTCGCGGCGGTCGCATGCAGCTCGGCGCGCAACTGCTGGGCGGTCGGCAGCTACCGGAGCGGAACCACGGCACTGAACCAGGCCCTGCACTGGAACGGTACCCGCTGGTCCAGGATCGCCACCCCGGATCCGGGTGACGCGGCGAACGGCGCGCATAGCCTCAACGGCGTCAGCTGCGTCTCGCGCGCCGATTGCTGGGCGGTCGGCAGCCACATCAGTGACCGCGGCATCGGCCGGAACGCGGCACTGCGGTGGAACGGCCAGAGCTGGTCCGCCGTCGGCACCCCCAACCCGGGCGCGAACGTGGCCGGCGAAGGCCGGAGGCTCTCCGGCGTCACCTGCATCTCGGCCGCCGACTGCTGGGCCGTCGGAGGCTACGGCCACGGCACGGGCACCGGGCGTAGCGAGATCCTGCGCTGGAACGGAACGCAATGGCTGAAAGTCGCGGCCGGCCGCAGTGCCGCGGGCGGCAGCGGCGCGCTGACCGGGGTCGCCTGCACGTCGGCGGCCAACTGCTGGACCGTCATGGGCCAGCACAGCGCGAGGGGCGCAGTCCACTGGAACGGGGCCGGCTGGTCCGCAGTCGCTACCCCGGGCGGCGGCGAGCTCAACGGCGTGGCCTGCGCCTCGGCCGCCAGCTGCATGAGCGCGGGCAACTACGACGGTCCTGGCGCGCTGCTGAATGAGGTCCTGCGCTGGAACGGGGCCAGCTGGTCCGCGTCGCCGGTGCCGGAGCCCGGCGGGACCGGCGCCGGCGCCCAGCACAGGCTCGCCGCCGTCGCCTGCTCATCCGCTGCGCGCTGCTGGGCGGTCGGCAGCTACTGGGACAGCAGCGCCGCCGCCCGCCGGAACGTCGTGCTGCGCTGGAACGGGCGGACCTGGTCCAGCTAGTGCGCCCGGTGAGCTTCCCGTACGGGCGGCGCACGCGTCCGGGATCCAGCACATCTTCGACCTGCCGACCGCCACGTTGCCCGGCGCGCTCACCGCGCAGCGCAGCAACTGGTGGCCAGCATGGAACGGTACTGGACGAACTTCGCCGCCGAGCACCACTGCGCGTTCTGGGCACTCGCCGGGTAGCCCGGTCCGCACAGATTTGAAACGGAAGGTTCCGGGGCGGCCGGCCAGCCCGGCTGGTGCCGCCCCGGGTAAGGCTCAGTAGGCCATCCAGCCGCCGTCGACCATCAGGTTGACGCCGCTGATGTAGGTCGCCTCGTCGGACGCGAGGAAGGCGACCGCCGCCGCGACATCGCCGGGCTCGCCGAGGCGGCCGAACGGGGTGCGTGACCGCACGTACGCCGCGGACTTCTCATCCTTGCTGAGATCGCCCACCGCGCCGGTCACGATCTTGCCGGGGGCCACCGCGTTGCAGATGATCCCGTCCCGCCCGTGCTCGACCGCGATCTGCCGGGTCAGCTGTACGAGCGCGCCCTTGCTCACCGCATAGGCGCTGTGGCCAGGCGCGCCGACCATGCCGTGCTGCGAGGTGATGTTGATGATCCGGCCGCGCGCGCCTGCGCTGGCTGGCTGGCTGAGCATCTGCCGTATCGCCGCCCGGCACAAAAAGAACGGGCCGCGGATATTCACCGCGAAGATAGCGTCGAAATCCTCCTCGCTGGTTTCCAGCACGGGCCTGGAGTGAATTCCGGCCAGCGCGGCGTTGTTGACCAGCACATCGAGGTGCCCGGTCCGGTCGACGGCACGGGCAACCAGCATCTCGCAGTCCTCGCGCCGGGCGACGTCCGCGCGGCGGTACTCGCAGTCGCCCCCGCTCCCGGTGATGACCTCGTCGGTTGGCGTCCCGCCGGTGATCGGCTCCCGGCCGATGTCGGCGAGCAGCAGCGAGCAGCCGTCCGCGGCAAGCCGCTGCGCGATGGCCCGCCCGATACCCGATGACGAGCCCGTTACGATTACAGAACGCGACATTCTAGTTACTCTTTCTGTGCTGGGTATGCTGGCCGCATGGGCGTGGCATTCGTGGCGCATTGCCTGCTGAATCAGAATTCCAAGACGGACGGCGGCGCGCGCTGCCCCGGAGTCTATTCACCCGCCGTGCAGGTGCTCAGGGAGGCGGGCTGGCGGATCGAGCAGATGCCCTGCCCGGAGCTGGCCTTCACCGGCCTGAACCGATTCTGGGCGGTGCGGGAGCAGTACGACACCCCGGCGCACCGGCGGCACTGCCAGCGGCTGGCGGCCGGCGTCGCCGACGCGATCAGTATGCGGGCCGCGCGCGGCGAGGACATCGTGCTGATCGGGATCGAGGGCAGCCCGTCCATGGGCGTGTGCATCACAAGCTCGGATCCGCTGCGCGGCGGCCGGCCGGAGTGGCCGGACGGCGCCCCGGAGCTGACCAGCGGGGAGGGCATCTTCATCGAGGAACTCCGGCTAGAGCTTGCGCGGCGCGGCATCGGCTTCCCCCGGGTGGCCGGGATGACGCATCCGCTGCCTGGCCACGACGAGGCAGCCGAGCAGGCCAGCCTCCGGGCGGTGCTGGACGGCCACGGCGAGCAGGCCAGCCCCCGGGCGGTGCCGGACGGCCACGGCGAGCAGGCCAGCCCCCGGGCGGTGCCGGACGGCCACGGCGAGCAGGCCAGCCCCCGGGCGGTGCCGGACGG
>Ga0137384_10001601_pt1 | contig 17954 bp, 16 predicted proteins | sample SagtaG_2_FD_104922 | JGI IMG/M metagenome (GOLD analysis project Ga0137384, IMG submission 104922) | Vadose zone soil microbial communities from Sagehorn Ranch, Mendocino, California, USA - Sage2_R_60_16 metaG | ecosystem: Environmental > Terrestrial > Soil > Vadose zone | place: USA... | reverse complement strand
GCCGATTTACACGATTTAGATCAGCTTAGTTGGATTCGAATCCAGGTCCACCATGTTACCGGCTTCTTTTGCCACCTGGATGCCGGTGTTCATGGCAACGCCAACATCAGCCTGAGCCAGTGCAGGCGCGTCGTTCGTCCCGTCGCCCGTCATGGCAACCAGCTTGCCCTCGGTTTGCTCGCGCTTGATGAGGTCCATCTTGTCCTTGGGAGTCGCCTGGGCGAGGAAGTCGTCGACACCGGCTTCGCGGGCGATAGCTGCGGCAGTGAGTGGATTATCGCCGGTAATCATAACCGTCCGAATGCCAATCGCCCTCAACTGATTGAATCGCTCTCTCATGCCTCCTTTTACGATGTCCTTCAACTCAATCACCCCGAGAGCACCGCGGCCCCTTTCGGCGACTACGAGAGGCGTGCCCCCCGAGCGCGCGATCTCGTCCACGGTAGCTTTCACTTCGCTGGGTATTTTGCCTCCGCCCTGAACTACATAGTTTGCGATTGCCTCGGCTGCACCCTTGCGGACTTCAAAGCCATTGAGATCCACTCCTGACATGCGGGTCTGGGCACTGAAGGGCACAAAGTGCGCTTCGTGTGACCCGAATTCTCGTCCTCGTAAGCCATACTTCTCTTTGGCTAGGACGACGATGGAGCGACCCTCAGGAGTTTCGTCTGCCAGCGATGAAAGTTGAGCTGCATCCGCCAGCTCCTGCTCAGTAACACCAGGTGCAGGAATAAATCGCGATGCCTGGCGATTTCCAAGTGTGATCGTTCCTGTCTTGTCCAGCAGGAGCGTATTGACGTCGCCCGCGGCTTCCACGGCTCGGCCTGACATCGCAAGCACGTTGTGCTGCACCAGCCGATCCATGCCGGCAATACCGATAGCTGAAAGCAATCCGCCGATCGTGGTGGGAATTAAGCAGACAAGCAGCGAGACCAGGACGAACACAGTTTGTGGAGAACCCGAGTAAATGGCAAACGGCTGCAGTGTGACTACCGCGAGCAGGAAGATGATGGTCAATCCTGCCAAGAGAATGTTCAACGCTATTTCATTGGGCGTCTTCTGGCGCTCGGCACCTTCCACGAGCGCAATCATTCGGTCCAGGAAGGTTTCTCCCGGGTTCGATGTGATTTTGACTTTGATCTGATCGGAAAGAACTCGAGTTCCGCCGGTTACCGCAGAACGGTCGCCCCCTGATTCGCGGATTACCGGAGCCGATTCACCGGTGATCGCTGATTCGTCCACCGAGGCTACGCCGTCAATAATGTCCCCATCCGAAGGAATGAACTCGCCGGCGGACACAATGACCAGATCGCCCGCCCTAAGCTTGGAACTTGGAATTTTCTCTACCCGGCCATCGCTTCCAAGCAACCGGTTGGCAATCGTCTCTGACCGCGCTCTTCGAAGTGTATCCGCTTGGGCCTTCCCGCGACCTTCCGCCATGGCCTCAGCAAAATTTGCAAACACAACCGTAAACCACAGCCACAGCGTGATCTGAAGGTTGAATTTGAACGCAGCGCCGCCTTTGAAGAGCAGGGCGGTTGTGATTACGCTCCCGATCTCCACGACAAACATGACGGGATTGCCCATCATCTTTCGCGGGTTCAGTTTGAGAAATGCGTCCCACAGGGCGCGCCGGACGATCTTCCATTCCCAGATGGCTTTCTTCGTGCGTTTCATCGGGGACTGCCCAAGGCGGAACATTTGCGGTTGCGGAGGAGTCTTGATTTCTGTCGTTGCCATTTGAGAATCCTTTTTAGAAGGCCTTACCCGTAAGCATGAGCAGGTGCTCAAGTATTGGGCCCAGGCTCAATGCTGGGAAAAATGTCAAAGCGCCCACAATCAAGATCACGCCAATCAGAAGCACCGTAAACAGAGGCGTGGTCACCGGGAAGGTACCCAAAGATGGCGGAACGTATTTTTTTTGCGCAAGGTTGCCCGCCACCGCCAGCATGGGAATGATCATGAAGAAGCGGCCGACGAGCATCGTGATACCGCCCGCGGTGTTATACCAGAGAGTATTGGTGGTTAATCCCGCGAATGCCGAGCCGTTATTGCCGGCTTGCGACGTGAAGGAATAGAGAATCTCGCTTAGTCCGTGGGGCCCTGGATTCAAGATGCTGGAAGTGCCGAACCCGGCGACCGAGGAGATAGCCGAGAATCCGAGGATGACGAGCGGGAAGATTAGTACGAAGAGCATGGCCATTTTGACGTCATACGCCTCAATTTTCTTTCCTAAATACTCCGGCGTGCGGCCCACCATCAGTCCGGCGATGAATACAGCCAGGACGATGTCGATCAACATCCCGTACATACCGGCACCGACACCACCGAAAACGACGTCGCTCAGCATGATGTTGGAGAGCGGAACCAAGCCACCCAGAGGGGTAAACGAGTCATGCCAGCCGTTGATTGCGCCACAACTCGCATCCGTGGTCACAGTTGCCCACAGGGCCGTGTTGGCGATGCCGAAGCGGACTTCTTTGCCTTCCATGTTTCCGCCCGGCTGCATGGCGGTCGCGTGCTGGTCGGTGCCAGCCAACAGGGGGTTGCCACGAGCTTCCGCCCAGTAAGCTACGGTCACGCCGGCAAAGAACAGAATTGCCATCGCGGCCCAAACCGCCCAGCCGTGCCGTTGCGAGCCGGTCATTCTCCCTAGCGTGTAGGTCAGTCCACTGCCAATGACGAAAATCGCGACCACTTCAATCAGGTTCGATAACGGAGTCGGGTTCTCAAACGGGTGCGCACTGTTCGCATTGAAAAAACCACCACCATTCGTGCCCAGTTGCTTGATGATTTCCTGCGAAGCGGTCGGTCCTTGAGCAATCGTCTGTTGAGTGACGGTGTCCATCACCGGCTTACCCTGCGCGTCCACGACGGGCTTGCCGTCGGCGCCCACTTTAGGTACCTGCATCGGCTCAACCAGCTTGACCGAGTCATAGGGCTTGAGGTTCTGAATTACACCCTGGGAAACCAGCACGAGGGCACCGAGGATGCACCACGGCAACAGCACCCAGAGACTGCAACGGACAAGATCAACCCAGAAATTGCCAATGGTTTGCATCTGGCGGCGCGCGATGCCGCGAATAAAAACGATCGCCAGCACGATTCCCACGGCCGCCGACATGAAGTTGTGATAGGCAAGACCAGCCATCTGCGTGAGATAGCTCATCGTGGTCTCGCCACCATAGTTCTGCCAGTTGGTGTTGGTCGTGAAGGAAGCGGCCGTGTTAAACGCCAGGGCAGGGGTGTTGACGGCGCCGAGCTTCTGCGGGTTAAACGGCAGATAGCCCTGCAAACGCTCCATCAGATACAGCACAATCATCGAGACGGCACTGAACAGCAGCATCGAAACCGCATACTCCGTCCATCGCATCTCGCGATTTTCGTCGACTCGGGTAACCCAGTACAGAAGTCGCTCAATCGGTCGCAGCACGGGATCGAGAAACGTCCGCTCGCGATTGAACACACGGGTCAGGAAGATACCGACAGGCTTCGTGACCAGGAAGACGAGCGCAAGAAACAGGAAGATTTGGAACCACCCATTCGCTGTCATATCAGAATTTCTCCGGGCGCAGCAAAGCGTAGACCAGGTACACGGATGTCAGAACACTCACCGCGAGCATGATTATGGATTCCAGGCTCATATCGTTCTCCTCACTTCACCCGATCGCAGAAGTACACGTAGCCAATCGACAATGCGAAAAACGCGATCGTAACCGCTATCCAAAGAATGTCTTGCATAACTGGTCTCCAAAAATTGAATTTTCAGTAACCATTAGCAGGAACCAGTTTTTCGGCCCCCATTACCGCATCCGTCCGGCGGCCGCGATGAGCTGTCGTGCTCCGAGGACGATCCCTGCGGGAAAGTTATGACTTGGAACTGAACTGAGCGCTTGACAAGCGTTCTCTTCCTGTCTCGGAGAAGCGCGATTAGAAACCAAACCATGAATCCGACGGCAAGGACACACACCACGACAATGGCGATACGCTCCGAGTTGGCGAACACATTGGTTTGTAGATTTTGCATTTTCATCAACCGTGTTGCTGCTCAGCCACTCTATCTGGCTGCACCTGAGGCTCGTCATCAGCCGAGTGTTATTCAACACGAGACGGTATAAAGCCCGAGTAAAAAGTTTATAAAGAATTCCTAAAGGACCCTGCTTAGCAAGCCGTTTGTTTTTAGAACTTGACCTCAAAACAGAATGCCCACTTCAATCACGCCGCGGGGCTGATTTGGGTTCATGCCCGTAGGACCGAAGACATCACCCGGCGTGAAGCTGGTTGCCCGAACAAATGACAGATCGCCGCGAGTAAAGAAACGCTGGTATTGGAGAGTCGGTGTTAGTGTGATCGACCAGCCCGCGCTACCCGGACCGAACATCAGATTGACGGATTGCTCAGCGGCGCTTCCCGTGCTCGCAATGTACTCCCCGCGCCCGGCTAGTGAAAACCCGTGCTTGAAGGTGTGATTCACCAACACTGCACCGCCTCGAGTCGATGCCCGGTGCACGACGCCGACCTTCGGATTGGTCGGCACGTCACCATATTGAAAGTAGGGCTGAACGATCCAGCTCCCTCTTGTGTAGGTGTATATCAAGGCGTACATACTACCGTTGTTTTGCACGGGGGTCGCTAGAGTTTGAAAGGCTGTCTGCCCGAGGTTCCCCATACCGACGAATGCTAAGCTATTTGGCCCACTAACATAAGTTAGGGAGCCGCTCAGCCACGAGTACCGATTCGAATAGTAGCCATCGTTCCAACTCAGCGAGGCTGTGAATTTACCCAAGGTCTGGTTCACCTGAATTCCGCGATTCACGGCATTTTCCTGGTTCCACAACAGGCCGCGCTCGATATTCATGTTTTCGAAATCGAAGGTGTACTCAGCGCCCATCAATGTAGGGAGTGCGCCAACCAGAATGGAGGTGTTCTTCCCCGGCACCAGCTTGGCGTAAGCGACCGGCACCGGGCCGTAGAGGTCGGTGATCGCTTTCTCGGTGGGGAGAAACGGTGTTGCAACGGCGAGAATATTGTACGCACCTGTTTGGACGTAGAACTGCCACCAGCCAGTGGTCTTCTGGATGAACACCTGGCCATTACTCAGAGCCGGTTGTGTAGGGTTATCACCTGCCACATGGTTCCCCTGCCACAGGCCCATCCCGCTGACGATGCCGTTCAAGTTAAGCTTGCCCAAAGGTCCACTATCAAAAATGATCGGCGGGGCCGCCTGCAGCGGGCCCGTGATCGAAGGCGTAGGGAGCGGGCTCGAAGCCGGTGGCGTGGCGGCTTGGCCGGCCGCATTCTGTTGGTCCGGCGTCTGCGTGGGCGGCACATTCTGTGCACCGCAAACGGACGCTAGTCCAAAACAAAGAACAATCGCAGCGAAGTTCTTAAAGTAATCAAATTGCATATTCATTATGCCGCTCGCCAGAAAGCCAGGATGGAAGTTCTCTAGGAACAAGTCCGCTTGTTGGCGTAGGTCCTTTCCTTCTTGAGAAGAGTTGTTCTCACCACAGTTGTTTAGGCGTGGCGATCTCGAAACGTTAGCAACCCCACTCTGCCTCGCCGGGCCTGGCGAAATACCGCCTGGAGTCCTCTCGCTTCGCTTCCATGGAGTCGAGCTCCAGCAGTGCCAGGCGTGCTGCAGCAACCATCCTGCTTCTGTCCTGCTGTGGGACGTCCTTCCACGATTGGTGAGTCTGATCTGTATGACAGCCAAAATCGGGTGCAAGCGCTTCGTGGTAGTGATGGAAAAGTTCTGCTAACTGCTCGGCTGACACTTCTTGAATCGACATGCGAATACGGCCTTTCCTTTCGCTCACATCTTCACGACTAAGTAACTGCTTGTCATCGGCAAATGTTATTCAACACGAGACGGCATAAAGGCCGAATACAAAGTTTGTGAAGAAGTTCTAAAGTCGTTCCTCTCACTAAGGCGCTTGCAGTTTTTATTTGGAACCTTAGGAATCTCGGAGTTAAATCAGAGTAGCTGGATACTAGTTTGAGAGTATTCGACCTGGGGCGACAATGACTGAAATCCTTGGAGGTCTAGCATCCTTCGGTCTCATCGCGTTACTGCTACCACGGATGCTGGCCAATCCGCAGCGCACCAAGGAACGCCAGAAACAATCGCATCACACGAACGCACCGCTGACAAAAGCAGCTCAATCCCCTGGCTCAAAGCGATAACCGACCCATGGCTCGGTGATGATATAACGCGGGGTGCTTTCGTCAGGCTCCAGCTTCTTCCGCAAATGACCGATGAACACGCGTATGTATTCTGGCTGTTCGACACTGTTTGGACCCCAAACTGCGGCGAGCAGCACGCGATGAGTTATGACCTTTCCGGCGTGCTGTGCGAGATAGACCAACAGATCAAATTCCTTGGGAGTTAACCGCACTTCATGATTTCTGACCGCAACTGTGCGAGCGGGGATATCGATCCGGAAGTCTCCTGCTTCAATCACCGGAGTCTCCGGTTGTTCTGGCGCCGAAGCTCTCCGAAGTGCCGAACGAACTCGTGCCAATAGCTCGTTAATGCTGAATGGCTTTGTGATGTAGTCGTCTGCCCCAGCATCGAGTGCTTCTACCTTAATGCTCTCCTCGCCTTTAACGGATAGCACGATAATCGGGATACGCGATTCCATCCGAACGCGCCGGCACAGCTCCAATCCGTCCACATTTGGCATACGCAGATCAGTGATGATCAAGTCCGGTGGCCAACTCTTCATCTGAAGAAGCGCCTCCTCGCCCTCTGCCGCGGTCCGAACGCCGTAACCCTGACTCGATAGCGTCGTCTTGAGCACTCGCGTGATTTGAGGTTCATCGTCTACGACAAGGATGTTCTGCTTGACCTCTGAATTAGGCACCCTGCCTCATTTCATTTCTTGAGTGACAATGTGAACGTCTACCGGAGGAGCGTCTCGCAAGAATTTGTGAATAGCGGAAAGATACAAATATCTTTTCCAACTCTTTTGAGCCGATCGCCCGAACACAACCTGGGTAATATGCTTCTCTCGGACCACCTTAGCAACTTCCTGAGCCACGTTCTTCCCTTTCGTACGGACTATTTTGCCACCCAAGTTTTCTGCAAAGCGCAGATTTTGCGCCAGGCTGCGTTGATCTTCTGGAGCTTCGTCCGTGCCGATATCAACATATATGACGTACAACTCAGCCTCGATTCGTTGCGCCATTCGGGCTGCTCGTGCGATCAGGTATTGCGCCGCGGGGCTGGAGCTGACGCATACCGCGATGCGCTCTCGGAGTGCCAAGTTCTTTCCCAAGCCCTCCCTCTCTAGATATGATTCAAGGCTGCGATCCACAGCTCGCGTGACTTGTTGCAGTGCCAGTTCACGAAGCGCTATCAGATTGCCCGGCCGAAAAAAGTTGCCGAGCGCTCTTTCCGCGCGCTCGAGAGGATAGATATCGCCGCGACGCATTCGGGTCTGCAGAGCTTCTGGGGTCAGGTCGGCGAGCACGATCTCATTTACTCTCTGCATTACCCAGTCCGGCACGCTTTCCCGCACCTGAACTCCTGTAATGTTGAGCACTGTAGGCATCAGGCTCTCGATGTGCTGCACGTTCATCGTCGACATGACATCGATTTGCGCGTCCAGCAAATCCATCACGTCCTCATAGCGTTTGCCATGCTTGCTGCCCTCGATATTCGTATGAGCTAGCTCATCCACCAATACAACCTGGGGCTTGCGGGCGAGGATGGCGTCCACATCCATCTCTTCGAAGGATGCTCCCTTGTACTGAACCTTCCGCCGGGGGACAGTTTCCAACCTTGAAGCCAGTTCGGCGACTCCTGCCCGCCCGTGCGTCTCCACCACCCCTATGACCACGTCCTCGCCGCGACTATGGCGCCGAATGCCTTCACTCAGCATGTTGAAAGTCTTTCCCACGCCAGGTGCATATCCGAGAAAGAGCTTAAAAATCATTTGCTTCTTCTGCGGCGCTGTTTCTTCCAGCCACTGCTCGGGTGTCTTTGGCATGCTGTGTATTATCCTCAGTGATCAGCAACGCATGGAATAAACTAAAGCCTCTCGCATGAAAAGACCATTCGACAATCCGATCGTACGCTTTGCTACATCTACCTCAATCTTGTCGGCGATCGTATTTGTTTATTTTCGATGGCTTCATGTCAATCCGACAACAGTTGGATTCAGCCTTTTGCTAGCCATTTTGCTCATCTCTGCTGCTTGGGGCTTGCGCTACGCGATTTTCACAGCAATTCTTGCAACGATAGCCTACAACTATTTCTTCCTGCCGCCGTTATTCAAGTTCACAATTGCCGACCCACAGAACTGGATAGCACTCTTTGCGTTCCTCGTGACGGCGGTGGTTGCCAGCCAACTTTCGGAACGGGCACGCCGCGGCGCTTTGTATGCGGAACAGCGCCGGCGCGAAGTGGAACGACTCTATTCCTTCAGCCAACAATTGTGGCTCAGTGAAAATGTATTCGAGCTGTTGAATATTATTCCCAAACACATCGTAGATTCCTTCGACGTCAAGGGATCTGCCCTTTTCTTGGAAGGCAAACAAGAGGCCTACTTTTTCGACGACGCCAGCCGCTCTCTGTTCCCGGTCGATCAGTTGAAGGCGATCAGTGATCGCGGAGAGCCGGTGCTCGACCGGGAAGCCCGGATCTGCTACATGCCATTGCGAATGGGTTTGCGATCTGTCGGTGCGCTCGGGTTAGCTGGTTGCGATCTCTCGCGTGAAAGCTTGGAAGCAATTGGCAGCTTGGCTGCGATTTCTATTGAGCGGGCGAATACGGTTGAAAAGTTGACCCGGAGCGAAGCTGCACGGGAGACCGACCGTTTACGATCGGTGCTGCTGGACTCGGTAACTCACGAGTTCCGCACACCGCTGACGGCAATCAAGGCATGCGCAGAAACGCTGCTGTCCGAAGTGAAATTGGAAAAGCCGCAACGTGAGGACTTACTGCAAGTCGTCAATGAAGAAGCAGATAGGCTGAACCGACTTGTCGGCGAAGCCGGAGAGGTGGCGCAGCTCGATTCGCATCAGCTGCAGTTTCGCTTTGAAACGCATCAAATTCGGGAAGCCATCGATGCCGCCATCAAGACTTCACAACAGAACTTGCGACGCCATACTGTTGAAGTCACCATTCCGCGGAACTTTCCGCCAGTCCGAATGGATCTCGAACGGATCACTGAAGTAATTGTGCACCTCCTGGATAACGCAGGAAAGTACTCGCCACCCGAGACTTCGATTCATGTCACTGCCGAATTGCGAAATTCCGAAGTGGTCATAAGTGTGGCGGATCACGGTCCTGGGATCGACGAAATGGAGCAGGAGATGATTTTCGAGAAGTTCTATCGCGGCCGGAACCAGCGCATGATGATCCAGGGTACGGGAATGGGGCTCGCAATCGCCAAAGCGATCATCGAATTGCATGGTGGACAAATAGGAGTTACGAGCCAGCTGGGTCGAGGATCCCTTTTCTATTTCTCCCTACCTGTGGCTTGACTGAACGCGAGGCTCTTCGTTAAGGCGTTTCCAGCAGGATGACATGACAGCCATTGGACTGCAGTTTTCGAGCCAAGCCTTTTTCCCACGTCGGCCACCATCTCTTCCGGCTGCCGATGACAACGAGCGAACCTGGCTTCAACACCGAGGCGAGTATTTCAGATCGGGACCGGCACAGATACAAATGCGCTGTCGTCTCTACTGGACTCTCGTGCGCGATTTCAAGGAGTTGTCGTTTGCTGAACGCGAGTGACACTGGCGGATTCTCAAGCGGAAGCGCGTATGGAACGGTCTGAGCGGAAACCAGAGATATGTGACCATTCAGGCCAGTCAAGAGCGCGGCGGCACGATCAATCGCAGCAGCCGTGGCCTCGACAGAAGTGAAAACAACAGCAATCGTCAGCTTGCGGTCAAATTCATTCGGCCCGGACGGGCTTGGTGGCGGGGCTCCTTCGAACAGTAGCTTCTGGTTGTCCACCGAGACTTGTCGACAACTTTCCATCTCGAACCTTCCAGCTTCATGGTCTGCCAAAACACGTAAAAAAGTAATGGAAAAGGCAGGAAGATTTCATAAAGACTCGATCATGCCGTTGAAACGATATCCGACCCAGGGTTCCGTCGTGATGTATTCAGGATGCTCAGGATTGGATTCGATCTTCTTACGCAAATTCTTGATGAACACACGCAGGTAGTCGACTTGATCACCATAGTCAGGCCCCCATACCGCTTGCAGGAGTTCTCGATGAGACAACGCCTGGTTGGCATGCTGGGTGAGATGCCGAAGAAGGTCAAGCTCCTTTGGCGTCAGATGTGCGTTCGCGCCTCGGCTAGCCACGGTGCGCGCACCGAAGTCGATCACAATTTCACCCACACGAACCTTGTTCGGCGATGATTGTGGACTCTGTACCCTCCTTAGTGCGGCACGAATGCGAGCCAGAAGCTCGGGTGTACTGAAAGGTTTGGTCACAAAATCGTCGGCTCCCGCATCCAGAGCGGCAACCTTGTCCTCCTCGGAATTCCGGACAGTGAGCATGATGATCGCTATGTTCGTATCACTTCTGATGGCTCGACACGCGGCTAGGCCGCCAATTCCAGGCATATTGACATCGAGCACGACCAGATCCGGACGGAACTCGCGTATCTTTTCGAGAGCCTCCTCCCCCGTTTTGGCCTCTTCTACCTCGTAGCCACTGCCCACTAAGGTAGTGCCCATGAACCGGCGAATCTTGGGTTGGTCATCAACAACGAGAATGCGACCTGCGCTCAAGGGATCTCCTGTTTGACGACTGGCAGGGTGATCCGAAAGGTAGTCTGTCCCGGCCGGCTCGAAACGGAAATTTCGCCGTTATGAGATTGCACGATGCTATGCGCAATACTCAGACCAAGGCCAGAGCCTGGGATCTGATTCTTAACAGTCGGGCCTCTGTAGAATCTCTCGAAAATCCGGCCCTGCTCCTCGAATGCAATGCCAGGGCCGAAATCGGTGATCTCCACAGTCAGCGCTCCATCTCTGCCATGCACTCCGATTTCGACCGGCCTTTCAGGGGACGAATATTTTAGGGCATTGTCGAGGAGTTGCCTGATGGCAAGTTTCATCAGGCGCCTGTCAAATGCCAGTGCTGGCAGTTGGTGGTCGCACATGACTTGGACCTTGCGTTCATCAATTTCACTTTGCATAGAAGCGAGCACATTTTCAAGAGTGTCTTGCAAATTGGAAATTTCCGGATGAACGTCTATATGGGCGGTATCCAGACGAGCCATTTCGACTGCATCGTCGATGAGTTCTTTCAAGTGCTCGGCCTCATCATCTGCAATCGCAAGCTGTTCTTTCCTGGTTTCCGTTGACTCGTTAGGGTTAGCAAGAAGTGACGTCGTTGCAGCCTTGATCAGGGTTAGCGGCGTTTTGAACTCGTGGGCCATGGCATCGATCAGCGTGGTTCGTAGCTGCTCACTCTGGCGTGCAGCTTCGAGGTGCTGCTCCAGCTCTTGCGCTCGCGCGCGCTCTAAACCGATCGCCACCAGGTTCGCGATTCCCTGGAGAACGGAGTCTGCCATCTTTGCGCCATCTAGGGCCATGCTCGCAACCGGCTCGGATCCGAGATACACGCCTACGATGATGCGAGGTTCTTGTGCGTCCCCGTATGACTGACCGGGCAGAGCTGCATTGCGGAGCTGACTTTCGACACCCTCGAGTCTAGCGGTTCCCGCACGGTAAAATTTGCCAGTACTCAGCTCGTAAAGCACTACTCCGTTAAGCTTGAATATCTCCGCTAGTCTCGCCATGAGTTGTTGAGCAAACGGTGCAGTCCTGTCAATCAGCAGGATGGCACGGCTGAAACTATACAAACGCTCCACGTCCTTTTGTCGTTCGATCGCCTCAACAGCTCGCGCTTTCGCCTTTGCCGAAAGCCGGCTGGCGATCAGTGAGGTCGCGAGAAAACTAAAAAGAGCAACCCAGTTTTGTGGATCAGCGATCGTGAACGTCCCCACCGGCGGAAAAAAGAAGAAATTGAAAACGAGTGTCGCGAGGACTGAAGATACTGCCGCTTCAAAGAACCCCCAAGTGCTTGCAATGAGCAGGATGAGCAGCAGATACGCGAATCCCACGGTCGTCGCGTTCACAGGAATTACCTTGTATGCAACCAACGTGACCACCGCAACGCCAATCGAGGACACGAATAACCGGAACGGACGGCGATTGAACAAGTTGAGTTTTCTCCCGGTGAATATTGTAGGTCACGCCCGGAAAGGGCAAGCTGTGTGGCTGGGAACACAATACATGTCGTAAACTTTGGTGCGGTCGGGCTTCTTGGATTCCGGTTCCGACCGGTTGCAGTTGAGGTCTCAGGCTGAGCGGGTACAACACTAACGCCCGGACGCACGGCGGTGACTGTCCATGCAAATGAGGCACTGGCTGGGTGCTCAGCTGGGGTTCATCGCTGTCGGTATCGGATTTTTGGTGTATGTAATTCCACGGCCAGGCAGATTGGAGGGCGGTTTTTTCCTCGCGGTTGGAGCTATGGATATTGTTTTCATCGGAGGCTTGGACGGCAGATCTTTAATCAGAACCGCTCGACGCGTTCAAAGAGCGTCCGGAAGTACTGGGACATCGGGGGCGAACGTGGCGCGCAGTTGCTCTACCTTGGAATAGGAATTATTCTTGCCCTAGCCGGTTGCGTGCTATTAATAAAGTCCTTGTAGAAGAAAATAGCGGCAGACCGTCGTTGACGGGCCTAAGGCATTATCTACAGCCACTGACCTCGGGTACGGTCACAGGCACGAACAAAGCCTCGATTTTAACGAGTCCCTTTACTTTCTCGGGCAGGAGAGAACAATTACGGTTTGCGCGCGACAATCAGCGACCACTCTTGGTCATCTGCTTGGCGGTCAATGAAATGATCCTGTCGGCTGATGATCTCAAAACCTGCACTGCGAAGTTCCGTTTCAACCAAATCTGGGCGCAGTTCGTGATGTTCTGCCTGCGTCTCACGAGACTCCGCGCCATCGTATCGTGAACCTCGATCGACAATGACCAGCCTCCCGTCGGGTTTTAACGAATCCGCCAGATGATGCAGGATTAGCTTTGGTGCGGTTAATTCGTGATAGGTATTCGCGATCAACACCGCGTCTGCAAATGTTGTGGGGAGTCGAGGATCATCTATTTCTCCACGAACGGTCTTGAGATTGTGCTGGCCTCGGAGCAACGCTCTAATCCGAAGGAAAACCAACGACTGCTGGCGAATGTCCTCCGCTAGGATGCCGCCGTCCTTGCCGACCACTGGAGAAAGCTTGAGCGCGAAGTAGCAACCCCAGAACCGAAATCCACCACGATGCTGCCATCGTGGAGATTCAGCGCCTGGATTACGTCGGATGGCCGCTGCCATTGGTCGCGTTCGCGCTCTACTTGGTCCAGCGCATTAAAGTCTGAATGCCTTGGTAAAGGTAGCTCAGCAGGAGAAGCAGCAGCACGGCGCCGAGGAGGAACAGTGCTACGCGAATACGATACGTTCGCTGGACATGGTCATCTGATACCGGCATCGTATTCCAACCAGGGGACTATGTCGCGATTGAGATAACTCCAGGGGAATACGTTGAGCACTTCACGCCAGGCAAGGGTAGCATGCAATTTAGGACCGCACAGCCTTTGGGCCATCGAAGCTATCTCGTGACGGCGGGAACGTATCGGTGATCATCGCTGCTATTCTGAACGCGCCACGATGAGTTCTCTTACAGCATTCGGTCTCTTTGCGGTGACGGCGATGCTCGTCTGCTACGCCTACGAAAAGCGGAGTTCGTGGTTCATCTTGGCCTTTGCTTTTTCGTGCGGACTTGGTTCGATCTACGGTTTTCTCCAAGGCGCTTGGCCCTTCGGACTGGTTGAGGCAGTGTGGGCAGTCGTAGCAGGACGACGCTGGTGGACGGTAGCGAGGCGGAAAAATGCCTGACGCGTGGTACCACGACGGAGATACACTTCTGCATTTGCTGCGATTGGAACAAGTACACAGTTGCAGCCGCATCTCTATCGCAAATAGAATGCTCGAAAGAGGTCGAATCCCGCAACTCCGCGGGAGCGGGGGACCCATAACGAACGGAATTCCGACGGGGCGCATCCGTTACGCCGGCCTAACCGGTAGACGGTAGGACACCTTTCAGTCCGAGCCCGACAGCTAACTCCGCAGACGGAGAAAGGAGCAAGTTCGCAGCTTGCTGCGAACCGATGATGGAATTCTCACGAGGAAACTTCAAGGCGCCTGCCGCCAAATCGGCTGCACGAGTCCTGGTCGCTTCCAGCGCCATGCTCGCGTTCATCTCGTTCTGGCGCGTTGCCGCGGTTGTGCTCAACGACATGGGCTCGTCGGCCTTCTACGCGGGTGCGATTTCTGAGCACTTCGTGGGAAAGACTGCTCCATGGTTCGTTCTCGCCATCATGCTGCTCGCCGGTACAGTGGCGGCGCTTTATATCGAGAGCTGTGGGATGTTTGTGCGCGGCGGCGTGTATCGCGTCGTGAAAGAGGCCATGGGCAGCACGCTGGCGAAATTTTCGGTTTCGGCGCTGATGTTTGACTACATCCTTACCGGGCCGATCAGCGGAGTATCTGCGGGCCTGTATCTGGTCGGATTGCTCAACGAGCTTCTGCAACACGCGCACATGAGGACGCTTCCGATGAACGGAGGCGCGGCAGCGTTTGCCATCCTAGTGACGCTTTACTTCTGGTGGGAGAACATCAAAGGAATCCCGGAATCGAGCGAGAAGGCCTTACGCATTATGTACGTGACCACCGTGATGGTGGTCATGATGGTCGGCTGGTGTTGTTACACGCTCTGGGTAAAGGGAGCACATCTTCCGCCCTTACCGTACCTTCGGAACATCACTTACTTGACGGGAGAGCATGGCGGTGCGCTCGGGTGGCTGCGCTACACATCGCTGCCGTACAAGGTGGGGCTAATCGGCATTCTCATTGGCTTGGGGCATTCGGTTCTCGCCATGAGCGGCGAAGAGACCATGGCCCAGGTCTATCGTGAGATTGAGCACCCGAAACTTCCCAACCTTAAGAAGTCTGCTCTGGTCATTTTTCTTTACAGCTTGGTATTCACGGCAGGCGTGGCGTTCTTCGCCGTGATGATCATTCCGGATTCGGTGCGTGCCAGTTTTCAGGACAACCCGATCGGCGGCCTAGCCATGTACCTGTCGGGGCCGCTGCTGCTCCGGCTCGCCTTCCGCGCTTTTGTTGTGGTGGTGGGTGTTTTGATGCTGGCAGGGGCCGTGAATACCGCGATCGTGGGCTCGAATGGAGTGCTGAATCGAGTCTCCGAAGACGGCATTCTTCCAGAGTGGTTCCGCCGGCCGCATCGCCGGTTTGGCACTTCCTACCGAATTCTCAACCTGGTTGTCGCGTTGCAACTGCTCACCATCATTCTGAGCCGCGGAGATATTTTTCTATTGGGCGAGGCATATGCCTTTGGCGTGATGTGGAGCTTCTCCATGAAGGGCCTCGCCGTGCTGGTGCTTCGCTATAAAGAACCAGGAAAGCGGGAATTTCGTGTGCCGCTGAATATTCAGATTGGAAAAACTGAGATTCCGGTCGGCTTGGCCCTCATAACTCTCACTCTGATTGCGCTGTGCGTCATCAACCTTTTCACCAAAGAGGTTGCGACGATTTCCGGCGTCGTTTTCACCATCATTTTCTTCACGGTTTTCGAGATCTCGGAAAAAATAACGCGAAAACGAGCGAGTGCCCACGCTGAGCTCGATCAGTTCAACATAGAACCAGGCGACGACCTTACTCCAAAAGCGCTCGGAGTTCGGCCGGGGAATGCTCTGGTCATGGTGCGTAATTACAACACGCTTTACAACCTGAGCGCGGTCTTGGACCGCGTGGATCCGCACAAGCAAGACGTCGTTGCGCTCCATCTGAGATTTTTGGGCCGCGCGGATGCCGGAGAGTACGAACTGGAACCAGAACAGCTCTTCAGTTCCGAAGAGCAAACTCTGTTCACTCGCGCTCTCGCGCTGGCAGAAAAGAAGGGCAAGACGATCCATCTTGCGGTCGCGGGTGCGACGCACAAATGGGATGCCATCCTGCGAGCTGCACAAAGCTTGCAGTCATCGGTCGTTGTACTGGGCGCTTCTCCCAACCGTCCAGTCACTGAGGAGGCTCGTATTGCCGGACTCGCATGGGAGCGCCTACCCGATCCCAAACCGCAGCTGACGCTGGGAATTTATTTCCCTAATGGGCAGGAACACATCTTCTATCTTGGTCCCCATGCCCCGCACCTTACACCAAAAGAAGTCGACCTGCTCCACGGCATCTGGCTTGAACTGAGCAACGACGTGGCGCCGGAGGAGATCCATCATCACGATGTCGTGCATTTCGCGCTGGAAGAGCTGCGGCAGGAACTCAGCGACTCCCAGCGCGAGGAAGTGCTGCGCAGGTTGCGGCAGCACTTGCAGCAAATCAAAGATCGGCGCTCGCCGCAGAGCTAGAAGGCGACTGCCGGGAATCCTTGAGACCGAAGGCGAGCTACTTCGAGTTTCCCGCTAGTCGATTTATGAGATAGGTTGTACTGTTGCCCACTTCCGACGCCTTGATGTCGCGCCAAAGGCACGCGGTTGTGTGGCTTGGATCAGCGACTGCATGGCAAGTGCAACGGCTAGGTATACCACTACCCATGCGAGCATTTGATTTCGTGACACAGATGTGATCCACACAGACGGGTGTCTTGCCAGATCGACGACATCAGCCAACAGCATAGTGAAAACCGAGAGTCCAAAAGTCTGCTGATAGCGCAGAATGTAGCGTGACGAACTTGAGCCGGTCGCTGACAAGGCACGAAAAAACGAAACCACTAGCACGAAGCCGATGATAAAGAACCCAAAGTGCACAACTGCATCACAGGGGTCGAGATTGAAAGGGCGAATTGGGAGTTTTGCAACGTTGTGCTGAGCGAAAACAAGCGTCGCTGTCAGGCCGAACACGATCAGAGTGTTACCTTTGGCGGTGATTGGCGTCACAAATTACGAATTGTACCTGCCGACGCAAGAGAATGATGCCCGTAGTGTGTGGCAATGTGGTAGATGGAAGCCGGGAATAATTGCCGAGAACAGGCGATCTCACTACTTGAGAGTTGCTGGGATGATGTGGCGGTTGTCTTGTTGCGCCGTTCGTTCGTTGGCATTGACAGGCCTTCTTTGTTCAGCCGCGCAAGAAAACAAGACTTTTTTTGGCAATCCCCATCTCGGGATCACGGTAGTACTGGCATTCGTTCGTGAACCGCGTTCAATCGTTCCTCAGGACTCACGGTTTCGGCAAAGCCTGGCGTTGCGTAGGCGTCGCAATTCTCCGCGCCACGGCGAGCATCTTGACCCGCCCGTGTTCGTAGTGACACTTGAGAATTGTAGTGATCCGCTGCGCGTAGTCGGCGGGATCGGCGGTCGCGGACAGGACCCTGAACCAGGCCGGCAACACACTTTCCCAGTCGACTCCAACTTCCCATGAGCCGCCTTCGTCGGCGAAGAATAAGGATGTCATCGGCGCATGCGTCGATCTGGCTCAACAGACTAAAGATAACCTCGAAGGCTTGGCAAACCGTAGCCGGGTCCTCTTTCTTCGCCTGAGCTACGCACCGCCCAAGAAGGCGGCGGCAATCGGCAATCCAAGCCAGCGTGCCGCTGGACTTTTCCGTGTAGTTCCCAGAATCGACGGCAAATGCTTGGTAGTACTTGCCAGTCAGGCTCGCCTTCTGGAACGTCTCTACGTCGGCGAACAGGTTTTCGTTTCCCGCTCCGTCTGGACGAAAGTCGACCGGATTCAGATAATGTGCTATCAGTTTGCGGAGCTCGGATTCGGGCAGAAGTGTGATGGCATCGTCCAGCATGTAGAAAACGTACTCGCTGCGCATCCTGCGAACGGCATCCCGGAGCTTGTCGCGATCGATTTGTTGGCCGACCATGGACCACCCTT
>Ga0137384_10001595_pt1 | contig 17974 bp, 17 predicted proteins | sample SagtaG_2_FD_104922 | JGI IMG/M metagenome (GOLD analysis project Ga0137384, IMG submission 104922) | Vadose zone soil microbial communities from Sagehorn Ranch, Mendocino, California, USA - Sage2_R_60_16 metaG | ecosystem: Environmental > Terrestrial > Soil > Vadose zone | place: USA... | reverse complement strand
CCAAGAGCGCGCTCGGCTTTCCTAAGCGCCGGCGTCAATTCTGCAAGACCAATATTGCCAATGACCATTACGTCGATGTCGCTGGCCGCGTGTTCGCGCCCCCGGGCAACGGACCCGTACACAAATGAGTAAAGGATCTTGCCCCCAAAGGCTGCCACGGCGGTCCGAATCGTTGGGGCGATCCCGGTCGTTTTTTCGAATATTGCTCGTAGTTCGCGGTAGATTGGCGAACGTTTTTGCGCTCTGAAATAAGCACGGTTACCTTCTCGTCTCTGCTCAAGGATGCCGGTGTCGACAAGCGCAAACAGCTCACGTTGCAGGCTGGAAGGGGTCGTGCCCAGGTACTCCGCGAGCTCAGACAGAAACCACCATTTGTCCGGCTGGGTCAGAGTTGCAGCCAAAACCCCCTCCCGGGTTTTTGGGAAAAGTGCTTCCAAGGGGCGCTGTTACGCATAATGCGTAAATTGTTACGCATATTGCGTAAATATGCACCCTTGAATAGGACGAAGAGCGAGCGGTAATGATAGAGCCTAATATCTTGAAAGGGCGGCCACTTGTATACGATCACGTACTCTGCCGAGCCCTCTCCTGTACGGCCCTTCGCGGTATGCTTCTGAACGAAACAAAATCAGTGAGCATAAGAGCTGTGGCGCCCAGCACAGCCAGCGGAATCCCGAGGCTCGTATACAGCGGCAATGCCCATGCTTGCTGAACCACCTTCGCTGGCACGATGAGCCCCGCCAGGCTAAGACAAAGCGTAGCCAGCCAAGGCCACAAGGCAAGTAAGCCCGAGACTACGTAAGCCAATCGCGTGATGCGACTCCGGTTCCAACTCGACTTGGCCTGTTGAACCAGGAGGAAGACGGCAGGGAGCAAGAGCAGCTGGTTATACGGCGCGACCATCGGGACGACGACCACGGTCGCGGCTAGAACTACGGCCGTGGCCAGGGAAAAAGCCGTCGTGCCGGCCGGCTCGCGACGTAGCCGCCAGCAAACAGCTGCCAGCGCCAGCAAGATCAAACCGCTGATCGCTCTTCCCCACCCCGGCGTGACCAGAACGTCCAACAGCGATCCCGCGCCGCCGGTGTATTGCCGGTAGGCTGTAATTGCCTGGCGAAACTTTGTCAGCCATCCCGGCAGCAGGTACTCGGATCCGCCGAGGACTGCAGCCATGGTCAAGGCGAATCCCCAAAAGAATCCTTGGCGCCGGCGCCAGTCGCTGATTGTCCACAGGATTAACCATGCCGCCAACGGCCAAACCAGTTGAGGTTTTATGGTGGCCAGGGCCAGCACGATGCCTGCCAACAGAAAATGGCCGGAGGTCAGCAATAGGGCGCAAAGGGCGATGAATCCGCTTACCACAAGGCTTAACTGCTGGAGCTTGATTCCCTGCACCGCAGGAAAACTACCAATCGTCAAGATAATAAGGATCGCGGTGGTAGTCGCCGAAGGACGCCAACGTAATGCGCGCAACCAGAGCGGAACGGTAGCTATCGTGATGATCAGCAATAGCCAGCGGAAGCCAGCCTGCACGACCGAGAACGGCAGCATAACGGTCGGAGCGAGCAAAAACACAACGTACACCGGGTAAGCAAAACCTTGCTGATCTTTGGGATCGTCATGACGAGCCGGGTCAAGAGGACGTCCGTAGTAGCCGGCCTGGATTTCCCGCGTGACATCGCCGCCGTAGGGATCGCGATGATGGAGCAGCAACTCGCGCGCGCCCAGCCAGCGCGGATAGACGTCTGAAAGATTGCCCCGCGGGCGCCCATGTGCGGCTGCATCAGCCCGCTGATAAGGGACCAGCACATACTGCACGTAAAACCACATGCTTGCCGCCAGCAGCAGCGCAATCACCAACCCTGCTTTGGGATTCCTTAACAATAGGGTGGCCGAAACGGAAACGCCCCATGTTACAACTTATTGCGAACGATCCTTTTGCGAACGACCTTTCCCCGTGAGATTGCGAATTCTCGTTTCGACCGTCATCGGAATCGCCAGCGGCATATTTTGTTGGTTCCTGCTCACCCACTTTCACCAGGGCGCAGCAGACTTCACTTGGGCGATTCGCGCTGCGAAGTATCTGTTGGCAGGAAAAAATCCTTACGACACACCGCTCGAGCAGTATCCGATGACCGCGGCGCTATTCGGATTGCCGTTCTTGTGGATGCGTCCGGAAGCCGCAGCCGGCGCCTTCTATGGCATCAGCTCAGCGCTGCTGGCTTTCGGTCTCACACGCTATGGTTATTACCGGTTGCTGATATTTCTTGCATATCCCTATTGGGCAGGCATTCTGACCGCACAGTGGTCGCCACTGATCGTGGCCAGCGCTTTCTTTCCACTATTGCTTCCGGTGACTATGGTCAAACCACAAATTGGTTTGCCGGTTGCGCTGACCCATTTGACCCGCCGCGGAGTGATCGCATGTGCCGTGGTTTTACTGCTCAGCCTGGTGGTAATGCCGCGATGGCCATTGTTGTGGGTGGGGCAACTCGGCTATTACGAGCACTTCATACCATTGCTGGTTTTGCCGGGGCCTTTACTGGCACTTGCGTTGTGGCGTTACCGTGATCGGGACGCAATTTTGCTATTGCTGGCGGCGATCATGCCGCAGAGGTGGTTTTTTGACTCCTTCATCTTGTGGCTGATTCCAAAGTCTCGACGCGAGATTCTGGCTACCGTGTTTTTTAGTTACGGAGCTGGCATCTGGCGCTGGTATCACACCCCTCACAGCTTCACTGAGGTGGGACGATGGACGGTGATCTTCATCTATCTGCCTATGCTGGGAGTTGTGCTTTGGCGAGGGCTCGTTAAAAGAGACAAGCCTGCCATCGTACCGTCCGAAGCGGACTCACATAGCTTGCGTCACGGGAATCTGGCTGGGACTTCCCAGCCGTGAGATTTCGCTCGCCAATCCCCATGTCCAGAACAGTAATACCGGAGTAAGCAGACTCAACTTCCCATATTTTTGCAGAAGAAGCATCTGGAGCGGACTGACGAACAACACAAACATTGGTCCCATGAGAGCTATCCGACTCCATCCACCCTTCACATCGACTCCTGCAAGATGATTCGTCAGCAGCATGACCGGCAAAAATAGCAGGGCTAGATCGTAGGTGTTGGCGTGATAACTCACAAGAATCGTGCTGACCACCACCAAAGAGAATCCCAGATCGAAGGCTGTTCCCTCTCTTGCAACTCTCCACTTCGCCGATGCGAACAGCAGCAAAGCAGCCGACAAGACTGCCACCACGAGTTGAATAACCAATTTCGAACTGTGCGCCGCGAGAAAAGTATGGAGCAGGCCGCGCAGATTGGGCATGTCGACCGGCACGATCGCGCCATGTCCCATCACGGTCTCGACATGCCACACGAACGAGGGATAGCTCAGCGCCGCGTTCCAACCAATAATGGCTACTGAGACCATTGCCAGAACGAAAGCTACTACCGCAAATCCGAGCAGCGCTTTTAGTCTTTTGTGAAGCAACAGGATGAATACGAGAGGCAACACCAGGTGAAACCGGAAGAGTCCGAGCCCCAGCCAGCAACCTGCGGCCAAATCATTGTTCTGTTTTAGAGATACGAAAGCGAGAGTAAAAAACAGTAAGAGCGGAAGAATGTCCTGCCCCTGCAATAAATCGAAAAAGATAGGATAAAAAGCCAGGGAGACGAATAGCCAAAACAGGGCGGAGACGTGCCTGAGTTGGGGCAAGTGATTCCGAAGTAAAAATGGGAGTGATAGGAGAATCAGAACATTGACGGCGTTCCAAAGCAGATAGGCCATCGGGTACGAAAACCATGCGAAGGGTACAAACAGAAGGGCTTCCCAAGGCGGGTGAATATAGGGCAGAGGACCTTGCCGAATGCTGACTCCAGCGGCAAATTCCTGCTGGATACGATACTGAGTCTGACTGTCGTACAACTGCTTGCGCACACCTTCACGCACGATTTTTCCCGCGGAATAGAGCGCTGTAAAGTCGGGATAACCTTTACGAATCAATTCCCGCGACCGCCACGCAACTGCCACATGCAGGGAAAGCATTCCCGCCAAAAAAATCAGCACAAGCTTTTTGTATTTCTCCGGCTTCATGAAACCTTGATCTTCAAACCAGCCGATTCTACCTTGTGTGCCGGCTACGGTATCATCCACCGCAGGTGAATTCTTTCCTGCAAACGCGCCGGATTTTTGTCGCGGTGCTTGTGCTTGGCCTTTTTGCCCTGGCAGCGCGCGGCGTGTCCGATCCCGATGTGTGGTGGCATTTACGTACCGGTCAACTGATCGTCGAAAGTCATCAGGTCCCTCATCTGGATCCCTACTCATTTACGCGTGCAGGTCAGCCGTGGATCAATCACGAGTGGCTCTCTCAGGTCACGATATACGCTATCTATCGATTGGCGGGATGGGGAGGATTGATTGTGGCGTTCGCAATGATCGTCGCCACCAGTCTTTGGATGGTTTACCTGCGCTGCCCGGGTTGTCCCTACATTGCAGGGATATTCATGGTGTGGGGCGCCACCGCTTCGGCTCCGAGCTGGGGCGTACGTCCGCAAATGTTTTCCCTGCTGTTGGCTAGCATCTTCCTTTTGATACTGGAGCATTCTGACGAACATCCGCGCCTGCTGTTGTGGACAGCGCCGCTCACAGTGCTCTGGGTGAATTTACATGGAGGATACCTGGTTGGAATTGGCCTGACGATCCTGTTTCTTGTGGGTAACGTTTTGGAAGTGATGTTTGGCTCCGAGAACTGGAAGCAGGCTGCGCCCCACCTGCGCAGGCTGGCATTAGTCTTGGTCGCATGCCTGGCGGTGGTGCCTTTGAATGCGAACGGGATACGCATGTACCGGTATCCTCTGGAAACCCTCCGTTCCCGCTCCATGCAGACTTATGTCGACGAATGGTTTTCCCCGAACTTTCATCAAGCTAAAGAGTTGCCTTTTCTCTGCATGCTCCTGGCCGTTTTGCTTGCATTAGGACTCTCGCCGCGACGTTTGCGCGCGCGAGAAGTGCTATTGCTGCTAGCGACCATGTGGATGGCATTGCGCTCGGTACGTCATATACCGATTTTTGTACTGGTCACGGTGCCGATCCTCAGCGCATCGGCACAATTCTGGCTGGATGAACGTGGTGCGGGATCTTGGGTCGGCTCGACGGTAAGCTCGCCCCGATCACGCCGAAGGCTAGTGAATGCAGTGGTAATGGTGGCTTTCGTAGTCTTCACTATCCTAAGGGTGCGGGTGGTGATAAGGGACCAGCCAAAAACTGAAGCGCAGCGCTTTCCGGCAGGGACGGTGTCCTTCCTGGCGAGACAACGACCGCCGGGTCCGATATTGAATAACTACAACTGGGGTGGCTATTTCATTGCCAAACTGTACCCTGAGTACCGGGTTTTCATTGATGGCCGCGCCGACCTGTACGGCGATTCCTTTATGGATGATTTTTATGCCACTTACCACTTAACCGAGGGATGGAAACGTCCGATAGAGCAATGGCAAATCCGGACCATCCTTCTGCCTCCGGATGCTCCCCTCGTTACTGCGCTTAGATCGCAGCCGGGCTGGAAGCAGATTTATTCAGACTCTCAATCTGTCGTATTGACTACGGACGTAAGACCTTAGTAGCACTCGTATTCTGCAATATATATCTCGCTTCGCGTGAGCTGCTGAGGTATCATAAGGCGCGCATATTTGAGCCAACTGGATGTCCGGCCCTTGCGCGACCCTCCCCCACGTAAATTTCCTTCTTATCGCGAGGTTGAAACGATGGGAGTAATGCACAGGTTGTGGCAGGGGAATGCCGGACAGGACGTCGCTGAGTACGCCATCATGCTCGCGGTGATACTGGCTATTGCCGTGGGCACCATTCGGCTTATCGGCGTAAGTGCAGATACCGTATTTTCCTCCGTTGCGAGCGCGGTTCAATAGGTTGTAAGTTGTAGATTCATGAAAGGCAATGCTTTGGCGCGTTTGACAGCGCCGGGGTTTGCATCGCACCACCCCCCTGGACGGACACCCTCGCCAGGGTCCACAGACGTATCTCTAAGCCCGGGATAGAATGTGCAAGATTTTGTCGCCCGACTAGGGACGCGTCGGGTATTATGGGCGGGGGATTTGAGACCGTCTCCTTTCCCTTTCGCAAGCCATTGATTCAGAAAACAGAAGAAAAACGTGGTTACGGGCCGTGGGTGCGCAGAATCTTGCGCAGGATCGGGCTGATGTATATCTATCAGCTTGATTAGTCGGCGGGAGCGTTTAAGGTGAAACAGATTTCTTACCGGCTGTGGTGGGAAGACGAAGCACAGGATATCGCGGAATATGCTGTAATGCTGGCCGTGATCCTGTTGATCGTCGTCGGCACGATCAAGCTCATCGGATCGAGCGCGAACAATGTATTCTCTTCCGTCGCCAGTTCGATTCAGTAGCCAGGCCGGGGGTTTTTGCCGCCGGGCTTTTGCTATCCGACTCCAGGATAGGCCGCTGGCTGCTCACCCTATTTTGCAATCGAGGCTGGGCGCGCCCTTGACCTTGCACGGTCTTGCTGTCCCTTTTCGGAGGCCGTGCGCTCATCGAGATTCCTGAGGAGTAGCAATGAACCGTAGCAGGCTTTTGTTAATCGGAATTGTCGCTCTGGCACTGGGCGCATTCGTCAGCTTCACCGTTTACCGCAATCTGCAGTCGAGGACACGGTCAGACACTGCGCCCGGGGTGGATGTGGTTATCGCCGCCGGCGACATCCAGGTGGGCGCCAAGATCGAGGACAAAGATGTGAAGGTGGTCCGCTTCCCCTCCGGTGATCTTCCCCCCAGCTGCTTTCATCTGAAATCTTCGGTCGTTGGCCGAGGGGTGGTGCTGCCGATTGCCAAAGGAGAGTTTGTTCTCCCCCTCAAATTGGCGGGTGAGAATGCGGGCTACGGTTTGCCTTCCCTGATTCCACCCGGAATGCGCGCCATCTCCGTGCGCGTGAATGAAGTGGTCTCGGTAGCGGGCTTCGTTTTGCCGGGCACACGGGTGGATGTTTTGCTCACGGGAAATCCGTCCGGCGCAAGCGAGCAGCAGACTACGACTGTGCTGGAGAACGTGGCCGTGATCGCCACCGGCCAAAGGCTGGAACGAAACGCCGCCGGCGATCCACAGTCGACTCCAGTCATCACTCTGCTGGTTTCCCCCGATGACGCGCAGAAGCTGACCCTGGCCAGTACTCAGGGACGCATTCAGTTGGCGTTGCGCAATCCTCTCGACACCAAGCAGCAGGACCTGGCTTCGATGAGAACCAATAGTTTATATAAGAATGTTTCTGCTCCAATGCCGGTTGTGCGTGAAAGACACAAGCGCAAGACGGTCCAACTACCCCCGGCGCCTGATCTTTATACGGTCCAGGTAATTCGCGGCAACAAAACAGACTTGCAAAAGTTCTGAGGCCCATTTCAAACTTCCGAGGTCAGAGGATATGTTGATTCGCTCCCGCAACCGGGAGAATGGCGAGATGAAAGTTCCTACCCTGGCGCTGAAGTCAGTAGCCGTCTTGCTGCTGAGTTCGGCGATGGTTGTGGGTTCGCAGGAACAGCCAGCTTCGAGCGTGCCCAAGGTCCAACCCTCGCCGGAACAACCGGCTACTGAGGCTCCTCAGACCGGATCTCAGCCGGCGCAGACGGAGCCTCAAAGTGCCGCGCCCTTGCGGGTGATGGTCGGGAAGTCGCTGCTGCTAAACACCAGAGAAAGAATAAAACGGATTTCTGTAACCGACGCGGCAATCGCCGATCCGCTGGTGGTTGCTCCTACTCAGATCCTGGTCCATGGCCGCTCTCCTGGTGAGGTTTCATTGTTGATCTGGGATGAATTGGAACGTTCGCGCAGCTTCGACCTGCGTGTGGATGTGGACGTCAGCGCCGTCGCCGAAGAAGAAAAACGCGTTTTCCCGGATGAGCAAATCGCGGTCACGCCTTCCCGCTCCGCCATTGTGCTGTCAGGGCACGTGTCCACCGAAGACGTAGCTAAGCGCGCTGGGATGATCGCGGATGCCTACTCCAAGAATGTGGTGAACGTGCTGACTTTCGGTCCGGTGGGCGCGCAGGAAATCCTACTCGAAGTGAAGTTCGCCGAAGTGGACCGCACCGCAGTGACTCAGCTTGGAATCAATCTCTTTGCCCCAGGACTGGGGAATACCATTGCACAAACCCAAACGGGGCAATTTGGAACCATTACCACCACTCACCCGGCGCCGACTATAGTTACCACCCCGACCGGAACGACCACGACGTCAACGCCGTCCACTGTGAATATCAGCGACTTTCTCAACGTCTTTGTGACCCGAACCGATGTTAACGTTGGCGCAGTCATTAAAGCGCTGCAGCAGAAAAATCTGCTGCAAATCTTGGCCGAGCCCAACCTGATCGCGGTCAATGGCAAGGAAGCAAGCTTTCTGGCAGGAGGGGAATTTCCCTTCCCCGTGGTACAACCTGGCAACGGAGTAAACGCGATAACCATTCAATTCAGGGAATTCGGCGTCCGCCTGAAATTCACTCCTGTGATCACGCCGAGCGGGAACATACACTTGAAAGTGATTCCCGAAGTCAGCACCTTGGATTTCGCCAATGGGCTTACCATTTCCGGCTTCAACGTGCCCGCGCTGAGCACCCGGAGGGCGGACACTGAATTCGAGTTGCAGGACGGGCAAAGCTTCGTCATTGCGGGTTTGATGGACAATCGTGTCACTAACATCGCCAACAAGATTCCGGGACTGGGCGACATTCCAATTCTGGGCAACTTTTTCAGGAGCAAGAGCACGCAAAAGAGCAATGCCGAGTTAATGGTTCTGTGCACCGTGCGCCGCGTTTCGCCGAGCGCTCAGCCGCCGACGGGGCCTGCGAATCCGCAGCCGTTTTTGGACAAGAACAAGTTCGATGGAAAGAAACCGTCGGGCAGCAGCAAGTAGAAATCTAGTTTTGAAAGTGAGCTTCGGCAGGTTGGTTGCAGTTAGGAATTTGTAGGGGCCCAAGCAGGATCAATGCCCGAACTTTCTGTAGTAATTGTCGCATCCGATAGTGAACAGCGTGCCGTGCTGCAGGTTCTCGTAGACGGCACCAGCGTAGCGCGGGGGGTGCATAGTTGCCCGACCTATCCCGTTGCCGCCACCGATCCTGTCGTACGCAGGATTCAAGGGGCGAATCCCGAAGTAATTCTGGTGGATATCCCAGTCGATACCGCGGCACTGGCTCTGCGGGCGATCGAATTACTGCATCAAGAACTGCCCGACTCAGCCTTGTTTTGCGTTGGCAGCATGTCGCAGCCCCAGGTCATTGTGAACGCCATGCGGTCGGGAGCGCGTGAGTTCATTCAACGTCCTACTACCACCACGGATCTTCTGGAAGCCTTCGTCCGATTGGCTACAGCACAGCGAAAGGTGCACCGCGAAGGAGCGCGAGGTAAGGTTTTTACCGTCGTGAATGCCAAGGGCGGCAGCGGCGCCACCACCATTGCCGTGAACCTCGCTTTGGCTTTGCAGTCGGCCCATGGCAACGTTGCCCTCATCGACATAGCGCAACTCGGTCATGCCGCGCTGCACATGAACTTGAAACCGCTGTTCAGCGTAGCCGACGCCATCCGTAATCTTCACCGCCTGGATAGTTCCCTGCTGGAAAGTTTCATGACCCGGCACAGTGGTGGGCTGCAATTGCTGGCCGGGGCAAATACGCCGGTCAGTATGGAGCCTTCAACAACGGAATTCGCCCGGCTGTTCGACATGCTGGTAAGTCACTTCCGTTATGTGGTTGTGGATGCGTCTTCGCGCATGGATGGAACCACACGGCTAGTGTCGAACCTGTCAGAGGCCGTGTTGCTGGTGACTCATGCCGACGTCGCTTCGCTGTGGAGCGCAGCCCGCGTGCAGCAGTATCTGGGAGAAACCGGCGGACGCGAGCGCGTACAACTTGTTCTTAATCGTTTTCGCAAGATTCCGGGATTTAGTGAAGCCGATGCGGAAGCTGCGGCGGGAGTAAAGTTACTGTGGAAGATACCCAATCAATATTTTGCGGTCTCCACTGCCATCGACCGGGGAATTCCGCTGATGCAGCAAAATCATACCGATATTGCACGTTCCTTTACTGGACTTGCGGCTCGTCTAACCGAGAACGACGTCGATGTGAAGCGCACTGCCTGGTCGTTATTCAAGACCGTGTAGAAATTTAGTCAGACATAATCATGGGCAATTTGCAGACCTTCGAAAGAACCGAATATCAGCAGGTAAAAGCCGACCTCCATCGCAAGATCCTCGATCGCCTGGATCTGGAGAAGCTGGGCCGGACGCCGGGCGACGCCGCCCGCGAAGAAGTACTGCTGCTGATTCGCAACACCGTCAACAGCGAGGCCGTCCCCCTCAGCTTCGCCGAGCGCGAACGTCTGGCTCGCGAGATCCTGGATGAAATCTTTGGGTTGGGCCCGCTGGAGCCTTTGCTCAAGGATCCCAGCATCTCCGACATCCTGGTAAACCGTTATAACCGTGTGTACGTGGAACGCGGCGGGAAACTGGAGACCACCGGCCTCAGCTTCAAAGATGACCAGCACCTGATGCAGATTATTGACCGCATCGTCTCCCGGGTGGGCCGGCGTGTAGATGAGTCGTCACCCATGGTGGATGCTCGTCTGGCGGACGGCTCGCGTGTGAACGCCATCATTCCTCCGCTGGCTATTGATGGTCCGTGTCTCTCTATCCGTCGTTTCGGCCGGGATCCTGTGACGGCGCGCAACATGATCGAGAACAAGACTCTGACCGAACCTATGCTGGAGTTGCTCTCGACGATGGTAAAGGGACGGCTGAATTTTCTGATCTCGGGTGGAACCGGCGCGGGCAAGACCACGCTGCTGAACGTCCTCTCGGGTTATATCCCGAACAATGAGCGAATCGTCACCATCGAGGATGCCGCTGAACTGCAAATGAAACAGGAGCACGTGGTAAGGCTGGAAACCCGGCCGCCCAACATCGAAGGCAAGGGCGCGGTGAGGCAGCGGCAGTTGGTCATCAATAGTCTGCGTATGCGTCCCGACCGCATTATCGTGGGCGAGGTGCGCGGCGAGGAAGCGTTCGACATGCTGCAGGCGATGAATACTGGCCACGAAGGCTCCTTGACCACGGTCCACGCCAACTCGCAGCGGGACGCGCTGGCCCGTATCGAGAGCATGTTCTCCATGGCTAATTTAAATATTCCGGAGCGAGCGGTTCGTCATCAGATCGCGTCGGCCATTCACGCAGTGGTACAAATCGCGCGCCTTTCCGATGGTGCACGCAAGGTAATCGCGGTTTGTGAGGTCACTGGGGTGGAGGGCGAGGTCATCTCTATGCAAGATATTTTTCTATTCGAACGGACAGGAATTGATGAGGGCGGCAAAGTGCGTGGAATTTTTCGCGCTACTGGAATCAGGCCCAAGTTCGCCGATCGTCTGGCGACCGGTGGTTGCCGCCTGCGTCCCGCATTATTTGAATCTCGGATGGAGGTCTAGAAAGCGGGGCTTTCGCTTCCGAACTGTATATGTTGATACTGACCGTCATAGTCGTATTCGTGGTTGTCTCGCTGGTCGTTTTTGCCATCGGCTCCCTGCTCGATCGGCGGAGCTCCCGCGCCCGTCTGCTGCGCGACCGGTTGGCCAGCGTGCAGAAGGCCGCGGAACGCAAGCCCAGCGAAGAACTGGCGTTGCTGCGCGACGAAATGTTGAGCGAGATTCCGGCACTCGACAACCTGCTGCGCCGATCCGCCAGAATCGCCAACCTGCAGACATTTCTCTCCCAGGCTGACTTGAAAACCCGTGCCGGCAACATCCTGATGTTGTGTGTGCTTAGCGGCGTGGCTGTGGCTCTCGTCATACTAGTCCTGACCCCATTTCCTCAATTTGCCTGGCTCGGAATATTTATCGGCGCCATCTTTCCATATTCCTATGCCTCCTTCCGTCGCACCCGGAGGTTCAAGAAATTTGAGGAATTATTTCCCCAAGCCATCGACACACTGGCCCGCGCCGTCCGTGCCGGGCATGCCTTTACCACCGCTCTCGAACTGATTTCCAATGAGATTTCAGAACCTATCGCTTCCGAGTTTCGCAAGCTGTTCGAAGAGCAAAAATTCGGCCTACCGGTCCGCGATGCGTTGCTGAATCTTACCGAGCGCGTGCCCCTGGTGGATGTGAAGTTCTTCGTCACCGCGGTCATGCTGCAGCGCGAAACCGGCGGCAACCTCGCCGAGATTCTGGATAATTTGTCTTACATGATCCGCGAGCGTTTCAAGATCATGCGCCAGGTACGGGTGTATACCGCACAAGGCCGCTTAACCATGCTGCTGTTGATGGGATTACCGCCCATCATCGTAGTCTCGATGTCGATTATTAATCCGGCGTTTATTCAGCCACTATTTGCAGATCCCATTGGCCACACCCTGATCGTCACCGGCATAACGCTTCAAACCGTCGGATATTTCATCATCCGAAAAATTATTCGGATTCAGGTCTAGAACATGGCAATGCTTCTGGCAATCGTATTGTTCTTGACCGTTGCCCTGGTTGTGTTTTCCTTCGGGGCGGCCGCCTATGCCCCCTCTTCCATGTTGGGATCGCGTTTGCGCGCGCTGGGATGGCAGAAAGCTGAACCGCAAGAGAAGCCGGCATTCAAAGAACGGCTGGAGCAGGCGCTGGATCCCTTGAGCCGGGCCCTACCCTTATCGCCAAGGGAAGTTTCTCGAACTCGAGCCTGGCTCATCCAGGCTGGTTATCGAGATGCACGCCACTTGACGATGTATGTTGGCAGCCGGGTGCTGCTGGCATTCATGGGATTGACGGTGGTAATTGCGGCTGCCGGCTTCAAGTCTTTGATTTTGATGGCGAGTATCACGGCCTTTTGTTTCTTCCTGCCACGATTCGTGCTGAAGCGCATGATCCGGGACCGGCAACGGCGTATCACGCTGGCATTGCCCGATGCATTGGATTTGACCGTGATCTGCGTCGAGGCCGGGTTAGCGTTGGACCAGGCCCTGATGCGAGTTGGCGAAGATCTACATCACGCGCACCCCGATTTGAGCGATGAATTTTACCTGGTAAACCTGGAGATGCGGGCCGGCAAACCAAGAGTCGAGGCCCTGCGCAACCTCATCGAACGAACTGGTGTAGATGATGTTCGCGCCCTGGTGGGTACTCTGGTTCAAACTGACCGCTTCGGAACCAGCGTCGCCCAAGCCTTGCGGGTGCATTCCGATTCGCTGCGAACCGAACGCCGCCAAAGAGCCGAAGAACAGGCTGCGAAAACCACCATCAAGATGATCATTCCTCTTGTGGTTTTCGTTCTCCCCTCTATCATATTTGTCACGTTGGGGCCGGCAGTGATCGAGTTAGTTCGAACATTGATGCCGGAGATGCGACGATGAAGTCGCAACTGTCAGCGGGCCGAACCAAGGAGTTGTGATGTCAGAACGGGGATCTGTGGGCTATGCTTTTAATCGGACGCGCCAGGCGTATCTCGCCACCCAGTTGTCCATCGCCGCAACCCACTGGTCTCGCCTTCGCGGCCTGATGTGCACCGAAGCCGACAGCTTTCATGCAGGACAAGGTTTGTGGATTGTTCCCTCTCGGGGAGTTCACACCTTTGCCATGCGTTTCCCGATCGATGTGCTCTACTTGAATGAGGAGAAGACTGTGGTTCACCTGGAACAGGATCTGAAACCCTGGCGAGTCGCTCCGGTACGCATGCAAGCCGCGTCCGTAATCGAGTTGCCCCGCAATATGCTGCACTCCACGGGGACATCGCTCGGAGATGAGATCGAGATTGTTTTGGGACAGGCGCGGGAGGCAAGCACGCAGTGAACGACGCACCCAAACTTTTAGTGGAATGGTCATCGCCATGGCAGGAATTCGTCACCGCGATCCGGCCCGCAATGGGGCGTTCGGGAGAACGTCTGGCAGGAGAGGCTCGCAGCGGATTGTTCCCTTATCGGGGAATGATGATCTCTTGGGTTCTGGAAGCGGTAATCTTAGTCGCCGTAATCATCGTGCCCACCCGGCTGGCTCAAATGCGTCCGTACGTGCCGCCAGTTCTACCTAAGTACGAGATTATTTATTTTTCGGGTGAGGAGCTGCCTCGGGCCGAAGACGCTGGCGGCGCACAATCCGGACGCTCCGGGTATGCAGGTGGACAGGAAGCCCATCATCGCAGCCAAACTATCCGCGTCGCGCGTGGAAATTCGCTTCGAGAAAAGGTCGTCGACGCTCCCAAGCTGAACCTTCCGCGTTCCGATGCCGCAGTGGCCAATCTTTTGGCCTTTAAGGCGATTCCCGGTCCCGCGCCCGCCGAAGGATTGAAATCTTCTGCCCGGCTTCTGGCGATGTCTCCGGCGGCTGTGGCCCCTGCGCCTCAGATTGATCGTGACAAGATGCAGAGTTCGCCTACGCTTGACGCTGCCGTAATTCCGCCTGCGCCCGCCGCTCACCGCGAATTGGCCTCGCTGCGGCTGCCGGGTTCGCATGCTGCGGAGATCATTCCGCCGCCGGTCTCGGCTCCGGAGCAATTTTCGAATTCAAATCCGCAGCTTACGCTGCCGGCACCGACCATCGTCGCACCAGCGCCGCAGATGACTCACGAGATTGCTGCGGGACCAGGATTCGGCGCGGGCGAATTGCATAAGCAAGTTGTGCCACCGCCGGTGCAGATGGGCAAAGCCTCAGCGGAGAATCGCAATATCGGAGGCTTGGGCAACGCGGCAGTGATAGCGCCTCCAGTGCAAGTAGGTGGGGGTTCGTTGCAGCATCAATCCGTCGGCGGCTTGGGCGGAGGTACAAGCGTGGTGCCACCTCCCCCCTCGGTCTCGGCGTCCAGTTCGGTGGGCGGGCAAGGAAGCGGAAATCGCGGTTTGGGACGCGGCGGTGCGCTGGATATTGGAACAGCAGCGGCGCCTCCGGCGAGCGGGGGCAGCAGCGCGGGCACAGGCGTTGTGGTTTCCAATCAGCCCGGATCCAAGGTTGGTGTGCCGGGAAGTGGCGGAACTGGCTCTCTGGCAATGTCTCCTTCCGGAGGAGAAAAGGCCGGACTCGGCGGGGCCGGTGGCGGCTCAAGCATTGGCCGTGGCAATGGATCGGGCAGCGGATTATCCGGTGAAGGCCCGGGTGCGGCCAAGGCTGGCCCCGGTTATGGTTCCGATGTGGCGGCGCGTGGCGGCATTTCACCTTATCCTGGCACTGGCGGCGCGGGCAGCGGGACCAGCGGGAAACCAGTAGTTCCGGGAGTTTCGGTGCGCGGCGGAAGCAACATTGTCACCCTTCCCGGTTTCGGTTCCGACGGAAACCAATCTGCAGGCGGCAGTCACTCATCCGGCACTGATAGTCATGGATCTGCGATCACTGTGGTGGCCACTTCGCGTTCCGGAGGCGCATTCAACTTCTATGGCGCGCTGAAGGGCGACAAGGTGTACACCATCTACATTGAGACCGGCTTAGGGACCGCAGTCATGCAGTTTGCGGATCCTACTTCTGCGGCGCACGCTTACGCCGGCGATCTCACCGCTCCCGAACCGATGCGCGCCGAGGTTCCCTCTGACTTGCAGCGCTCGCGGCTGGTGATCGCCTGTATTCTCGATCGCTCCGGATTGTTGAAGAATCCGCAGGTACTCGAACCCGGTGGCCGCGAAATGACCGGCAAGGTTCTGGCGTCGTTGCCTAACTGGAAATTCCGTCCTGTCCTGCGGGGAGATCAGCCGGTTGAGGTGAACGCGATTTTGGGATTTAATATCGACACGAGGTAGAGAGAAAGTACGACTTACGATCGTCGATTTACGATTTGTGATTTTTGATTGTTGATTTCAATCCCTCAACATCTTGTCTGAGATCTGAGAACTAAAATCTGAGATCTGAAATTATTTACTTGATCTTCTGAAAAAGCACCGCAGTGCTGTCCTCATAAATCAGGTTCCAGGTTGGCGTTACTTTCAGGATATTGGCTAACGAACCTCCTGTCGGCGCGAGCACGCAGTCCACTTTCCTCTCATTCAGAAATTTTTCCCAATCGGGCTGTACTTGGACTACCTTCAAGTAATCCTTTAAGAAGCGTTCGCCGTAGAGATCGTGGCGATCGTCTACAAAGACTCTGGGGTTGGGGAAGAAACGGTAGATCAAATATCCTCCCCAATAGTCCGGAGCAAAGATGGGGTCCTTGATGCCTCGCTTTGCAATCACTTCGGCAGCCTGCACCGGAAAGCGTTTGGCGTCGAAGTGCGCGTCCATGACCTGCCGCGCACCCAACCTTCCATGTTGTATGCAAACCACGAGCCCGAGGATCAATGCCAACGCTGGCCAAAGATGTCCCCGAAATCGCAACTCCATTTCGGTCATGCGAGAGGCAAATGCATTGCTACCTGAAATCAATCTTCGCAACCGGAGGCTCATCTTTTGTGAAGCGCCGACGTCTGAAATTGATGCTGAAAGTATTGGAGCGACAATCAGCGTCAGAAGTATGGACGAGACCGGCAGATTGCGCGATGCGTACAAGCCGCTATAGGCCGCGAAAATTATTACCAGCAAATGGGAGAGGCTCAATTTTTGCCGCTTTGTCGCCACCGCTGCCACCGTAATTAGCAACAGCGCGGCGAAACACTGTTGCGCTACGCCATGAAAGTTGGGGGGAAGAAACTCGTCAATGTGATTCATTAAGAAACGGTTGGAAAGATATAAATAAATGTGGACATGAAGTTTGTAACCGTAAGGGTTAATCAGCGTGGCGAAAAGTGAAAACAGGGTCGCGATCGCCAGACGTTTCAGCCATCGCCCGATCGTCTGCCGATCTTTTCTATCTGAGAAGTATCGGATCAATCCTGCGATCAGGTAGAGTCCACACAGTGCGATGCCGAGCAGAAATCCACCGTGAAGATTTGTCCAGAGCAGCATGATCACCGGCAACCAGAGCAAGCGGCGGTCCTGCTTGACGTGAGCAGCAGTTTCCAAAGTAGTTTCTGAACTATCGAGCAACTGAAACCAAATTACTGTCAAAAGCCAACTCAACACGTGGGGCCGCGCAAAAAAATGAATAGTCGAAGCGCCCATCGCCAACATTAGCAGGATCACGGCTACAGGCAGACTGCTTCCGCGATGCAGAGCGAGGCGAAGCACAAGTGCGAATGTGGCAGCGATCACAACCGCGGTAAAAAATACGACACCATTCAATCCGAGCCACTGGTAGATCGCGGCAATGAGCACGTCGTATAACCATTCCCAGGCATACCAAGTCTGGCCCTGCATGGTGTATGAAAATGTATCGGTGCGAGTGATCGAGTGGGTGAGTAGGATTTGTTGTCCGTTGCGAATATGCCAGCCAGTCCCGGCATCTTTCAGCAGACGACCCGCCAGCCCTCCGCCTGTCAGAGCAATGAGGAGAACGATGAAGATGAGATCTGCGACCGAGGGTATGAGTAACCGAAACCAGGGAGAGAGTATGCGAAGTTCTGTTGCCACTGACACTCGGCCTTCAACGGTTTGCGATGGATCTTGGATCAATTCGCTGGCCTGGAACTAGAAGCTATCTCATATATGGCCCTGCATTGCTAGCATTCACCATGTGTAATGCGCCGTATACGTAATCGCCTTCTCTCCATCCGGCGGAATCGTCAGAGGAAACTCAATGGTCTTGCTATCCGTCCTTCGATACGGATCGGACTTAGCCGAGATATCCCAAGTAATCCAACGATACAGGTGCTCTACTACACGAACATCCACCGGCTCTTTCTTGTGATTGCGGACCTTGATTTCGAAAGATTCGTCAATCGTCTGCCGATTCGTGTCGACCCGGTAGTCGGTGCGGCGACGCTCGCCCGTTAGGTCGAAAGCATTTCCCGCATAGACACGCACCTTTTCGTCGTGCGGAGTGTGATCGATCACGTTCTCCCCGGTGAACTCAATTTGCCCATCGTCATTGCGTCTGTAGAACCGCACCCGCCCTTTGGGGAGCGGCATGCCCAAGTGGTTG
>Ga0137384_10001582_pt1 | contig 18050 bp, 39 predicted proteins | sample SagtaG_2_FD_104922 | JGI IMG/M metagenome (GOLD analysis project Ga0137384, IMG submission 104922) | Vadose zone soil microbial communities from Sagehorn Ranch, Mendocino, California, USA - Sage2_R_60_16 metaG | ecosystem: Environmental > Terrestrial > Soil > Vadose zone | place: USA... | reverse complement strand
GTGCTGTGCTGCTGTGACATGGTCCAGTGGGAGACTATAGGAAGAGGTGTTGAGCTGGCCGTAGGGGGGGGATATGCTGTTGGCATGGTGTTAGCTGTGCTGTGAGCATAGTTTTCTCAATTGACAGCAGTGTGGCAATGATGCATAATAGAGAGGAGAGCGAGGCGCTTCCGTGATTGTTTACTCACGCTCTCTTTATTTGACGGCACCGAAAGGAAAGGGTAATTATGACGGCAGAATTGACGGCAGAAGTGACGGCAGAAGTGAAACAAATGAGATTAGAGATCAGGCAATACTTTATGGAGCTGAAAGACTTCAAGAGAAATGGAGAAATGCCTGATGCGGCACATATTCTCCTTGGCCGCCTGGAGGCATCCATTGAACGTTTAAAATATGCGCAAGATGTCCTAGTGGTCCAAGTGGAATGCATGCAAAAAAAGCAAGAACAGATGCAATTAACGCTAAATGCGTATGGGCGGCGGTTGATGAAAGAGTCGCCGAACTTCATTGAAGATGCAAATGGTCTTCGAATTGAGGTTGAATAAAAATGGCGGAATTTTTGATCGGGAAGAATTTCAAACGGGATGGATCGGACTATGATCCGCATTCCCCGACACCGGCTCTGGGAGAGCTGATCTCAAGAATACAGCAGGAAGGAATACGGCCAGGGGAGCCGGTCGTTGTGACGGTCCTGGGAATTTTGTATCCAGGCGGGTTGCCTGACGGCATGACCCGAGTAACCACGGTCAACCAGATCTTGCGTGTCATCATGACAACTGGTGGCGGGGGAGCTGCTCTTGATCCAGCATGGACGATAGATCTTACGGAAATTTTTATGAAGATGGACCGCCCGGCGGTCCACATTTATGGGTTCGTCTTTCGAGACAATTGATCAATCTTTTCTGGGTAGTTGAACAGTCAACTACCCTATTTTTTTATTCGTACATTCCAATGTGATGGTAGGTTTTTTGTGGATAAAAATGATGTCGTCCACTCTGGCAGCTCTCCTGTATGGCATCCCTGGAAAGATAAAAACGGCGTTCCTCTTGCGCCAACTTTTTTGCATAACCACAAGATTTTTTCCAGTGACGGCAAGCTTCTTTTTCAAGTAAATTCTCACAGCGAACTCTGTGAAACCGTGGCGAGAAATGGATTATTTTTGCTGTGCTATGACCTCCTGGACACCCGAGAATTTCCTTATCTTAATGAATTTTTGGGAACAAAAGGGGTGACTCCTTTCCTCTCAAAAACTCGTGGAATGCCGGCGGCGAGCATTCGATTTTCAAAAAAAAATGGGTTGCTGGTGAGTAGTCAGGGATGGTGTTTTGAGGGACCGCCTGATGAGATTTGTACCAAAAATATTCTGTCAATTTTCAAAGCTTTTGGTTATCAGGCGAGTACACCAGCCTCACTTTCTGAGAAACTTTTGAAACTTTCTTTGCCCGAAGATTTTAAAATTCATGGGCCGTCGAAGCGGGTGAGGGAAGACGTTTTAGCAGCTCATACCGGCGCAAGAATTGATACCGCTCGCTCGAAAATTTTCCTGAAAAATGCGTACGAATACGACAAAAATAAAGCGTATCTTTTTCAAAGCAGGCTGGTCCCCGATCCATTTTCTAGTCCCGTCTGCTGCCAAGAAACGCCACTAGAAGAGGCGCTCGGATATGCGACTGGACTATGGAAAATTCGGTTGATTTATCGACGAATGCAAGGGGTAGAGCCGATTGTTTGGAAGGGAGCAAGGCCAGTTGATGGAGAGATTTTGGAGCGCTGGCTATGGAGTGAAGAGCTTCGAGATTGTCTTGTGTATGGGTATGGATGCGAGAGAATTTTAGAGGGATGGGCCTGGAGATTTCTTTCAGATTTCATGGTCCATTGGTCTGACTTTTTGTGGCAACTTTTCAGCATGAGCGATGAGGAACCACAGCAAGTAAAAGACATTTTGAAGAGCATGATGGTAGGGTTACCTGGCAGGTTTTTACGCCGTCCAGAGAAGCTGATGCTGGTCCCTTTTTCTGAAAAAAAGCTAGGAGATATTCCGCTCAAACTTCACTGGCATGCAGCAGAAGATCACGTGATTTCCGACTGGCTTATGCGTCCCATCCCTGAAAAAAATCCGACTGCTCTTGTCCATATAGGAAGCTATATCGTGATGAAGATGAGACAAGAATTGTATCATACCATGGCCGGAATAGAAGCTGCTGGCGGTACTATTATTGCCAGCTATGCTGACAGTATCACGGCGGTCGGCGGGGAGAGGTATATGGAAGGAAAGATAGGGAAAGGGCTTGGTATGTGGAAGGGAAAACTGTTTACGGATGTCTATGCAGAAGAAAATAGACTGATAGGCGTCGTGGCAGATCCTTACGGATGGGACGGGAAAATTGATGTACGTGCGCCTGGCATCACGCTCGATCAACGCGTAGGATTACTGCAACAGTACAGCAAATTAAGGAGTGGTCATGCATATACTATGTGATGGTAAACTACTATCGTGTGGGAGGAAGTCTATGGCGTCCGTACAGAATGCAATCGACACGTTTTTTAAAGTTTCCTAAAAACTCATCGAATCTTTCATTATAGTACCTTGCTTTTGTGACGGAAGTATGGCATACTATATACATGGAAGACGTAAGCAAACAACGGCGAAAAAGGAGATTGAAAATGACTTTGGATGAGGCGTTAGCGGTCATGGGAGCCGCAGAATATGACACGTACGGCCCAATAATTTGTGTGACCGAAGAAGATGACGAAATGTTTTGTCTATCCTTTTGTCGAGGAGCTATGCCTCCTTACATACAGCGACTCGGAACGTTAGAAGAAATCAAGACGATTTTACGTAATGATCTTTACGGCAAAGTTGCGCTGTGCAATGACAATTGGATAGCAGTGGAAGGAGGAAAACAAGTATGAAACATCCACTAGACGGGCAAAAGGTTTACGTAGAAGGATTAGGTTTTTGCGTTGTCATTGGGGTAAACGGCGATCAAACAAAAGTATGTGTACGTCCCTGGAAAGGGAAGACTAGATGGGTATCTATCGACACTGTAGAGAGAGTGGGGTAACATGAAACAATTGGCGTGTGAAGTATTTGGCTGCGAGAAAGAAGCGGCTATTTTCAATGCAGATGCTCTGGAATTTCGATGCGAATTGCATCGAAATGTCGAGGATACTGTCTTCGAATTGGGGTCGAATGAGGGGGCATTTATTGCCCTTTCCCAATTGGCAAATGTTCGCTCGTATGTCGAGCGGTTTAAGAATGGATTGGAGGAGTTTTAATGGAGTTCTTCATTCATGTAACTTTTCAATGTACAGAGTGTAAACACATAGCTAGGTTATCATTTGAAGATAATTTATTACGATATGCCAAGTATACGTATCGTGTAAATCATTGTGAATGGTGCGAATGTACCGATATGTATGTGGTCATAGAACCGAGGCTGGAAAATGGAAGTAAAAAAACTTTGTGCCAGTGATCGAACGTGAAAGGGTTTACCACATGGGTTATGAGGTCCGTCCATATAATCCATGTAGATGGGGACGGGGTACCCGTCCCAGGAGGCAGTTTGCTGGTACAGCAAAATCTGTACCATAGCAAAAATAGTGGCAAAGTGTTTATTCGCTACAAAAAACTGTGGCAAGAAGTTGTCACTGTGAACGGAATATGGACGGTCTATGTTAGGCCGTTTAGCTGGAAAGGAAATTAATTCATGCACATCCGATTTTTTTATCGAGCGTCCGACGAAGAGAGAATAGAATTGTGGCTAGATAGTGGCGAAATTCTCGCCGATCCAGACCGAGAGTTTACTGTTGATGCGACCATGCTTTCACGCAAAGTACGCGAGCGTCTACTGAAGCAAGAATCTGATCTCTATAAACATACTTTTGATGATATCAAGATGTTCGCTGAAACAACATGGACCTATTACACCGGCCCCGACCCCGAAACCATGAACGACACGCAAAAAATCGCGTTTATTAAGTCCTGGCTGGACTTGCGCGAAAACATGTAAATTTTATTTGCTGGGAGTACACTTATCGGCGTACTCCCAGGGAGAGGAAACTATGAAAAAAAATGTTTTTTGTTGAAAAATACACTTTGGAGCAACGTGGAGCGGTTGATCCCGCTCCCGACCTAGAAGTGGAGGGCACTCTACTGATAGGAGTAGAGTGTCTGCTTAGCTTCTATGCAGGCCAGTGCAATTATGGGGAAGACCGTGTGAGCATCTATGCGGCATTTCACAACGGAGTGAAATGCTTCATTCAACGAAGTACCTGGTGTCCTGCTCACGGATACAGCGCAAGCGGCACACAAGAGAGCATTGTGAGTTTTGAGACAGGCGCGAAAATCTTTTTGACGTATAATGTTTTTAATTTCGAGAGAGGAAAATAACGAATGCAAGCATTTCATAATGATCCAGCAATCAAAGAGCGTTACGTCGCTCGCATGAAACAGCATATTGCCAAGGACCATTTGGTTCGTGGCATATACTGGGATGGATGGAGAGGATGCGCCATAGGATGTACGGTAGAGACAAGTCAAAATGTCCATGAGAAAATCGAATCAGAACTCAACATACCGCGCCAGCTTACCTATCTCGAAGATTACCTCTTCGAGAACATTTCCAGCGACCACTACTCGAATTTCGCTTTAGAGTTCCTTGAAGCAATTCCTACCGGCGCGGATTTAGCGCTGGTAATACCCCGCTTCCTAACATGGCTTCTGGTTGACCCCGAGAAGGGGGTCAACCGATTCGCAGACGAACGAGGCAAGCACGTCTGTGAGATCGTCGCCGGATTATACCGGCGAATTGTTGAAGGGGAAACAATAATCTACGATGAATGGCGTGATGCTCGTGCTGATGCTGATGCTGATGCTCGTGCTGCTGATGCTGATGCTCGTGCTGATGCTTCTCGTGCTTCTCGTGCTGCTGCTGCTGCTGCTGCTGCTGCTGCTTATGCTGATGCTTCTCGTGCTTCTCGTGCTGCTGCTTATGCTGATGCTACTGCTGCTTATGCTGATGCTGATGCTGATGCTGCTTATGCTGCTTATGCTGATGCTACTACGAATCAAGCTGAAAAACTTCTCGAATTATTGCGAGAAGCTTAGAAAGAAGAAGTAAATGAAAGCAGAAAATTTCAGTGAAAAAGATCGTGCGCTATTGCTGCAAGCGCTTCAGCAATTTCGTTTGCATGATGATGAGAGTGACAGCAATTATGACAACCGCGATGAATTGGAGCGAAAGCTCCAATTTGGAGGCGAATTTACTGAACTGGATGAGCATGTATTGCTCATAGTCGTTGCAAACGAAATTGAAGATGATGACATTGTTGTCTATTTTAATCGCTATTTACGCGATTAAGGAGGAAAATATGGCAAAGCTATTTCCATTTAAACTCTTGTCGCAACGAATTGGAAGTGACCTCGTTGCATCCAATAGTTTCCGCACACGTGAACAAATGATTGACGCAGCTAAAAAGTTGCGCAATCAGGGAGCAGAAAACATCCAACCATTTATATGGCTGAATGAAAACGGGTGGATGGATGATGACCTGGCGGTCATCGCATTGAACACTAAGCCTATCGTGGAACAACAGTTGACATTTGCGCAAGCTGCGGATCTTTTGACAGAGTTGTCTAAGCTTAAAGTTGAGCTAGACAAGGATCAAAAAGAGGCTCTGTCAGATGTGTTGGCGAACGTGTACCACATAACGAAGATGGATTTGTATCCATCTGGTGCCGCACTGGACTTGATGCAACAAGAAAACGAGGACCGTGCACGTATGATCTTCTCGTTCGGCGTACAGCCGACAGAGCGGTTTTATCTTGAGAAATTCGAGCCATTTATCAATGGAACACCAGCCGATTTTCCCTTGACGGAAAGGGAAAATAATAATGACTAATATGAAAGACGTATCGCATTATAATACACTGCATATGACCATTTCCATAGCGGAAATGAATGTGATACGGAACATAGCTGAAAAGTTCGAGATACCTCTATCCATCGTGGGAAGAGAAATCCTACGTATGACCGATCAAAAAGAATGGGAAGAGGCGGGGAGACGTGGGCATGTCAAAAAATTAATGGCAGAAAAGGCCAGGCAGAATGCAATGCCGGTAAATGCGGCATTGCAGGAGAGAGTCTTTGAACTAGAGAAGCAGCTCGGGGAGCTGCTGAAGGAACTGAGAGGATAAGATGATACAACCACAGGAAATTAACAGCATTAATTTTTTCTGGGACGCATTTCCCACGATGAATGGCTGTATCGCGGCCATTCAAATCGTTCGCTTCTGTCAGGATAGGGGAGAGGGATGGGAACCTTTTAGCCGCGAAGATCTCTACCATTATGTGGTAGAGATGGGAAAAGGGGGAGATTTTACTTTTAACCATTTGGTTGGTGGTACACCAGAAAAATTTTTGGTGTACCACCAAGGTAAATATAGTGTGACAGAAGAATTTGTTGATCGATGTCACAACGCTGTTAATTTCCTATAGACTTTTCCTATAGACTGTGCTATAATGAGGCTAGATGAGCTATTGAGGCTTGTCTAGCCTCATTTCTTTATTTGGGAGCAGTCTATGACACTTGAGGAAGAGAATGACGAGCAACCAGTCATCATTGAAGAAGATATCCCAGAGGAACTACCCATCGATGGAACAGCCGAAATCATCGCTCGACTCGAAAGCAGGATTATCGAACTTGAGGCAAGAGTCGCCGCCTGTGAATCAACAGAATGGGCAAGCGCCGACCACACTCACGAAGGACCACCCGCCGTTAATCCAGAGCGAGCACCTACCTCCACCCACATATGGTCAAGGCCAATTGGAAGAAATCGCTGAGCCATCTCAGACGCTCACGGCACGAGAAAAACGGCTACAAAACAAGCTAGCCGCATTTTACGGGACCGTGGGCTTTTTGTTGACGCAAGTCAACATCTATGACGGGGTTGTGGTCATTAAGGGGAGTGAGGATCGAGCAACAGAGGTTGTCCTGGTTGCGCGCAAGCATAAATGGCTCATGGAATTCTTGGAGAGGATGGTTGAGACCAACGACTACGTTTTGCTTACGGTTGGTCACGGCATGATGCTGTACGCAATTTTAGCGAACCATGGTCGTATTAAAGCGAACGAGAGTGTTTTAGCGCAATTTGGCTATCATCCCAGCCAGTTGATTCCGCAATCGAAAGAACCTGATGCTGGCACACCTATCCGAAAAAAGCGAGCTTCCACGAAGCGAGTGGCAGCAAGCGCTTAAAAAAAACTGGTACCAAGGGGAACACATTGTACTCATTGGTCCGACTGGTACCGGTAAGACCACGCTAGCACAGCCGATCCTCGAAATAAGAGAATGGGTTGCTATTCTGGCGGTCAAACGTACCGATGACACGCTTGATAGGTTTATTGACGGGGAAGACGGGTATAGCCGATATAAGGTGATACGTAAGTGGCCTCCTGACTATGGTACCAAAAAAGTCATTTTGTGGCCTAGACCGAAAGATATCGGCGCACATGATGACCAGGCGAACTTGTTATATCACTGTCTCAACAAAGTCTACATGTCAGGCGGTTGGACTGTTTACTTTGATGAGGCTGGGTATATTTCAGCATCTTTAGGACTTGGGAAAGCGTTAGGGGTGTTACTCAATCAGGGAAGAAGTAGCGGTATTACGATCGTTGCGACTATGACACGACCGTCAAGCGCTATTGCCCATGTGCCGAAAGAAGCGCTTACTCAGTGTCGGCATGTCATTGTGTTCAAATATACGGAACTAAGGGAACTCAAGACGTGTGCGGATATTGCCGGTATTAGCTTGAAACTCATGCAAGAGTATCAGGATAAGTTGCAGTGGCGTGTACGAGACGGTCAACGCTACTCAGATTTTTTGTACATCCATAATGGGACCGTTTCTATTGTAAGGAATGAAGAATAATGCATATCCATCTGGGTCTTGTGAGTGCGATCAAAGTTTTTCTTGAGGTACTCGTCGTAGGCTTTTTCTGGCGACTCATCGCTATGCATAATAGTGATAATTCTGTCGGTCAAGCCATGAGCGTTCTATATTAATAGTAGTTTGATCGTAGCCAATAGACGTAAGAGTCTTCTCCTTTCCTCTTTTGCGTGTGTTGGTTACGACTAGGCTGATTAAGGAGAAATATCGTATGCCTGCTGGTATACAACCCGTTCCGTCTGACTCTCCAACCGGACAGCAGAAGAAGGGTAGCCCGTCAAGTGTCGCTATGCTCCCATTTGCGCGAGCATCAAAATTGCATATTGAGCAAAGTAACGTACAAACGCTCGTTCCATCTGCTGCACAGCAAACATTCAATTTCCCCATTGCCAGTTATGGCTATCTTTCCGCGATACTCGTGACCGTGGTCGCCACGGGCGGGACGGGAGCTGCTGCTGTTTACTTTGAAGATGCACCGTGGTCGGTGTTTTCTCAGGTACAACTTTCCGATGTCAACGGCGTTCCGATCTCACAGCTTTCTGGATATAATGCCTATCTTGCAGCAAAATACGGCGGATATCGTTTGTACCCGCCTGACGGATATGGAAGTGCAAATAGCACATTTGGTACTGCAACGACCAATAACAACATATCCGAGCAAAACCTGTTTGTCTATTCAACCCCGTCAACAGGGAACTTTAAATTCATTCTTCCCATTTTCTTGGAATTCGGGCTTGACGGGATGGGCAGTTTACCAAACATGGACGCAAGTGCACGGTATAACTTGCAGCTCACCGTCTCGGGTTTCTCGACTGCAAGTGCGACCGGCCCTGTCTTTACCACCGTTCCAACCAGTGGTCCTACGCTCGTTACCCTTACCGTGGAAATTTTGGCGCGCTCACAGCCGCCTGCTCAAGACATGTTTGGCAATATGAACTCAACCAGTCCACCGGCGGTCGGGACCGTCCAATATTGGACCGCTCAAACGGCATCGGGACTTGCCAACGGTGCAAATACCATTCAATTGACACGTGTCGGCAACCTGATTAGAAACCACATTTTCGTGTTTCGTAACACCAACGGAACGCGATTAACGGCAGAAGGTGCCGACGTTCCCTCTTTGTTCGAATTTGATTGGGATGTTGGTCAAAGATTCGTGGCGAATACAACGACATTGCGGTATGTGTTTGGCTACAGCGTCTATGGCTTTGAAGTACCGAACGGCGTTATTGTCTTGCCTGACACGCTTGATCCTGATTGGACGGCGCTCGCGGAATTTGGTGACCAATGGCTCGGAACGGTCGGCGCGACGAAGTTTACTCTTCGTTTTACTACGACTGCCGGTAGCGGTTCAGTGACTATTCTCACCAATGATATCGTCCCTGCGTCCGGACAAGTCTATCAAGCGCCTGCTTTGATGACGATGTAGGAGGAGGATATCGAAATGAATTGGGATGATGCGCAAGGAACACCAATAGCCTGTGCAGTCATTGTATTAGTAGCCGTAGTGGCCTTATTCGGATTAAGTTTTGCCTTTTCAGGCAGTGTGCAATTTTAATGTTTCACGTGAAACATGGGAGAAAATAAAATGAATGGACAACATGCATTAGCATTTGGTGCTGGCCTGCTCGTTGGCTGGCTGGTTCTTCCTATGCTTTTGAGCATGCTCAAAGGGCAGGCATAGCAATGAATACAAAAGTTGTGGTATCCGTGTTCGTGGTCGCTAGCAGTGGCGTCTTTAAGGCCATGATTAATCATGCACCGGTTACTCCCATCATTCTTGGCAGCTACATTTTCCTGCTTGTGCTGGCGGTCATGGATGTGTTTGGGGGACAGATGAGCACACTTGCGGGTGCGCTGGCACTGATAGCTGCAACTTTTGTCTTACTTACCGAATTTCCTTGGACCCAGCTCGTTGGCATCGTCCAAGGAAAAGGCAGTGTAAAAGAAGCAACGCTCCCAAACTCTGGACAAAACATTATTAATCAGTCCAGAGGTCCAGGGCAAACATAAGAGAGAAGAAAGAAATGGCATTCGGAAAAATCATCGATATCTTTTCTGCCATTGTCGGTGTCGCGCTAGCGTTCGTGGTCGTATCTTCCACGAATACGGCCAATATCATCACGGCGTGGGGGAACGCATTTAGCGGTTCCTTGCGCGCATCGATGGGAAAATAAGAAAATGGGTATTTTACGGCAAATTTTTCAGCCTGCACAAAATACCACGCATATCGGCGCTGCAGGCGGTCGGTCGTCACAGCCAACGGTTCCTGCAAGCGCGACTACCAACCGAACAGCAAATACGCATAACCCGCTTCTCGGGCGTCCGATATGGACGTATGTGGAAACAGCCGCCGGACCGGTACGTGGTCCACAACCAAGACTTGCCCGGGGAAGTGGGCATACAGGCGATTCTGCGCTCCCTGGGAATTCGGCTATGCTGCCAGGGTACTTGTCGGACAATGAATACTTTCCGACGCTCAACGCGTACGATAGTGTCAACCAGCCGAAATTTAGTCGTAACTTGCCTAAATCTATTGCAGACGGTACCAATGGCCGTGAAATGGTCGGTACCTATCAGCCGCATGACTTTACGCCTGGTACCCGACAACTCAATCATTTACGACAAGCGGCCGCATGGCAAGTACAAGAATTCCCGCCCGACTTTCGGAATTTACTCTCTTGGCAACAGGTGCAAAAATATCGCGTACTCAGTATGACGGCACAAGCCAGGCCACTCAGTAGCGCTGACTACTTCCTTGGCTACCAAATTAACCCCGATATCTCTGCAAAAATCGGGCAAACGACTATGGGCGTTATGGGGAGTATGTAAATATGAACGAAGTACAGTTAACATGGTTTAATCTCGCACAAAAGACGGTTGAACAACTACAAGAGTATGACCGGAAAAACGGGACAACGTATGCATGTCCGTTTGAAAATTCTTCTCTATCGCTCATTGTCTTGGGCGAAGCGATGAGTAAGGCCGACCATTCTTTGATGTGGAAAGGAATACCTCATGCCTGATGCATCTCCTACGCACGGAAAAGGCATTGAAGGGTTTCTGAAAGGAGAAACCGCCGGTCTACCAAATTGGGCATGGATACTCATTGTTGCGGCTGGTATAGCGGCGGCTGTGATTGTCCCTAAATTCTTTGGTGGCGCTTCTTCTACCGATACCTCTTCGACGCCTGATAGTGGTATTGGCCTTGCTATCGACCCCACGACGGGACTTCCGTATGCAGTTGAAGGTTTAGTCCCATTGGGCGCTGGAGCTGGCGCAGGTGCAACAGGAGGAAGTATCACCCCTACTCCTGGACCTACGTCCGGCCTCATTCCGCTCGCAGGTGATACGGATAGTGATGACTTTTTTGATCCATCAACAGGCAAAATAGTGCATTTAGGGTCATCTACAAGTACCACGCCTACGACCAGTACAACGCCCACAACCAGTACAACCAGTACGACGACAACGGCTCCAAAACCGACAACCACGACACCAGCGAAAACAACAACCACGACGACGACTCCAAAACCGACAACGAGCACACCAGCTCCAAAACCGGCACCGGCACCGGCAAAAAAGATAACGGTCCCAACCGCACCGGTTGCGCAGTACGCAACGGTCAAGGCATGGCCTGACGTGATGAGTACGTTGTCTGGCATCGCGTCACAGGCTGGGATATCTTTGACACGTATTGAGCAGCTCAACCCGAATATCACCAACCCGAATATGATCTACGCAGGTCAAAAAGTGAGGATAGCCTGATGCAAGGTGCAAATAGCGAAATAGTGTTAACGAGCGTATTTATGGCACTTGAAGGGGCATTCGCGTATAGCGCATTTTTGCCGTCTATCATGACCATAGGGACTTTCGTTGACTCAGAAGACAAAGTGCGCATGATACGGCAAGGAGAAATCGTGGGGACCGCATTCCTGCTCGGACTTTCTTTTATTGTCAGTTCCATCACGAAAAGCCCATTACCTCTCGTTTTTGCCGTTGGAGCTGGCGTGCTCACGCTGGGAGTCTATGAGTATGCACTAAAATCCGCTCCCGTCAATCTGGAGGCATAAAGATGAGAAGAGACACAACCACCACCGATGGAAGCAATCTCTTTATTGGTAAACATCATAATGGAGTGTTGCCAGGTATCCCTACGCCTGACCATAGAGAAAATCCAGATGTTGAAGTGCTCACACATCCAAAATTTATTCCAGACAACCGACCAAAAATGGTCAAGCCGCGAGAACAGGTTTTAGTGCCACGTTATTCCCATCTCTACGGCGTAGATAATGTACAAGAGTCTTGGCGCTATAGAGTAGATGCAAGTGCATCAGGCACGTTTACTAGTACTCCAGGATCTACCGTTGCGAACACCGTCACGTTACGCACCGTTCCAAACTGGAGATTGTCGCAGTGGCCTGGAGCTGTAGCGTTTTATCTCGTTATTCGTCAATTTAATTTCTGTCCCATCTCTTCGGTACAGTTGCCACAAAACGCAAACGTCCCAGCGACCGCCGGTAGTGTCACACTTTTTACTGGACCTGGGACACTTACCTCTATCGTGGTGACTACCGTTGGTGCGACTAACCTGACCTTTCAAGATGGTGCAGGAAATGTTATCGCTGTGGTTCCCTCGACGGCGGTAGTTGGGACCGTGATTACTGGAAATTTCGGTTTTACAACGTCACTGGTTGCAAATAAAAGCGCTACTACGCCCGTCGTGACGGCATTCTTCACACCGGCCTATGTAGCAACCGGTATTTTAGGTATCTTATTTCAAGACGTGCAAGGGAACATTATTCCACTAGGAGAGTTCTCAAGTGCAGGGCCGATTAATACCTTCTATTCCGGTCTTATCCTTCCTTCTCCCATTACCGACGTGAGTAACCCGATTGTCGGAACGCTACAAGCCACGCTCGACGTAGGTGCACCGGCTGACTCCTATAACTGGCAAATGGGATTTAGCGCGGCCTATCTTATCCCACAAGTGCAGATGTATGAGCATCTTGAGAAAGGACATCATGCAGGAAATAGTTTTGATTATACTGAATAACGCTATTGCCATCTGTTTTGCACTAGCACATGTTCTACTCTCACGCTGGTTACTTGGCTTGTCAACCTACGAGAAAGATAAACGATGGCTAGAGCAGCACAGCACGCTCTGGAATAGACTAGAGCGCTTGCGCTGGTATCGCTATCCTGAGTATCATTACCAGCTTCGATTTTGGAGGATTGTATGGTCCTAATCGGTTTTGAATTTCTTCTTTTACTCTACTGTCTTATCCGCTCGCTAGATATGTCGATAACATACGCTATTGCCCATGACGTTGGTCGCGCTATTCTGTATGGTCTGTTGTCGCTTTTACTTCTGCTTGGAACGTTAAGAGTGTTAGGACTTCCGTTCTAATGTCAGTGGACAGTAAATATGTGGACCAGTTCCACACGCCTGACGGTTGGCACTATACAGAAGATGTATCATTTTTCGTCACGACCTCGCTTACGATTGGAACACCAGGCGTCCTTACAAAAGTACCTGTTGTTTTCCCTGTACCTCCTTTTCAATCGTTCAATCGGGTACCTGATGCACGTGCGGCATTTCTCGTATTACGGAAACTAGATATCGGCAACCAGAATGTCTTATCGTTTCGTAGTCCGTTATGGCAATGGTGCGCGGCAATTGACACAACCTATGCAGTTGCAGCAAACGCTACGAATGCAACCACGATTATTACCTATCAGGCTGGTATTCCCGCACCTTCCGCTTCTGCAAATATTCCCGCGCCGGTTGCTTTGCGCCGTATACGTATCGGCACCTTACCAGCCGGTGTAACTATTTCTCGCGTACAAGTACTTCCTGGCTGGTCGGTCGGTCAACCAGACGATTTACATGTGACGGTTGCTTCTAACACAATTATCGATCTTGCTACTTATTATGACCAGAACTATGGCCTGGTAAATTGTTTAGGGGTACCTTTCACATCAGCGCCTACCATTAATGTCACATTCACTACTTCTAACTCTAATGCATCTATTCAAAACGTTCCGTATACCCTCTATGGATTGCAACAAGGCTACCAGTGGGGGCAATGGCTCATTCAATATCAGCCGCCCAACGGTTTCCCCTACGATATCGGACAGTATGATGATAGTCAAGAGCCTACAAAGTCTTTCCAATTAGACAAATTAATTCCAATCGGTATTAACGATCTAGGAACGGTCGATCTCGGTAACCTGTTCTTTACGGCGAATCAGCAACTCGCTTTTTACAGCACCGTTTCGACTTACGATATCATGCTCACGGCAACGCTTGCTTATTTAGTGCCTGAAAGGTAGTGCACGTATGATTGGGTTTTTGAAAAGTCAAGGGTTAACTGATGCGACTATTGGAATAGTCGTCATTATTGCCGTTTCCTTTCTTGCAATTGTCGGGCTTGCCGTCGTGGGACTCATCGCCTATTTTATTGCGCGTGGCATTGAAGTTCCTCCCTTTCTGGGAGTAGCACTTGGAAGTCTACTCACTTTTGCGATAACCCTTATCACCGGTCATGCGACCACCACTCAAATTAACGGTAGTGCAACACAAGTAGCAACAGCAGTAGCAACGGCGGTTACGTCCAAAAGTCAGGCGCTCAACACCGTGGCGCTTGAGTCAAACACACAGGCAGTAAAGGAACAAACTGATGCAATGGCAAACAATGCAGGAGATAGAGAAAATGTATCAAATTCAGAAAGAGGCATTTCTGAATAAAGATACAGAGCAGCTCCCAGCAATCAAAGAAAGTATTTTACCTCTTTCTCAAAATACCTGTGCACGCATCAATGCACTCCTTCTGTATGCAAAAGGAGTGGTCATAGAAATAGCCGTGGGAAACGAATTAATACCAATTGGTACTATTCAGGTGCACCCACACTATGATGATATGCTTTTAGTAACGCACAAAGAGTACCCAGAGTACTATTTGTTAGTGCCCGGGTATACCATTTTCTCGTTACGGTTCTATGAGAGGAAACGAACATGAGCGTCACCATTGTGAATGGATGGATCAAAGAAGCTCTGGGTATTTATTATCCTAACCTCTCTTTCGGCCCGTTTGCACAAGGCCAACCGCGATGGGGAGTGCTGCATGGGACCGCGAGCGGAATAGGTAGTACCGCCGAAAACATCGCTAACACGTGGCGAGTGGAAAGTGCCAATGGAACCGGAAACGCATCTACCCATCTCTTGATTGACAAAGATGGGACCATGGTTCAAGGGTTGCCGTTCACCGTCACAGCTTGGGGAAATAGTGGCGCGCCTGACAGTCCCCGGGCTTCCTATCTGCCGACAACAAATTTGAACTTCTTTACCATTTCGATAGAACATGTGAAATGGGACACACAAAGAAATAGTGACATCCTTACACCTTTACAGCAATTATCTAGTTTTCAAGCCTGTAAAGCAATTTCTGCCTTTACTGGCATACCTGCAAAAGTTGTTACTGTTGATGATGTGTCGCAGGGAGGTTGGATACGTCATGCAGATTGTGACGCAAAAAATAGAAGCTTCTGTCCAGGGCCGTACCCATTCGCGGCCTTGTCAGAATTTTTGAGAGGAGAAACCATGGGACCACATATACAACAAACGCTCACCGATATTTGGGGAACTACCTACAAAACGGGTACTGGCATTTACACCGAGTGGAGCAAGCAAGCGGTACAGGGACATTTTAAGGGAGCGCCCAGCTCTACGGAATATCCATGTCATAATCCAGACACAGGAGTAGCAACAGTGGCGCAAAACTTTGGAAGCAATACGTGTTTATGGAATAGTGGCAATCCTGCCTGGATGTGAGGTAAAAAGTGACTTTTGGGGTAACCGTGTTAATTGGAGCGGCTGTACTCTTCATTGCAAGCGCGTTGGACAATACCCCGCTCGTGACGACATTTCAAAAAATCATTTCAAGTCAACCCATCGACTGGACAGGTACTTCTACCGGATAATCTTTTTCCGGTAGATCTTCCAGCCGTTGTACCAGATGTCCATAGACAAATTCCAACGTGTTGAGTATCTCTTGCTCTTGTGATATGCCACTTTTTGCCGCATATGCTTTAATTGCAGCAAGCAATGCTTTTGGAACATTGCGTACGGTAAGCCGTACGGCATCGTTTTTTTCCTGCATTTCTGTCCTTTCTATTTGCCTAAAAGGCTAAAAGGCTATCCACTACCCATAATTCTATGAGTGTGTTTCCTACGTCTAAACGATATTTATACCTCACAATTCCTTTTTCATCTTGCCCTACTTCGATACGGTCAATAATACACGATGGGCCTAAAAATCTTAATCGAGAGAATTGACCAAACAATACATTACAATAATCAGCCGATAGTTGTTCGCCTACATACATTTTTACCCCATAGCTGCCACTTTTGCAGCTTGCACAATAGTTTGCTGTGCGCCTGGCTCCAGCATCAAAAACACGCCTATCCCTAGAAGCACTACGCCCGTACTAAACTTCATCAGCCTGACTGGATTGCTAATCCAATCGAGCGTCCCTTGCGGAATAAGCAGTGAAAGCGGATTTAATCCCGTACTTTGCGGCTGTTGTTGAACTGCACCGGTACTTCCTGTAGTTGGCGCGCCGGTTGGAGTCGTATTGGTCCCCGCAATACTCGTCATGAACTGTGCATAGCTTCCATTGGTATACGCTCCCCACGGCGTGAAATTTGTCCCTCCGTGACTCAAGAAAAACGCATACTGGAAACTAATCATAGGATCAAGAGCTGCTGCTTTCGTCATGACTCCTCCAGACCAGCCTGCTCCAAAGTGAGCCCCATTGATTTGCAAAATGCCCCAACTACCGCCGTTGGGGTCTTGTAGATTCTGTGCCTGTGTATTCAGACCACTTTCCGCTTGTGCAATGGCGACAATGGTCTGTACGCTTTTACCAGAAAAACCGGCCTGAATAGCGTATTGTGCCGCCTGTTGTGCGCTGATAACGCTCATGCCGTTTCATACTTTCTCTCCTTTCCTCTATTGCCGTTATCCCCTATATCCGCATTCCCCGCAATACGTCTTATCGCCGACCTCCATAGTATTCTGGTTGCTACACGCTGGACAACCTCCTATCGATCCTAGTCCTTGCTTTAATCCTTGGGCCATACCCTTCTCGAACTCTTTTACTTCCTCAGGAGTCAACCCTTTCATTCGATCTTCCCATAGGTCGAGCTGCTGGTCGAGTTCTCTTTTTGTCCCGTATCCTCCCATCCGCTTATCCCTCGAAAAAGCGGCACCTTCACTCCATCCACTATCAAAAATGTCTTTGAGTTTATCGAACAGTCCCATGATTATTTCTTCTTTCTTTCCTTGCGGCATTGCTCACACTGACAATACACCGTCTCAGTAAGAAATTCACTCAGTTCTTCAGGAACATCGAGCAATAATGCGCGTAATCCCCAAAAAAGCACACCAGCCATAATTGTCCCAAAGAACACGTAAAGTACCCACCACATAATCATACCTCCTTTGGTGCGCGTGGCCTACTCACGCGCTTGGTTCCTGGTTTTAGATCAAACGCATGAAAGCTCCACATAATCGCAATTTTCGTTGCAAACATGGCTGGTATAAACAAAGCGGCGCTCCCGAACGCAATCCAGCCAATAACCGAAAAATCCGGTTGAATCGCCTCGAACCCTTGCCACAATACAAACACGACAATGCCAAAAACCAGCACCGTACCCAGGTGACTATCAATTTTCACCTTCTACATCTCCTTTCCCTGGCTTTCTGGGAAGCGGTTCCCGACTGGTTACCATGCATTTCTTTTTTCCTTTCCTAAAAGAAGAGGAAGCGCGAAACAAAGTACTTCCTCTACCACTAGTATACCACAAATGCCACATCTCTGTCAACAGCATATCCCCCCCCTACGGCCAGCTCAACACCTCTTCCTATAGTCTCCCACTGGACCATGTCACAGCAGCACAGCACCAACCAGCACAGCACCCACTTCCTATAGCCTTGCATCAGCCATGGCACAGCACAGCACCCCGGCGGCACAGCGCCTGGCACAGCAGCAGAGGAGTTGAAGGAAGTACGTTTAGGAAAAGAATAACGCG
>Ga0137384_10001581_pt1 | contig 18062 bp, 17 predicted proteins | sample SagtaG_2_FD_104922 | JGI IMG/M metagenome (GOLD analysis project Ga0137384, IMG submission 104922) | Vadose zone soil microbial communities from Sagehorn Ranch, Mendocino, California, USA - Sage2_R_60_16 metaG | ecosystem: Environmental > Terrestrial > Soil > Vadose zone | place: USA... | reverse complement strand
TCCCGCAGCATCGACACGGACTTTTAGTCCTGCTTTTTCCATCAAAGATCTTATGTATTTACGACCCTCAACGTCGGCATCGCTGAACGCAACGCGGCTCACCCCCCCTTCGCGGTTTGCTCCGAATGCGGAAAGCTCTTGGATTCTCTTTTCCATTCGATTCGCATCGGCGCGGAAATTCTTCCAATCGGCGCCCATGCAGAAAACTGGGACTGGGAGTACAAGCAGCAAGGAAACAATCGGTATTTCTTTCCTCATATAGCAATTCTAGAGGTGGCGAAAGCCAAATGAAAGCGAGCGTAGCGCTCGCTCGCTGGCGTGACGCTTGCACTCGTCAGGCAAGAGCGGAGTAGCTGAAAACGAACAATGTTGCCGATCCCGGGCACATCCTCGCTCGCGCATCTGGAGGAGAACATGGCTGCGGCCAAACTCCAAGTCAGTGCGGACGAGTGGAAGAGCATCGAGGATTTGGCGCGGACGAGTTGAATTGTTAAAGAGTTAAAAACGTTGAAGCGTTAAAGGGTTGAAGAGTTGAAGCGGAATTCTTTTCGGCTCGGGGCCGGCGCTGGATTTTCTAAAAGCTTAACGCATTCCTCGGCCTAATCGACCGCGCCGCAAAAAAGTGGCTATCGAAAAGGGAGAAGCAGCTTAACAATTTCGAGAAGGGGTTCAGATCACATGACTGCGAAATACTCGGGCATTGATGGATACGTTGGGAACACGCCGTTGATTCGGCTGCGACACCTGTCCGAACTGACTGGTTGTGAGATTCTCGGAAAGGCGGAATTCATGAATCCGGCCGGATCAGTGAAAGACCGAGCCGCCTACGGAATCATAACTGACGCGGAACAACAGGGTCGGCTTAAACCAGGCGCAACGATCGTTGAGGGAACCGCCGGTAACACTGGGATCGGTCTTGCCGTGATCGGGCGCGCCAGAGGGTATCGCACTGTTATTGTGATTCCGAATAATCAGTCGCCGGAGAAAATACATTTGCTTCGTACGCTTGGCGCGGAGGTAAAGGCGGTGCCGGAAAAGCCGTACAAGGATCCGGAAAATTACAATCACATCGCGCGTCGCCTCGCAGAGGAGCGCGGCTGGTTCTGGGCGAACCAGTTCGATAACACGGCTAATCGCGATGCGCACTATCGTGGCACCGGCCCTGAAATCTGGAAACAAACCGAAGGCAAGGTTTCCTCGTTCGTCGCGGCCGTCGGCACCGGCGGCACGCTCGCCGGTGTGAGCGTTTACCTCAAGGAACAAAATCCGAAGATTGAGATCGTCTGCGCTGATCCGTATGGCGCGGCGATGTGGTCTTGGTTTACCAATGGCAATCTGGAGACGAACGACGGTGATTCTATTGCAGAAGGAATCGGTCAGGGCCGCGTCACAAAGAATATCGAAGGCATCGAGGTCGATCGAGCTTATCGCGTTCCGGATCAGAGCGGCCTGACGATCGTTTACCACCTTCTACGTGAAGAAGGCCTGTTCTTCGGCTTATCAAGTGGCATTAACGTTGCCGGCGCGGTACGTTTCGCCAAAGATTCCAGCCCGGGTCAAACCATCGTCACCATTCTTTGCGACTCAGGCCACAAATATCAATCAACGCTCTTCAATCGCGATTGGCTGGCTTCCAATCATCTCGATGCAGACCTTCCGCTGGAATCGGTTCTCGAGCGGTAGTCTCCCCTGGTTATCATTCTCGAGTTCGCGCTTGGCACTTAATTGCTTTGTTGCTGAAATGTCTGCCACCCCCAGCACAAGAAACATTTATTTATGGCTAAGAAATTCAAAAGTCTGCTGGCCGGACTGGCGGTCATCGGCGGCGCGGCGACGCTCTTTGCGCAAGGCGGGCCGAAGCCTGCCGAGGGGATGCTGATGCTGGAGGATAAGAATTATCCGCTGACGCATGCGCTCGCCTATGAGACGACCATCAACGAGGAGGAAGTGATCGCGGTGGTTTTGAGCGGCCAGGCGATTTCCAGCGAGAAGCTCAAGGAGGCGAGGGACGCGGAAAAAAGCAGCGGCTTCGCTGATTTTAAGCGGCAATTCCTTAAGTTGGATTTTGCGAAGGCGGGGCAGCTCAAGTTCTGGAGCGCGGCCGCTGGCGGCACGTCGCTTGGCAGGCGCGGCGTTGGTAACGCGACCGGGGAACTAAAGCTGCAGGACGGCCGGGTCAGTGGCAAAGCCAGCCAGCCGAGGGACAGCGAGGGGATGTTTCCCACTGCCTTTGACGTCCGTTTTGATGTGGCGCTGCTCCGCGCCGGGGAATCGCTGCCGGCTACGGTTAAAAAAAAGCCGGGCCCGGCCGCTAACGTGAAGCCGTCGGTGACGGGCGTGTTCAAGGGGAACGGCAAAGAGGCGAAGGTGGCTCACGTGTCGGCACATTGGCGCGAACCATTTAGCGATAAGCCCAGTATGGTGCTGGTGTTCACTGAAAAGGATCATTCCAAAGATCAGAAGCCCGACTTTGACGCTGGGTTCGGCAAGTTCGGCAGCGCACTGATCATCTCGCTCCATGAAGACGGCGATATCTTTGGCTGTCAGGTCGTCCATACCGCGCATCAGAAGCAGGGCTTCAGCTCGATCGGCCAGATCAAGACAAACAACTTCGAGTTTGCGGACGGCAAAGTGCAGGGAGAACTGACAACCGATGGCCAGGCCGAAGTGTTCGGCGAGACTTGGGAGGTCAACCTTAAGTTTGTCGCGCCGCTTGGAGAGATCCCAAAAGAGTTTCAGGTCGCCGATTCGGAAAAGGTCGACACGGACGCAACGGACAAGCTGGCAGCCACCAAGGCGACGGCGACGACTGAGCTCAGTGAAAAAGCCGCGCCCGAACCGGCGAAGGACAAACTCAACGCTAAGGACCTGGCCCTCACGAAAGATGCGTCCGACGTCGAGTACAAGGAGCTTGTTGAACACGTTCTCTTCAAGAGCAAGACGAACGTGAAAAGTGTCTGTGCCGAATTAGCCGCGAATCTCAAGGCCCAAGGCTGGACCAAGGACGGTAGCGATCTGGTCACGCCGGCCTCTTCAATACTGAAGCGGAAACGGGGAGACGGTGCGCTCACGATCTTCGTGAAGCCGCAGAACGGAGGGAGCCAGGTGCAGATCTTCACCGAGGGCCTCTGCTGGGACGAAAAGTAAGCCGGTGGCGAGCAATGATTGACGAACACATTGAGAAGACCAAATCAGCTATTGAGTCTGCCGGAAATATCCCGGCCGATAAGAAAGCTGAGTTGCTGGGCTTGCTGTCGAAGCTCAAGCCCACCATCGCCAAGGTTTCGGAGACGCATCACGACGATGCCCGGAGCATCGCCCGTCTGGTCGAGGCTTCGGCCCAGGAAACGATTCGCGACCAGAAAAAGCCGGAACTGACCAAAAGACTTTTGCACGAACTGAAACAGTCCGCGGAAAATTTCGAAGCGTCGCATCCGGAGCTCGTTGCCTTTGTAACCAAATATTCCGCGCTGCTCTCCGCCCTGGGCATTTGACCGCCCGCCCGGATTGCTGGGTAACTAAAGTAGTAAAAACGATCTCCTCTTTCGCAGAACTTTCTTGTATCACCCTTTAAGGCGATAAAACTGTTGCGGGGATCACGTCAATTAGGGAACTTTCGAGCGCGGTTTTTTGAAGCAGAAGCAAGATGAAGATTCCCACGTTTTTAATTCTATGTTTCGCGTCAGTCGTGCTCGCTGACGACTTCAAAGCGATTGACGGGAAAGAATACAAAAACGTCACGGTAAGCCGGATCGAGCCTGACGGCATCGTGCTCAGAACGAAATCAGGAATCTCGAAAGTTTATTTCGTCGAGCTGCCTAGAGAAGTTCAGGAACGTTTTCATTATAATGCCGCGATTGCCTCTGCCTATTCTGCACACCAAGCAGTCAATCAGGCGACGACGGCCATCGCTGGTCACGGGCAGCCGAGCGAAGTGATTTCTCATGGCGCGCAGGTGGACATCAACCAGCATCTCGCACTGGGCAGTGCGACCGTTATCGAGTTTTATGCGGACTGGTGCGGCCCCTGCAGACGGCTCTCACCGAGCCTGGAACAGATGGCGAGTAGCGATCCGGAGATTGCGTTGCGCAAGATCGACATCGTCAACTGGAGAACGCCCGTGGCGCAGGAATTCAATGTTCACTCCATTCCTCAGGTGAACGTTTACGATCGCCGTGGCCGTTTGGTTGGCACCGTTGTTGGCGCCGACATCGACGAGATCAAGCGTTACGTCGCGCAAGCGAAAACCGGCGGCTGACCGGTCAGATCGTAGCCACTGACCTACGACCGCTGATTTTACTGCTTATCGAAGACCGCGACGTTCTTGAACTTTTTACCTTTCGGAGTCGTTCCACTCACAGTGACAGTGCGGCTCTTGCCATCGGCCGAGACCACACTCTGACCCGTGGCAATGACTTTGCGGTTTTTCTTAGCGGCGAATTGTAATGTCCGATCATTCACCTTCGTGTACGAGCGCGCGTCTGAATCCGGGCTGCCCGTGACGGGATAATCTTTGCCGTCGAGCTTGCCCGACCACTCGCTATGCGCGGGTTTACCGTTCGCGTCGATGCCGTCCGTAGTCACTTTGACTTGTCCGAGCGTACTTTTGTAAACCACCGTGGTGTTTTTCAGTGTCCCGGGTGTGAACTTCGATTTCGCTTCGTTCAGTTTCCACGTGCCTATGTGCGGATCGGCGGCCATGCATGCTGCGGCTCCGAAGAAGCAAAACGCCAGAGTTAATCCAATCGTTTGTGTTTTCATGCGCTCCATCGAATTCGGATTTCAATTTTCCGTCAATGTTTTTTTTAAGCTAACAGCCAGCAAGTGAGAACCTTCCATGGATAAGGTCGAAGGAGAGGCGACGAGGAATTCACAGCGTCGGGCTCGGCTGATTTGATTTTGGCGGAGGGAATTCGTGATCGAGATCAGCGAGATCTGAAACTTCCCTGCCAAATCACTAATTCGTTATCATTCAATTTTCCGAGCTTCTCCGAACGGCGTAGCTCGAGGTGATAACGTTTGCCATCGAATTCGAAGTCGGTGGGATCAATGATCCCTGTGCCGGTAGTCCAGGAAATCACTTTCTCAGACTTTCCCCTGCTGACCTTGAAATCATAGTAGAGAAACCCTCTCGGATACGCTGGCGTGCTTTGCCGGCGTTCGCCCACATACTCGACTGTGAAATCCGGGAACTCGATTTTCTTGCCGACGCGGTATTTTACCCGCGTCCCGTACGAAGCCTTCTGTTCGGACGCAGCATGGCCGCAACTGACAGGACCGATAAAAGCTAACAGACCAAGAAAGATGAGAGTCGAATTATTTTTCACGTACCGGAAGTCTTCGAGCTCTTTGGGAAAGACGGGAGCGATTCATCGAGCTTAACCCACGGCAATTTGTCTTCGAGCCAGATCGCTTTCTCTGGCGCGAATGGCGCGGGGTCGTCCAGCGATGCGATCGTCACGTCGATTGTATCTGAATCTTTGGTCTCTTCGAAAAACAAGTGAGTGCCGCAACATGCGGCAAATGAGCGAATCCGATTGGCATGCGCGACCTTGCGCGGTTTGCCCTTTGTCACGACCAAATCTTCGCGGCGCACCGATCCCCAGGTGACGTAGGGCGCCCCGGCGCTTCGCCGGCAATCTATGCAATGACAATCGCCCAGGGAAAAGGGCGCGCTCGTCAGCGCATAACGCGTGCCGCCGCAGACGCATCCACCAGTGATTTCCATTCTTGATTCAGCCTTTTCATTCATCTTTAGCTGTCATTCGTATCAAGCCTTTGTCGATGATTTCAAGGCGATTGACGGAAAGGATACAAAAGCGTCGGATTCTGGCAGGACGCACGCGCGGACGCAGGCGCGCACGAATCCCAAGTGAGGACTTAATCCCTCCGGCCATGAAGCGAACAATTGTGCATTTTGTCGTCGCTCTCTGCGTTGCAAGCTTGGTGCGCGCTGATCAGACCGTCCAATCCGTGCAGCAGGCTCTCAAAGACCAAGGGTTTTACTACGGCGAAGTTACCGGCGACAAGAGCTCCGAGACGACTGCCGCAGTTCGGCGTTACCAAATTCGAAACGCGCTGCAAGTGACTGGCGAGACCAATCCAGAAACACTTCGCTCCCTCAGCATCAATTCGAATTCCGTCGCGTCGTCGCAGTCCACGTCAAAACCTGCCGTCACTCAGTCCAACAGCGCTCGTGCTGATGATAGCGCGCGGCTCGGCCAGAATCCCTCGCCGCCGCGCCCGCCAGCCGAACCAGAGCGCCGGCTCGAAATGAATCCGGTTTTGTCCGGCAACGCCTATCAATCGGTGCCGCCTCGGATGAATAGGCGCATCATCGTCGCGCAAATGCAGCGTGAACTCATGAGTCGCGGATATTACTGGGGACGGATTGACGGCAGTTATGGACGGCGGACAGCATTCGCCGTTCGTGCGTTTCAATTGGGGTCAGGACTTGCGCCAACCGGCCGGCTCGACGCGAGCACGCTCGACGCACTAGGGCTATCCAACGCGAACTTAGCGTATGTAGCGCCGCCACCTCGCGAGTATGAAAGCTGGGTACCGGTCGTGAAATTCAAGCACGGGAAATGGAAAGTGAAATGGAAGAAATATCATGGTCACGGTGGCGACGAGTATGCTGGTGATGATGGAGAGAGAAATGGCGATGATTGGCAGCATGGTGACGACCACGATGACTAATCGCCGCTAGCGGATGAGTGTTGGCTTCGCCTGTTTCGTGATGTCGATCTTCGATGTGACATCACAATGTCGGCAATGATTTCTTTGACTTCGGCGGCGGGAATGCTTGATCGAGACCCGCGAGATCTTCTTTGGTCAGTTTGATATCCGTTGATTGGGCATTGTCGCGGACGTGACTCTTATCACTCGCTTTGGGAATCGCGATGACTCCCGGTTGACGCAGCACCCAGGCGAGCGCGATCTGTGCTGTAGTGGCCTCGTGGCACTTGGCAATTTTCTTTAACGCTTTGTTTTCGAGCAACCCGCGACCATGGCCGACCGGGGAATAGGCCATCACGGGAATGTATGATGTTTGAGGTTTGATGTTTGAAGTAAGAAAAGGCAGCAGATCGAATTCGATCTCCCGATTTTCGAGGTTATAGAGAACCTGATTCGTGGTAGGGGCGATTGATCTCAATCGCCTGCAGATATCGAATAGTTCTTTCATGTCATCGGCATCGAAGTTTGAGACGCCCCAGCGTTTGATTTTTCCGGTGGAACGCAGCTTCTCGAATGTTTCTACTGTTGCTTCGAGCGGGGGTGTCCGTTCGCGCCAGTGTAAGAGGTAAAGATCGATTGTATCGATCCGAAGGCGCTTGAGACTGCGCTCGCATGCTTTGGGCAATTCGGAACCCGACGCGTTATGCGGATAAACTTTCGTGACAATAAACACTCGGTCGCGCTGACCCTCGATTGCATCGGCCACAACCCTTTCAGCACCGCCGTCTCCGTACATCTCCGCGGTATCAATCAACTTCATGCCGAGATCAATTCCCAAACGCAACGCCGCGACTTCATCAGCATGTGCCCTTTTCTTTTCGCCCATACGCCACGTGCCCTGACCCAGCACGGGAACGCGCTCGCCATCGGGAAGTGCGACAGTTTTCATTTTGTAATCATCTTCATTATCGCGTTCGTGTGCAGCCAAGGCCGTGAGCCGTGTTCGGAGAATGCGATGCGGCAAACGCAGCCGGTACGGCTGCCACTACAGAATCTTCGCTGAGAAATCTGTGTAAATCTGTGTAATCTGCGCACATGGCCAAAATGCGTGTTATCCAGGTGCCGCGTGCTGGCGGACCGTTAGAACTGGTTGAACGAGATATTCCTGAGCCGCAGCCGGGATGGGTTCGAGTCAAAGTGGAAGCGTGTGGCATTTGTCACAGCGATTCGTTGATCAAAGAAGGGCTCTGGCCCGGTATTCAATATCCGCGCGTGCCGGGGCACGAGGTCATCGGAGTTGTCGATGCTGTAGGAGAACGAGTGAAGCCATGGAAAACCGGTCAGCGCGTAGGTGTTGGCTGGCACGGCGGCAACTGCGGCTATTGCGATCATTGCCGGCGCGGCGAGTTCTTTGCATGCGAAGTTGCGCTGTTAACGACCGGCATCTCTTTCGACGGCGGTTACGCCGAATACATGGTTGCGCCCGCGGAAGCGCTGGCGCTTGTGCCTGAAGAATTATCTGCGGTCGACGGCGCGCCGCTGATGTGCGCGGGGGTGACGACGTTCAACGCGCTCCGAAACAGCGGTGCCCGAGGCGGCGATGTTGTAGCGGTGCTCGGCATTGGCGGGCTCGGTCATCTCGGCGTGCAGTTCGCAGCCAGGATGGGATTCAAGACCGTTGCGATTGCGCGTGGGAAAGACAAGGAAGCATTTGCCAAAAAACTCGGCGCACACCACTACATCGATAGCCAGGCATCCGATCCAGCGGCGGAACTCAACAAGCTCGGCGGCGCGCAAGTTGTGATCGCAACCGTGACGAATGCCGACGCGATGACAGCGGTGCTCGGTGGGCTCTCGCCAAACGGCGTCTTCCTGGTTATCGGCGCAGCCGGCCCGCTGTCGGTTGATCCAATTCTGCTCATCAGTGGCTGCCGGTCAGTCAAAGGTTGGTACTCCGGGACCTCGATCGATTCGCAAGATACGCTGAACTTTAGCGCGTTGCATGCCGTCCACTCGATGAACGAAGTTTTTCCGCTGGAACGAGCCGCCGAGGCTTACGAGCGCATGATGAGCGGCAAGGCGCGTTTCCGCGTCGTTCTCAACATCGGCGGTAAATGAAATCTCGTTACGACGTAGTCATCCTCGGCGCGGGCCACAATGGACTCGTGGCTGCGAGTTATCTCGGTCGCGCTGGGTTGAGTGTGCTGTTACTGGAAAAAAATGATTACATCGGCGGAGCGACCACTTCGCAAAGGTTATTCCCGGATTATGACGCACGGCTGTCGCGTTATGCCTATCTGGTCAGTCTGTTTCCGCAGAAAATCATTCGCGACCTCGGTCTGAATCTTGACCTGCGCAGACGCGCGATTGCGTCGTATACGCCGTACGTGAACCACGGCCAGCATGGTGCCTTGGTTTTGAGCAATCTCGAGGAGGACGTGAGCCGAAAATCGATTGTCGATCTGACTGGAAGCGACGCCGAGTTCGAGCGACTGAAGAATTTTTACAATCTGCCGCGCGTTTTTGCCAGGCAGGTTTGGGACTCGATGCTGGAGCCGCTCGTCGCGAAAAAGGAAATGGCGGATCGCTTCAATGTTGATGAAATCTCGCGCGAGGCATGGCGCAGTTTGGTTGAGGAACCGCTCGGGAGTGCGGTTGAGCGCTATCTCCGAAACGATCTCGTGCGCGGCCTTGTCTTCACCGATGCGAAGGTTGGCGTGTTCACGTATCCGCACGATCCCTCGCTCGTACAGAACCGCTGTTTCCTTTATCACTTGATCGGAAACAAGACAGGCGAGTGGAAGGTGCCGGTCGGCGGGATGGGTGCGGTATCCTCCGAGTTGGAACGTACAGCGCGTAAATCAGGCGCCGCACTACTAACGAATGTTCACGTTCACGCGTTAAACGTGAGCGGTAGGACGCGCTGCGTCGAATTTCAGGTCGATGGTAAACGCGACGCGGTCGAGGCGCGATTTTTACTGGTCAACTTTGGCCGGAACGTCTTGGCAAAATTTACGGGTCGACTGTTTCAGCCCGATCGCACCGACGAAGGGTCTGTGTTCAAGATAAACATGCTCTTGCGTCGATTGCCAAAACTGAAGGCGAAAACATATCCAGCGACGGAGGCGTTTTGCGGGACCTTTCACAGTGATGAGGGCTACCAGGAAATGAATCTCAGTTATGACCAGGCATCCGAAGGTCGATTGCCGGAGAAGACGCCGTGCGAGATTTATTGCCACACGCTGACGGACGACAGCATTCTTGAGCCGGATCTGCGCAAGGAAGGATTTCACACGATGACGTTGTTCGGACTCGATGCGCCGTGGAGTTTGTTTGCGCGGGACAATGAAAACGTGCGGCGCGACGCGGAGAAAAAATTCCTGGCGAGTATTAACCAGTGGCTGGAAGAACCGATCGAAAATTGTCTCGCCGTGGCGCGTGATGGCCGCCCTTGCATCGAAAGCAAAAGCCCAGTCGACATCGAGGATGCGTTGGGAATGTATCGTGGTAACATCTTTCAGACGGCGCTGACATTTCCTTTTGCTGAGCGCAGAGAGCAGGCCGGCACTTGGGGCGTGGAGACTGAATACGAAAATGTGTTTTTCTGCGGATCGAGTGCGTTACGCGGCGGCGCCGTTAGCGGGATTCCCGGCCATAACGCAGCCATGAAGGTGCTCGAGAAAATCAGAGGGTAGGGACATCGCGCCGCGATGTGTCGCAGCGGCGACTTCGGCGCACCGTCCCTACCTACCAAATGCGCTCACTTCCTTCGCAAATCTGTCGAGCATGATGGCGTCCGGTTCCGGCGCATAGCGCAATGAAATATACGTATTCGAAATTTGTCGAATGCGCTCGGATTCGTGAGGCAATAATTGCGCTGCTCGCATTGAGAAGTCGGATGGACCCTCCCACGGATGGCGCTGCGCACCGAGGCTGGCAATCTTTCGACAAAAACGTTCATACAACATCTTCACCGGGTTCACGCGTGAGCGGGTGCGCAATTGCATCCAGCCGAAATAGATTACGAGCATTACAACTGCGATAGCCAGAACTTCGACGATGAGAAAGTATGGCCCGTGTTTGGCGATCCCGATGGAACTCAACAATACGTCTTGTACGTCTGCGTCGAAACCGAGAAGCCGAGTGTCCCACTGGTAATTGAGCGTCTCCCAGGCAAGCCGAATGTTGGTAAATATTGCCGACCGAGCCAGCCGTGCGAGGAACGCGCTTCGGCGAGATTCCATTTGTCCCGAAGCGATGCGTCCGTCTAAAAACGAGTTGAGATCGAGACTCGCGCGGCCGGGCGCAACGACGTTGGTGGGGTCTAATCGCATCCACCCGCTTTCCGGTAGCCAGACCTCGCACCAGGCATGCGTGTCCGCCTGTCGCACGAGAAAGAAGTCGCCCAGATCGTTGTACTCACCACCCAGATAACCGACGACGACGCGTGCGGGAATCCCAGCCAATCGCATCAAGGTGGCGAAACTTGCGGCGTAGTGTTCGCAAAAACCGACGCGACGATGAAAGAGAAATTGTTCCAGATCGTTTTTCTTGTACTCGCCTGGCGATAATGAATAGCGAAACCCTTGCGTCCGAAAAAACTGAAGCGCGCTGCTTATTATTGCGCGCGAATTGGAATTTTGCGCGACCCAGGATTGCGCTAGCTCACGCACCGCAGGACTAATCGATGCCGGAAGCTCGAGCGCTTCCTTACGTTCGTACGGGGTCAGATCGTTTCTCGTGACTTCCGGAGATGAAACGACCTCATAGCGGCGCGTTTTTCGAATCGGCTGAACGCTCCGGATATAATCGCCGCGTACAAGCATTGCGCTCCGAGGTATTTCAAACGGCCGATCGAGCGCGAACATCCAGCGCGCACCGTGCGGCGCGAGCGTGATGCGCTGTCGGATCGTATTCCCACTGGGGGATTGGTTGGGCGCACGAGAGATTGACGCTGGCGCGTACGGGGCTCGCCATTCCATTCCGTCGCAATGCCACATGACTGCCCCGCGCCAATACATGGGACCGGTCGGCCGAGTGTTGCTCCCGGGAAACTCCGCGCGGAAAGCGATACCCGAAGAATTTGCGAGCAATGCAATGCTGCCTGGAGATAGGCGATCGGAAAAACCGGTACCGGCCGCACGAAGGTCGCGAAATTCAAACCGGAATCCGCTACCGATTCGCGGAAACAAGACGAACAAGAGGACAATTAGCGGCGCGGCCTGAGCGAGCAGTTTGCACGCGGTACGCAACGGAGGCCAGAAGGCGCCGGGAGAGGCCGCGCGATGAAACTGGATAAGGGCCACTAGCAGTAATGCAAATGCGGTCAGGAGACAAAGGGCGGCCGCGAAATCCTGAGAAAGAAAAAATCCGCAGAGACAAAGCACCCATCCCATCAAAACCATGACTTGGAACTCGCGCGCCGTATGTGCTTCGAGAACCTTGAGAGATATGAGCACGACAAGGAGAGACACGGCCGGCTCAATCCCTTTCAGAGAATTGTAACTAGCAAAGATGATGAGGACGGCCACGGCCGCGAGCATCAGTTTGAAAATTGCAAAGCGAAGCCGGTAGCCTCTTGGCTCCATCCAGAATTTCATTGCGAGCGCGAGCAAAAAAAGGCACGGGACCCAGGTCGCGAGCGAACGGAACATCGGAGGCAGTGTGAAAAGCAACGCTGCCGCGAGCCAAAGCAGCGGTCGGCGTGGAATGCTCCTATCCCTTTTACTCCTGCTCATACTCATGCGCTTCCCGGCATCCCTACTTGAAACAGACTGAGTGCGCGCAGGCACTGGTGAAAATGCACTTGCCCAACAGCCGGCGGAATCTCAGTGCCGGGAAGACGAAGACCGTAAGGGCGCCGGTCCCGCTCGGCTTCGATCACCCAAAGCGCGAGCTGCGACAGTCTCTCTTCAACGTTAGCGAAACGAAGAGCAGAAAAATCCAAGTGTACAACGCCCTCCGTTTCAGCGGCAAATTGTTTTATCATGAGCGCCTGGCCGCGCGCCACGGCTTTCCAATCGATGTGACGTTGGGACTCGCCGGGCACATAGGCACGCACTCCAGCAAAGTCATCGCCTTCTCCGATTTCCGTCTCGAGCCTGCTACGCGGGATGGACGTTCCATTCAACGGGAGCTGAGGATCCCCCTCAGGCTTGGGATAAACAGTGTAGGTTTGAGCAGACGCAAATTTCTTCGAGACGCGAATGAAACCGAGCGGATAAACACTCGTTAGGCGCAACGCTCCTATCTCATGTTCGCCGCGCTGCCGAGCGGGAAATCGCAGCGTCATACGGGCTGCCTTGTCGGCTGGAATGTAATCAATGCGTTCGCGATCCCTGCTCGACCCGGACAGGGCCAACTCAATTCCATGGCGTGCTGCACGGGAGCTATTGCTGATCTCGACCGGAAGCGACACCTCCTGACCTGCAAACGCTGGTTGCGCGGATTCGAGTGCTACCCTTACGCCCGCGAGATTGATCACAGTGTGCGGAATCGAAACCAGAAATACCGCCGTTAGCGCAAACAGGAGCAGGTAAACAGCCGGGCTATTTTGACTTGAAGCCGCGTACCACATCGCGCCTAGCACAAACAGCAAACCCGCAAAACTTGCGGTCGGAAAAAAGAGCGGAAGTCTTCTTGCTTTCACGGTACAGGCACGCTGTGAAGCAGATTGTCAGCAAGTGTGCGCCCGCTTCGTCCGGGTTGCTCGATATCGTGTCCCAGGCGATGCGCCATAACTGCGATCCCCACAGCTTGAATATCTTCGGGAAGCACCATGTCGCGTCCGTGCATCAGCGCCCACGCTTGAGACGCGTGCAGCAAGGCCAGACCTGCGCGTGGTGACAAACCCGTGCTGTGACGTTGCCGTGACGCGTCGAGCAAATCCTGGAGATAGTCGAGCAGCGCCGGAGAGGCGTGCACCTTGCGCACGCTATCCTGAATCTCTACCAATGTTCGTGGACCAATCACGGGCTTCAATTCCTTAAGCATCTCGCGGCGATCCATCCCAAGAAGCATTGCCCGCTCGCTGGCCCGGTCCGGCACGCCCAACGCGATCCGCATCAAGAAACGATCGAGCTGAGACTCCGGTAGCGGAAAAGTACCGACTGCATGTTGCGGATTCTGTGTCGCGACCACGAAAAACGGCTCGGGCAACTCATATGTCACACCATCGATAGAGATGCGGTGTTCCTCCATTGCTTCCAGTAGCGCGCTTTGCGTTTTGGCGGTCGTTCGATTGACCTCGTCGATAAGCACTACTTGTGAGAAGAGCGGGCCGCGATGAAACACGAAGCGTTGCTCGCTCCGATCGAAGATGGAATTACCGAGAATGTCTGCGGGAAGTAGGTCACTCGTGAATTGGATGCGCTGAAATGCGAGCGCCAGCGAGCGCGCCAATGCTTGGGAGAGCGTTGTCTTGCCGACGCCCGGGATGTCTTCAATCAAGAGATGACCGCGCGCGAGCAAACAGGCCACAGCGAGCTTTACTGCCTGATTCTTGCCTACAATGACTTCACAAATTTGTTTTGTGAAGGCGTCAACGTGGTCGGTCACGGCGAAATGATCTGCGGGAACGATGCGCTTCGCAAACGCGATATCTTGGAAATGCTTTTGCTTTCCTATTCTTGCTCATGCTCCAGCGCTGGATCTGAGAACGTAGGTTCCTCACTTCGCGCAGGCTTTCGCGTTCGTTTTCGAGCTGGCGCTGGAGTGGAAGTTTGCGACTCAAACACGGACTGTGTATCACGCGAGCTTGTAGGGGCTGTGCGGGCACGCCGACCATGGTTTGCGTTCGATTCTATTGCGGCAGGTGAGGGATGAGCGTCGCGGTAACACTTTGTGACCAGACCGAGCAGAAAAGCTGCAAGAACGAACACCGCTACTCGTTTCTCTGTTGGAGTGAGACGGAATCTCTGCCTCACTTGCTCAAATTTGAAACGCCAGCCGTCTTTCAATTCGCGAAAGTTTTGAGAATCAATTCGCAGTTTGATTCACGTGCCGCGGCCGAACCAGAACCGAACGGTAGTGCCGTCTGATGTTGGAATCGTAGAACCGCGCTTTTGATTCCGCCGACATGAGATCGCGATGCACCGAAGACGGCACATCGAGATAACGATAGATGGCGCCGTTTACGAATTCGATTTCGAGAATGTGTCGGCGTTTGCTGTAGCCAACGGCCGCAATGGCGCTTGACTCAACGTGCTGACGTGGAATGTGCGAGATGATCGGGCTCGAATTGGCCGGCGTGCTTAGCGAGGCCGAAGCCGTGACCATGATAGTTGCAACGACGAGGGTGTTCCGAATGCATCGCATGACAGAAACTCTTATAAGTTCCCGCAAAATTGCCGTCGAGAAAACACCGCGCAAGGATTCCGGCGTGTGGCAGAGACACCGCGCTGCGATGTGTCGCCGCGGGGACCGCAGCGCGCCATCCTGTGACCGTTATTGTCCGAGCGGCGTGGTGACTTCCGTGTCCGGCGGCGGTTTGAACTCGAAAGTGTAGGCAGGGATCGGCGCACGCATCTGATTGGAATACGTGGTCACGATTCGATCGCCATTCGGCAGGAGCATATCGGTGCGTTCGACGCGCAGGTTGTCGTTGACTCGCAGATCAAGCTTTTGAAACGCTCGTCTCATCGAAGGCGTGCGCGGTGTCAACGCCAGCTCATACCCCTTGTCGGTCTTGGCCGCATTGATTTGGAACATGTTTTCGATGTTCTCCAGATTTAACGCGGAATTGATTGCCGCTACTGTCGAATCGAGCGGCGATCCTTTCCCTAGTGGATAACGTTCGGCCGATTTAAAATTCGGGTAATAAATCCAGAGCTGGCGACCGTCGCTAACCGTGACACTGGGCGAATTGCCTTTTACTTCGCGCCGAAATTTGTTGGGCGGCTGGAACCAAACTTTTCCCGAGCTGAGGATCGGCTTCTTCATCAGCCGGATCACTCTTTCTTCCTGAAAGTCAGCCTGCGTGCTACGGTTCTGGCGAATTCCGGCGAGAAGATTGTTGAGATCAGCCTCGGAAAGCGGCGCTGTTTTTCCAATGGATGTCAGCGCTGCAAAGGCAAGCGCCGCAAGTACAAATGCGCGCATGCGACCATTCTAGGCGCCCAAATCCAATTCTCAAAACCGTGGTAATCGTTCACAGCCGCTCGTCACATTCGCCGATATGGCGAGCGCACGCTCTTGCCTGGACAACTCTGCGTAAACGGCGGACAAGATGCGTGCGCTCCTGATATTTGCGTCTCGATTTATGGGTCCTCAGTAATGATGCCAAAGAGACCGTGCTCTTCGTCGGCGATTCCAGCCGTGAAAAAGACTCCGCCCGCCTGCGGAAGAAGATCCCACAGGCCGTCAAATTGCAGTGGCGTACCATCCGCCCGCATGAGCGTCTCGATGAAATTGCCGCTGACCGGATCGTAATTATTGATCAAGCCGTCACCAAAATTGCCGACCCAAAGGTTGGTGCCTTCCACGAGAGCAAGTCCCCAGGGGGCATTGAGATTTCCGTTTGAGACTAGGCGCCTGAGGAAGTTGCCACTGGTATCGAACACATTGACGAAGCCACAGCCGGGGCAATGAACGTCATCCTCTCTTTTGGGATCCTGCTTGGCATAGGTTACAAAAATTTCGCCATTGAAATTGCGGATGCCGAATGGTCCATACCCAGCCGGAAGATTGGGGTCGACGAAGCCGTTGGGAGTCACCTGATGAAAACTTTCATCGAAGGTGTGGACGTGGCCCGTATGAAAATCTGTCGCATACAGGAAATTATGACCATTGGCTTCGCCGAGTGTTGCACCTTTGTAAATGGCGCGGTTCACTCCGCGGTTTGTTCCGTTATCCACGGCGATAATAGCATGCGTCGCATCCAGCGTCGGGTTCCAACCCGAGATGGAACCGTCTTCACTTACAAAAATGAAAAAGGCGGGTGCTGAGTTTCCATTTTTTGTCACTTGGAAAAACGGTGTGCCGTTGAAGACTTGTCCAGTGGGATTGCCCACGTCTCTGTTCCGCGCGGCCGTGGGAATTGTCACGACGAGCGAAGCCGCAGTGCCATCCTGATGGTAGAGGGTGGAAACACCGGTACCATTGTCACTGACCCAAATCGTGCCAGAAGGCGAGACCGACATGCCCCATGGATTGACAAGATTTGGATCGACGTGTTGTGCAACGCCGGCGATATCAGATTGGAAGTTTGTCCACGAATAGGTGTCCGCACGCCCAGACGTGGCCGTCAGAATTGCTGCTGCCAACAGGGGCAGAGCAATTTTTATGTAAGCATTAGTTGTTTTCATAGGTTTGATGATTGTTTTTCTGCTGGGGAATCGCGGCGATCAGTCCCGGGTAGCGCATCGGAAAAGTAACAGCGTTGTTACTTTTCGGAACGCCATTTCCTGCTCCTACTGCAATTGCCTCCCAGAGGAAGACCACGCTCGTCGATTAAGGCGGCGTGGTCTCGTTATTTCTGCAATCTGTTGCTTATCTTTCGTTATAGCGCTCAAAAACGACCGTGTCTGGCGTGGTCTGCCGCCTGTGCCAGTTGAGTCATATACGCAAAAAACGCTGGCGATTGGCCAATGAAGAGCCCCATGTTCGTTAGAAACGTGAGAGCACCCATGGCGACGCCTTCCGTCTTCGTTGGTCGAATGATCGAAACAATGGGGAGACTTCGATCCAGGAACGGGCACGGCTCCGGCATGATCAGGGCCTTGTCGAAGAGCTCGTCCTCCACCTCCAGATCCGGAAAAGTCACCGAAACACCAGTCACCGGATCGATGGCAGTCAGGGGAGGCGCATTGCCCGCCACATCCGACCAGGTTTGAAAATGCATTGTTTCCGTAGGGCCAATGCTTATCAGGATCCGCAGGACTTCGGTATGAGTTGCCCTTTGTGCCAGCGACGGATAGAGGCTGTTGCCACCTTGTTCGATGGTTGGAAAGTGGAAAGCCGCAGTATTTGCGATCGCCTGTAGGAAATTAGGATCCGTTGTATCCGCATCGGTCCTGGGAATCGCCGTGTGCTGATTCACCCCTAAAGTCGGGACGGCCTGCGGAAAAACATGGTTTGGATCAAGATCTGGGTTATGGCTGTCGTCGCGATAACGGGTCCACCAGCTGGTGTCGACGGTGAGTTGCGTAAGGTTAGTGAGCCGGTGTCCGATCAAGTCCGGATTAACTCCCGTCGCGGTGCTGCCCATCAGAGTGCGAAACGGGTCGAGGTTTGCAGGATCCGCTCCCTTGGAGACCAGATACGCGTTGAGGAACTGGTGATGAGTGATCTCATCATCGGTGTTGTCATGGATGTAGTCTCCCATTTCATCCTCAATAACCTCCAAGGCCTCAGTATAGTCCGGATTGCCACTGCCGCCTGGGACT
>Ga0137384_10001575_pt1 | contig 18081 bp, 21 predicted proteins | sample SagtaG_2_FD_104922 | JGI IMG/M metagenome (GOLD analysis project Ga0137384, IMG submission 104922) | Vadose zone soil microbial communities from Sagehorn Ranch, Mendocino, California, USA - Sage2_R_60_16 metaG | ecosystem: Environmental > Terrestrial > Soil > Vadose zone | place: USA... | reverse complement strand
TGCTTTTACTTCTTCATTACCTGGTTCCCGACCTATCTGCTCAAGGCGCGCGGCTTCGATGTCAAGCACAGCGCGCTGCTGGCGGGGACGCCGCTGTTCCTTGGAGCGTGCGGCTGCTTTTTCGCCGGCTGGCTGTCCCCGATTCTTAGCCGGGTTCTTGGTGATGTGCGAAAAACGCGGCGGGGCATGGGGGCTGTGGGCGCGGCTGGGGCGGCCTGCCTGCTGATCGTGGCGACGTTGCTCACGAATCCCTATTTGGCAGTAGCCGCCATTGCGCTGGTCTCCTTCTGCAATGATATCCAAATGCCGGGCGCCTGGACTGCGTGCATGGACGTAGGCGGAAAGTTCTGCGGGACGCTGTCCGGAACAATGAACATGATGGGCAACCTCGGTGGGTTCGTTTCTCCCATCGTCTGCGGATACATCGTGCAGCGCACCGGCAATTGGAACCTTACCTTTTATGTGACCGCTGCCGCCTATGTGGCCGGCGTGTTTTTCTGGCTGGGGATGGACCCGGTCACGCCGCTGGAAGAACAGGGCCGACGACGCGGGGATGTGTGATTCGCCTCTTACCGCATCGGTTACCCGTCCGGGCCGCGGGCCACACCTGTTGTAGCCGGCGGGCGCGTTTTCACATTGGGCGCAATGGGCGACCTGCTCTGTCTGGATGCAAAAGATGGTTCGGTTATTTGGGAACGACATTTCTTAAAGGATTTCGCGCTTGGGGACCCACCGGTGTGGGGTTACGCGGCGGCCCCGCTGCTGGATGGGGAACGGCTAATCTGCCTGGTCGGTGGCACCAATAGTGCGGTAGTTGCGTTCCACAAGGACACAGGCAAGGTGATTTGGCAGGCCCTGTCCGCAGCCGAAATCGGCTACGCGCCGCCGGCGATCTACACCATCGGCGGCAAGAGGCAGCTCATTATTTGGCATCCTGACGCGGTTGTGGGGCTCGAACCCGAAAGCGGCAGGGTGCTTTGGACGCAAAGGTATCCGGTGGATGAGAAACCGCAACGGCCCGAGGTCACCATCGCCATGCCCCGGGTCATTCGCGACCGGCTTTTTGTGTCATCGTACTACCACGGTGCGTTGTTACTCCAAATCACCAATGACCCGCCCGGCGCCAGGGTGGTCTGGAACCGCCATAGCACCAGCCGCTCCAGCTTCAACGACGGTCTGCACACGGTGATGTGCACGCCGATCTGGAAGGGTGATTATATTTACGGAATATGCGGCATGGGCGAACTGCGGTGCCTTGACGCCAGGACCGGCGAGCGGGTTTGGGAGAGCGACGCAGCGGTTGGCGGCAAGACTGGTAACTTTGCAACGGCCTTTCTTGTGGAGCACCAGGACCGCGTCTTCATTTGGAATGACCAGGGTGAACTCATTCTGGCCCGGCTCACGCCGAAAGGGTTCGACGAAATCAGCCGGGCGAAGTTGCTCGAAACCAGCGAAAACACCCGTGGGCGCGATATTGTGTGGTGTCATCCTGCATTTGCCAACCGCTGCGCCTATGTCCACAACGGGAAGGATCTCATCTGCGTATCACTCGCCTCCACTGTGAAGTCCAAGGCGTAAAGTCAATCGCAAACGGCGATTTTTCTCTTTCTCGATCATCACTCCGTTCACGGTAAGCGGGATGCCTTTCAAAAAGAAAAAGGAGAAAACATGGAAGCCAACAAACCCCAAAAGACGTGTGAGCAACGAATAGACGAAGATTGGGCGCGGAGCGCGACCAGATTATGGAGATTGCGACGCTGATTTTGCCGTGGTGTCGTGACGGCAATTACGGCTGCCTGTTCGATGGCACGAGCAACCTGTCGCTAACCGGCAAGGTTGCTCACTTCGAGTTGGGCTACATCCCGGAATCGGCCAAGGAGTTGAAGGCCGCAGCGGGCTTCCTCATCACCAACCACGCCCGCAAACACATCATGACTTTGCCGCGCGCCCTTCGGCAACGGAATGTGTACGAGGAAGTCGCCCGATTCCTCGATATTCCAGGCGGACAGGAAATCGTTCAAGAGTCCTACGCCCAGCTTCGCAAGTTCAATTGCTGGAACATTTCCATCGTTCAGCAGTATGCGCGGTTCAAGCAGTCGCGCATCCGTTCGGCCGTGTTCGGGAACTCGCGGCAGTTCTTCATCATGCGCCAGAACGACCGCACGGACTTGGAAGACATTGGCAAGGACATCGCGCTGCCCGAGGTCACGCAACACGTGATCATGAACTATCCGCTGCCCGACCATCAAACCGGACAGAAGTATTCGCCGTTCACCTACCTGCACACCGACTCCGCGCGCAACCTCTGCGGCACGGTCCACAACGTCGCGTCGCCAGAAATGCTCTACTGCTCCAGTTCGAGCGGTGAGCACTTCGACCGGCGCGCCCGCGAGCTTCGCCAAAGTTCGAGCGTCGTCGAGGGAATCATCCTTCACGCGAATCGCCGGACAGAAAAAGAATCCATCACTCACTAACGCCTATGAAAAACATCATCAAATTACTCACATTCAAAACGCTGCTCTCTGCGCTCGTCGTCGGCCTGTTCGCGGGCTGTGCCGCCACGCGCCCCATTGCCGACACCGCGTTCGGCGCGGGCGGCGCTTACCTCGGCCACGAACTTTCCAATGGTGATCCACTTGCCACCGCCGCTGGCGCGGCAGGCGGAGTCATCTTGAGCGAGGGCCTCCATTACGCCGCCAAGAAACAGTCCGACAAGGCTTACGCCGCTGGGTACGACAAAGGCAAGAGCGACGCCGTGAAGCAGCAGTATTGGCTTTACGTCTGCATGCAGAAGCAACGCAACCAGGTCGGCAGCGTCCGCCTTTACCCCGTGCAATTGCCTGAACAGCGGATTGACGGGGTAACGTTCCAATCATCAACAAAATTCCTGCGAATTGAGGAGTAACGGAGTGGAGAGATGAGTGGCAGAACGAAATCCAATTGGGTATGCGGGCATCTCCGAAGAAGAGGCGTTGAAAAGGGAATGGAAGAAAAGTCCCGCGAGTTTACGGAGAAGGACAGCGAGCTTTGCGAAGCCGTGACGACAGAGCGGTTTCTGCAAACCTCGATTTGTTTGTTATCTGTTTGGCATCGCAATCTTTTCCAATTTCTCATCTGTCAGGAAAGAGGGCTGCATTCCCAGCGGCGGTGTTTCCCCCGCAGAAAACGACGCCTCAAGCTTATCAAGCTTGGTCCGCAGTTTTCTCACGAGTAAGGCACCCGTCTCGGATTTCTCCATCGGTCCAACTGCTTTCAATGCGTCGCGCAAATACGGAAGATTGGCGTTCCATATCGCGCGCATGTAATCAGTCTTTCTCTTGGCGTACCACGCAGTGAAAGAGCCGTCGTTTAGGCGCTTGGCAACTTGTTCATTGTCTCGAATTTCGTTTTTGAGTCGGGATATGGCGAGGAGCCGAGTTTGGATGGTGGCCTGCATGAGATGAGGTTTAATCAAGGTGTGGAATATCGCATAGCAATTGGTATCCTCGCAAACCACGCGCGTCCGCCTCGCATCTGTCATTGCAGCCTTCAGTTTCTCTTTCAAATCGGCGACGACTCTTGTTTGCGCTGCGATCTCATTCTGCACAAAGGTGACTTGGTCTTCCCAAGCGACGCGAGGATATGGTGGCTTGTTGTGGCTGACCTCCTCGGGTTGCTGAAGCACGCCGACGCAGGCTGTTGGGAACTCCTTGCTGTAGGCAGCCTGGAATTGCTCGATGCTATGGATCGCATAAGGATGGAGCTCCAGCACTCTTACCATGCCTGCTTTTCCCACAAAACCTGGCGTATCTCTCTCCTTACACTGTTCCAATTGGTTAAGCGCATACGCCACGTCACCTTCAACCTCGGAATTCAAGGGTGTGTTACAGGGCGAAGTGTCCCCGGCCCAGTATTCTGCCCAGCCTTCATTAAAGGCAAATCCTCTATTCGAGTGGTCGCAATGGTCGTGATAACGGGCGTACACGAACCTCGTCACATCCCAGTTGAAATGATTCTGATCGCCATCGAATGAATGGCGCACTGTGTGCGCGAATTCATGCATGCTTGTTCCACCATACGTGGGGTAATGCCGAGGCCAATGGGTTGTATCGAGATTCGACCAGGGTGTTCCCGACCATATACCGGACCAGTATTCGATGTCATAATGCCCGGCAGGCGGAATAGTGCCCGTGACGTTGATATAATCTTCAAATACAGCCTTTGCATTTAACCACACGCTAGGCGCGGTCGACTGGTTTTTATCGCCCCACACGAAAGCTCCCAAGGTAACGTTGCCTGAAACATTATCATGGTCGTGTTCCGGCGTGTCTTTTCCTCGGGCCGAATTTAACTCATCAGTGCATCGGACAGGGTGAGGTTGACCGTTGTACGCCGGTGGAAGCGTTCGGGGATAATCGTCCGACAAATCCACTCGAGCATAAACGTCTGGCTTTGACCACCAGTAGCTCCCTCCGTCACCACCATAGCCGTCGATTTCGTAATGCCCGTTTTGATCTGTATTGCCTGTCCCAAGGGTGTCGTCAAGAATGGTGTCGGTATCTGAGTCTGAATCCATTATCTCAACACGGGCAAACTTCAGCGGGACAAGATTGCCATTATCCCACGTATAGAAATCGCCGGAGGCATGAACGTGATAACCCGCCTGAACCTGTTCAGGCCAAAACATCATCGACACTCCGAGAATCGCGCACAAATAAACGACGCGTCTTACGATCAGATTACATCCAAGAATTAAATAGTTCATTTTGTTTTCCTTTTGCTGTTATCCAATTTGGTCAAGCGAATACATTAAGTGATCGTCCATCGAAAACATCTTTCCGGTCATTCGCGTTTCACCACAAAACCGCGTTGCGCCTTCAAGCCAACGTGCAAGCGCTACGCACGCCATCGCTGTAGTCAGCAGTCCGCGAACATCGGCGTGCGGACCAACCGGCAATAAAGGATCGTTTTCATACTGCCGAGGAACCAGCAGTAATGCACTTCCAGGCCAAGAGCTCCAGACAAAGCTGTCCGCAAGCTGATGCACTAGCGCTTCGGCGACAAACCCTCCGTCTAACGTAACCTCAAGGCACAGCAGCAGGGACAACGCTATCTCAAGTGGGCTGTCGCCTCCGTGACCCTCTAAAACTCCAGATTCGAGTTCTCGCCTGATCTCCTCTGGGACACCACCACTCTCTCTAAGAAAAACGGCTGACCAGAGGGTTGCGTAAACATCGGTCGCCCACCAAAACGACTTCCACATATTGCCGGGTTTCCACGCGGAAACCACAGCCGCGCGAATTCGTTGAATCACTTCATCCTGAGCGCCACAAGCCAGAAGCGCCAAGCCAACGACAGGCGTAACATCGGCATGGGCATCAGCCCAACTGCCGCGCGCAGGGTCAAGAAACGTGTGGGCTTGCCCGGCGGGATTAACATGGTCTTGCAAGCGCGCGCTCATGGCGCGTCCGTAATTTACTCCGGATCCGCAAAGAAAACGCACTGTCCACGCCGTGCTGTCAGCGTCAGTCTCCGTGTGCCGGTTGAAACCCCATCCAGTCGGCTTGCCCACTCCGCCCAACGCCACTGCGGCCTTGCGAATGCTGCACATGCAAGTAGCACGGTTAACGAAATGCGTCAGGCACCAGCCGACCCAAGCTGTGCTAAAAGCTTCGCTCTGACCGCGTTTCAGATCATAATCGCGCCATAGACCGTCGTTCGATTGACATTCAATTAGATAAGCCAAGCCCTTTCCAATCGCCTCGCCCACCCATCTTTGCAACGGATTTGTATGCATGGCTAAACAACAACGCAACGATACACGGAGTGCGACATCATGCACCATCGCGTTACGCTGGCACCGCTATCGCCGTATGAATTTCAGCCCCATCCGCCGGTGCATACGCCGCAGGCGTACCACCAACCGCAGTCCTCGTAGTCTGTGTACGAGTCTGACCTGCGACATCTGCGACAATTCTGACACCAGAGCACGGAAAGCACGCAATTCGTATTCGTGTATGGATTCGAGCAAACTTTACCTGCTCCAGTGGGAGTGTCCCATTCACTTGCCAGGGCCACTCGGATGTGCGTTTGATTCCCTGACATTGTTTCAGGGGTATCGACGATTAAGAATCCTGGAACCATAGACTAGTCCTTTCATTAGTTGTGCGCCATTCCAAAGGTGGGATGCGCGTGGTTTCGTGTTTCTATGAACGGCAAGTCAGGTTTCATCAGCAAGCAAGGCTCGGTTGAAAAGTAAGCCTTCCAGCCGGCGAAGCCATTCCTGCCGTATTTTAATCCCAGGTAAGTTAGCACCTGAGATCGCAAGATGTTCGAAATTGCCCTGAGACGCTCCAGAATGGCCGGAGAAATGGATTTCGTGGACAGAAATCGCCGCGCTTTGTCAAAGAGCACATTGGACGGATCAAACTTCACAGCACCCGTCCCGTTATCTGATTCGCTGTCAATGCCGACAACTCCTAATTCACCTGGAGAATATAATGCCTTCAGATCGCGGGTGACCTGTGACGCAAGCTCCATTGGCGCTTTGCACTCGTGGAGCAATTTACCGACTAATTGTTCATCCAGCTCTTCAATTTTGCTCGTCACCTTGTAGTAAAGCGCAACGTGCCTGTTTCCATTCTTAGAGACGCGCATTCCCATACCTCGTGGACCAGCCACACCTAGAATAGAGGCAATTGCCTCTGGCGAGCGTCCATCCCAGCGGAATGGGCGAGCATGTGCCATAATCGCCTGAAATAATGACTCGCTCGGTGGTTGCGGAAATCGAGAATAAAGCGACAATGCCGCGACTTCTCCTTTTGACCAGTCAACACGAAGCAAGTACGCATCAGGGTTGATGAAATTCGATACGCGCCTTACAGCCATCAGCCACTCGCCTCCGAAGACGGAGTTTTTAACAAGTTCGGACAGCACTGGAACAAGCGATGCGTCACCCCGCACCATGGTTCCGTAGGAATCCGAATCCTCGGTAAAACTGTACTCCAAGGAAGAATACAAATTCCGCCGAAAAAGCTGGGTGAATTTACCGGGCTGTAAAGACATAGCTTCAGACTAAAAAGCCGCCCCCATCAAATCGTTCTCGATAAATGGCAACAAGCCTAATGGTGCCGGACTGCCATCTGGTTGGTCGCTGAGAAACGGCCATTCCTCTGTAACGTCAATCCGGCAGAATACGCGTTCAGGCACGCCAGTCGCAAGATCTCGAAAGGTGAGGATCACGGCCAATACGCGCCGCGTGCCGAGACCATGAATCGCGCGCGTCTCCACTTTATCAAAGGATGCTTTCGCCGCTCTCTCTGCAACTGCGAGAAACAAACCCGGATGTCTCATCAGGACAAAGTTTAGCGCTCGGTGTGGATCGGTCGCGCCGATGTTCTGCATCGAACTCACCATTTGGTTAAACAGTTCGATTGCACTCCGTGACAGTGTCGCAGGATCAGTTTTTTTTGCCTGCAACGCCGGCTTAAGAACATCTTCCAGATTCTTGGACCATTCGGCCACCGAGAACGTATAGATCTGGTCGCATGCCACCATCGGCACCAACAGTCCGCCACAGTCAGACGGACCACACATCGGGCCCTGCCGCCCAACTATTAATACCCAATGATCCGACGAGTCGATCTGTGAAAGGCTCTCCAAAATTGTCGCGCGAGCCTGCGGAGTAGTAGGGGTCAAGACGAAAGCAGGAACCCCGGCAATACACAGTAGATACGCTACCCTCGGAGCAAGATGGTGGTTTGCTTCAAACACCTTCCGCAGGCGCTCCCCGCGCGGCAGCGACGCCAATCCTCCCGACATCTTGGCGCAACGATGGAATTCTCGCTCCAATCCTATACTCGGGAAGCGAACGTCCAGCTTGCCAATTGCGAACACAAACTGTTCGGGGTATTGAGGAGCAGTGGCCGAGCATTGTGGAGAGAACGGCACTGCCTTTTCTTTGGAATCCGGCGGATGTTCGACTTGCGATCGTTGAGATTCACTGGGTGTTGTTTTGTCCGGTTGTTGTGGTTCGTTAGGCATTGTTTTGTCCTTTCCACTGAGTCATCATTCTTAGAGTCCCGTCGCCGTCCAGAGGTTTCGGATAAGCCGAGGTCAGAGAAGTGCTGCGATTTCCCGCGCAACCCAGCAATGCAAACGCGCCTTCGCGCGGCGTTGCACCCGGAACAGCATCGGTAAGAAGAGCCAGCGTTGCAGTGACAAAGCAGGATGCAAAACTGCTTCCGCTTCGCAGCCGAACGCCTTCCGGCAATACCGCACCAGGCACGTCTGCTCCAGGAGCCGACAGGCCGCGGACTGCCATCAATACACCCCACCGCATATCATACATTGGTACGCCTTTGCGGTCAGTCGCGGTTACGGGGATAACTCCATGTACCCATAGCAACGGGTTCTGACTTCCCAACGTGCGCCCGCCCGCAGACAAAATAATAATCACTCCGCTGCATGCAGCCGCCCGAAGTGCTTCCGCGATCCATCCACCTTCGCGCCCGCCACCGAAACCAAACTCCAAGCTTATCTGAATGATAGTAGCTCCGTTCACTACAGCCAGTTTTATTGCTCCAACGAGGCGACGAGCAGTTTCCGCGGCGGATATTTTTCCTTGAAGCATGTCGTCATCCACCGCTGGAATACTGAGAAGTGGACATCGTGGGCAAAGTCCTAGAACCTCGGGGCCGTTTCCTGCAAGTGCTGAGGCAATGAAAGTTGCATGCTCCGCTGCGGCAGGGCTATGCCCCACTGTTCCCTTGGAATATTCTTCCAGAATTTCTATGCGTGCAGTTTTCAGGTTTGGGTGGCTCGTTTCTATAGATCCATCGATGATGGCGATCTTTGTCCGCGGAGAACCTCGCGTCTTGGCACACAAGTGACTGAGGTCCGCGCGGCGAACACACCAAGCAGCAGGAGCCTGCCAACGCGCTGAACGTAGCGTGCCTTCGGGATGAAGTTCCGTGCTCATGTAGGGTTACTATTGTGGTGGAACAGTCTTCTTCTCCCATCGCGGGGCGCGTTCGACGTGGCTGGCGCTCTGCCACGCACGCAGTTTCCCCGGCTTGCGCGTGTATCTCTTGTGCATGATGGCGTCCAATTGCGTGACCATGTGCTTTGATTTTTCCAATCCCGACCAATGAATTCAGCCCCGGGATGAGACTGGAAACCAGATAAGGTTGTCCCTCTGCAATGGCGGTTGCAAGGGGAAAAATGCATGGGGTGAGAAACTGGTCCAGCGAGTCTGATTCGGGCCGGAGAGGACAGACTTCCGTGCGCTTAAAACAGCAACTTGCCTCAAAAGCGGGGGTGTTCTCGACCATTCTCCAATGGGTATTCTCAATGCCTGAATTCCTTGGAATTGCGAGCCTCGAAGGCCCGCAGGCAGTGAAACCCACCAGTAAGGAGTCCAGTCCGTGGATTCTCCATGAACGTTCATTTTCTCCCGCCACGGACTTCGCTGCATGTTGTGTAGCTGATACACCGCCGCTTCTCCGCTTCGTGGTAAATCCTTTCCCGTAATCGGCGGCGTGTTGCTGCTGAAACGAAAGACAACACAACGAAAGGCACACCATGAAGAAATTCATCGCACTCACCCTCGTGACACTCGGTGTCGCGGTTTCCGCGCGCGCGCAGTGGATCGTCTATGACCCGACCATGAACGTGCAGCAGATCATGGCTCAGGCGCAGAACATCGCCAAATACATCCAGATGATCCAAAACCAGGTGCAGCAGATTCAAACGCTCACCGACCAACTCAACGAGTTCAAACACTACGAAGACCTGTTCGGCGATCCGAAGGCGGTCTTGCTCTCGACGGTTCAGCCGCTCGTCAATGATCTGCGGAAAACGGAGATTGGGCAGACGCTGACGACGCTCGAAACGACCGTCAACGCCGGTGAAGCCATGCTCTACAACGCGAGCGGCCTGTTTCATAGCATCGGCACGACGTTCAGCACTCCCAACGGAACAACGGTGACACGCCTGCAAGCGCCGTGTCTGCCCGTCGCCGCTGTGCAGAAGACAACGGACAATTACCTGTCCGTCTCCACCGACGCGACGGCACGGCGCATTGCGTTGAAAGCCGAAATCGCCGCGACCACCGACGCGCTCAAGGTCGCGAAGACCGACGCGGAAGTTCAAAAGCTGACGGGTGTTCTCATCGGGCTTTCGTCCGCGCTCAACAACACCGACTACGAAATCAATCAGGCCACAGCGTCCGCGCTTGTGCAGGACGTTGCCAACCGCAACGACGCCCAACGCCAGATCGAAGCGAAGAAGGAACAGCAGCACGCCGAGTTCACCGAGGCGTTGCAGAAATACGGGCAGACGTTCCGCCTGATGAATGCGCCCACGGCGTTCCCAACCCGATAGCCAACATTTGGCGCAACCTCAAATCGTCCCGACGTATGGCCACATTCGAGAACCTCTTTCCGACGTTCCTGCAAAAGTGCGCCGAACTGCACGAATTGCTACGCATCGTGGCGTTCATGCTGTTTATCGTCGGGACGATTCTATTCGTCCTGCACGGGTTCTCCGGGAAAACCCTCATGCTGCACATGATGCGCCTGTTCGTGCTCACGGCGCTGCTCGTGATGCTGCCGCAGTGGGGCAATCAAGCCCAATCGTTGGTGCAGACTTCCATCCTGGATGGTCTGGGCGTTGACCCAAGCCATGTGCAGGATCAGTACAATCAATTGCTCGTTGTCCGGCGCGACACGAGCACCGGTCATTCGTGGTGGGACATTCTCGGCGATTTGAGCGGATTCACCGTCGAGGTTCTTATCTCCGGTATCCTTTGGCTGGTCGGAGAGTTTGCGTCGTTGCTCGTGTTTTGGGCTTACATCATCCAGAAGTTTATTCTGTTCACTGGATACGCGCTGTCGCCGCTTCTGATCGGGTTCATGGCCATGCGTCCTCTGCGCTCCATCGGCAACCGCTACCTCATGCACCTGGTCGGCGTTCTTCTCTGGCCGCTCGGCTGGGCCGTGGCTGCGCTCATCACGCAAGGAATTCTCGATTTCATGACCGACCCTTCGTTCCGATTTATTGACCCAACGGCAACCCTTTATTCGCTGCAAGCCACTGTTGGCGTCGTCGTAGTCGCGTTTTGGATCGTGTTCAGCACGATTGCCGCGCCGCTCGTCATTCAGAAGGTTCTCGCCACTGGCGAACTCGCGGGCGGCCAGCTTATTGCCGGAGCGTTCAGCAGCTTTTTCCAAACGGCCGCCACCACAGCAGGCGCCGCCGCCGTTGCCGCTCCCATCGGCATTCCGGCCGTAACCGCTGGCGCGGCTGGCATGGCAGCAGTCTTGAGCACGCTCTCGACCGCAGCCGGACACGGTAGCGCCGGCGCAATCATCATCGCTCGCTCAGGTCTGCCGCCGCGCTCCGCTCGTGGGCGGCCGGGCGACGACATCACTGGCGACAAGGCCGTCCGCGAACTCATCTCCAAGGGCAAAGGCAACTATTACTGACATTTTGTGGAAACCACCGAACTCAATCCTCGCCAAACACCGACCGGCAACGGTTCTGCCACCGCCCGCGTTGCTCGCAAGCGTTTCGACCCAACACAACTTTTCGCGCAGCGAGACCGCCTGCCGTGGTTCTGGTTTTTCGTGGCCGTCGTCGTGTCGGTGCTGGCCGCGCTCGACCGCTACCACATCATTGAGCAGTTCAAGCAACGTGAGCGCGTCGTCATCATTGACCCGGCGCAGACCTATTACATCAGCCCGCTGCTTCAGTTTTCGGAGGCGAAGGATTTGCACGCGCAGCAGGCGGAACTGGCCGCAGTCACTTTCCTTGAACGCAACCCGAAGGATTTCGACCACCCGGATTTGTTGCGGCAGATGTTTCTCAAGTCCGCGCTGCAAAAAGCCCAGGACCATCGGACGCGCGAAGCGGTCGAGTTTCGAGCGAAGCAACTTCACCAGAAACCGGAGATTGCAAAGATTGATATTCTCGCCACGCGCGAAAACGAGGTGCTCGTCGCCGTCTCTGGTCAGGTTATCCGCACCGGAATCTTCCAGGAAAAGGTGTTCACCGAAGCCTTCAACTTCAAACCGAGTCTCCGCTTGCTCCGCAACCCCAACATGGCTGCCAACGGTCGTTTCCCCACCGCTGTCGGCGACTTCAAATATGAAATCAGCAATTAGCCTTCTTGTACTCGCCGCAACCGTGGCGCTGGCCGATCCACCGGAAGCCATTCAGCGCGTCACGCTGGACGAACGCGCGGTCGTCACCGTGCCTGTGGCGACCAATCGCGTCACGACCATCAGCTTCCCCGGCACGACCACCGCCATTGATGCCGTGGGCGTGACGGCTGACGGGAAGACACCGGGGCAATTCCAACTCGCAGCCGATAGGCCGACAATTCCCGTCTTTGCAACCGCGATGGACGCCGCTATGCTTGTCCCCATGCCGATACCGGAAATCACCGCTGCCGAGGACGCGCCCCGCTGCCGCCGCGACTGCTGTCAGGTGGACTTGCCCTGAAATAGCTACCACCTCAATTATGATTAACACAGTTTGGGGCAGCACTGACAAGCCAGTCTCCAGCAAACAGCTCGCAACCCGGCTGGCATCTGAGGCGGGCCTTGAGGGCACTCTTTACATTGGCTATCCGATTATCGGAACGCCCGAGGGATCATTTCCAATCGACGCGCTCTTGGTTTCTCCAACCAAGGGGCTCGTCTTGTTCAACCTCGTTGAGGGCCGAACATTGGGGGATTACCAGGCTGCACAAGACGAAGCATTCAACAAAATGCAGGCAAAGCTGCGCCAGCACCAATCTCTGATTCGGAGGCGTGAGCTTTTGGTGAACATCCATCCGGTTACGTTCGCACCAGCGGTTCCGCAGATTGGGCAAGTTGCGGTCGAAGGTTATCCAGTTTGCGGCATTGATTCTTTGCTCGGTACGCTTGATGGAATGGAAATAGGCGACGCGACGGTGTTTCCAGCGCTGGTTGCTGTCATTCAGGCAATCTCGGCGTTGCGGCGTGGACGCAAGAAGCGTGAACTGCACAACGCCAATTCAAAAGGGACGAAGATCAAATCACTTGAAGATTCCATTGCAAATCTCGACAAGCAGCAAAGTGCCGCGGTGGTCGAGACATTTGATGGGGTTCAGCGCCTTCGCGGTTTAGCGGGCTCGGGCAAGACAATCGTTCTTGCTCTTAAAGCGGCGTATCTCCACGCGCGCCACCCCGACTGGTTGATCGCCGTCACCTTCAATACTCGGTCACTCAAGAAGCAGTTTGAGAATCTGATAAGGACGTTTGTGTTGGAGCAAGCCAACGAAGAGCCGGACTGGGACAAGGTTCGGATTCTGAATGCGTGGGGCGCGGCTGGTGGAAAGGACAGAAGTGGAATCTACTACGAGTTCTGCTGTGACCACGGCGTGACATACCACGATTTCCGTTCTGCGGGCCAATTTGGGGCTGACAAACAATTTGAAGGTGCTTGCGACGCTGCACTGCAAAGCGTGAAACAGTTTGTCCCCAAATACGACGCCATCTTGGTGGATGAAGCACAGGATTTCTCGCCAAATTTTCTATTGCTTTGTTACGAGTATTTGAAACAACCGAAGCGACTTGTTTACGCCTATGACGAGTTGCAGAACCTTGGAAAGAGGTCGCTTCCCCCGGTCGAGGACATTTTCGGCAAGAACGGCGATGGGTCGCCGCGTGTGGTTTTACATCCAGATGAGCCCGGAAGGCCGAAGCAGGACATCGTCTTGGACATCTGCTACCGCAACTCTCGCCCGGTGCTTTCAACTGCACACGCTCTGGGTTTCGGCATTTACCGGCCTCCTGAAAAGGGTTTGGTGCAAATTTTCGAGAACAAGAACCTCTGGATAGACATCGGTTACGAGGTCAAAGACGGTGAGCTGGAGGATGGTCACGACGTGACGCTGAGGCGCACTTCAAAATCGAGTCCTGCATTCCTGGAAAATCACTCAGCCCCCGACGACCTGATTAGCTTTGAGTCGTTCAAGTCAGAAGCAGAGCAAACAGCATGGCTCGTTAAGGCAATCGAGCAGAATTTAACCGGAGACGAACTCCTGCCGGACGACATGGTTGTCATCAATCCCGACCCAATCACCACACGCGACGTCGTGAAGGATGCCAGAAGGATTCTGATGGAAAAAGGAATCAACTCAAATCTCGCTGGCGTCACCAGCTCAGCCGATGTCTTTTCAGAACCTGGCACTGTCACATTCACCGGAGTTTTCAGAGCAAAAGGGAATGAGGCCGCAATGGTCTATGTAATCAATGCACAGGATTGCTTCTCCGCGTTTCTTCCCGGAGATGTTGCGCGTGTCCGCAATCGTCTTTTCACCGCCGTGACCCGGAGCAAGGCATGGGTGCGGGTTCTTGGCTTTGGCAGAGGGATGGAGGCTCTCAAGGCAGAATTTGAAAGGGCGAAGGCCGCAAGTTTCGAGTTGCGGTTCAAGTATCCGACGGAAGAAGAACGAAAACAAATGACGATAGTAAATCGCGACATGTCGAAGGAGGAAAAGGACCGGTTCGCGAAAAAACAAAACAGCCTTCGAGACATCATCGACTCTTTGGAGTCCGGCGATACGTTCATCGAGGATTACCCGGAGGAAGTAATCAGGAAACTCCGGAAGCTGATCGACAAAAAGCCGAAGAAATCTTCCTGATGAAGGCCAAGGAGACGCTGAAGCAGTTGGAGAAACTCACCACAGCTATGGTTGGCCTGAGTCTCTCCAATGACCAAAACTTCGCTTCAACTCACGGCGATGTGGATGGTGACTTTGAAATTACCGTCAACAATGCGACCAGCATGACTGTGGCATTGAAAAACATTGCCTATCGCGAAATTTACGGTGAGTTGGAAAAGGCGCGTTGCTTCAACTTCAAGATGTTGGATGGAGCACTCGTCACGTTGCGCTACCGCTTCCGGGCTGGTGAAGTGTGTGAACATGTGCTATGCTATTTTCCCTCTCCCGACCTGGAACATTTTCAGAATGACCCCGAAGTCTATTTGTTGGACGAAATCTACGCGGACGTAATTGAGCGGAACATCGTGCCATTTCCGGTGCGATTCGATTTTAGTGACGACGCAGCCAAGTTTGTAGAAGTGCATCATCCCCATTCGCATCTCACGCTCGGACAATACCAGAATTGCAGGATTCCAGTCTGCTCTCCGCTTTCGCCATTCACGTTCGGCAGCTTCATTCTGCGGAATTTTTACAACACAGCTTTCCGGAAGTATTCAGACGAGCTTCCTTCCGTGGGACTGTTGTTCTCAAATACCATCACAGCCAACGAGCGGAAGATTCCTCACGTTGTTCTCGGTGTAGCCAATTGACCGATCAGCCTTTCCCGTATTACGACGACACGTTCAACCATACCCGACTGCGCACGTTCAACGGCGATCACCTGACGTTGCCCGGTGCAAGCCAGGTGGTTCAACTTCATCGCCATCAAAAGGCCGGCGTCTGGCGGATTCTGCAAACACCGAACACTTTGCTCGCCCACGTCGTGGGCGCCGGCAAGACGTACACGATGGTCGCCGCCGCGGAGCACAAAAAGGACAACACGCTGACCTTCGAGGAACTTGGTGTGGACCGCATTTTTGTGGACGAGGCACACTACTTCAAGAACCTGTTTTATCTCGCGAAGATGACGCGCATTGCCGGACTGCCGCAAACCGCCAGCGAACGGGCTTTCGATATGTATCTCAAGGTGCGACACGTCCAATCCATGAACAGCGGTGGAGGGGTCGTCTTCGCCACGGGCACACCGATCGCGAACAGCATGGCCGAGATGTTCACCATGCAGCGTTACCTGCAACCGGACGATTTGAAGAAGCGCAACCTGCATCACTTCGATTGGTGGGCGGCGACTTTCGGCGAGCCGGTGACGGCGATGGAGCTTTCACCGGACGGTGCGGGCTACCGTTTGAACACGCGCTTCGCCCGCTTCATCAATGTGCCGGAGTTGATGCAGATTTTCCGTCAATCCGCCGACGTGCAGGCCGCCGCGATGCTCAACCTGCCAGGGCCAAAACTCGACAGCGAAAAGCCAGCCGACGCTGTGCCAAACCTGAGCAGCAGCCGGCGCCAGGGATGGTGAGCCACACGATGCGCCGAACCGAAGCGCCAGCATGGCTGGGAGGAGCCCTTCGGCGCGGTTTCTGCGCGGACGCTCAGAGAGAATGTCCGGCCTCGATCTCTGCGAGTTGTTGCAACGAAGGCGCGCGCCAGACGTGGGCCTTGCCCTCGGCGTTGACGCCGACGAGCAGGTTGCATCGGGCGAGAATTTGACGAGGCTGAAGATGGAGCCTTCTCCGGCCAGTGTTGCTACTTCATGCCGCGTGGCCACGTCCCACAGTTTGACGGCTTCGTTGCCAACACTGCCGGAAGCCAGCCGCTGGCCATGCAAGTGTCAGTCCTTACTATTGACACAAGGTCAATTTGGCATTCTTGTTTCCTGCGTTCAGCAAGTTGGACACATAGGTCCAACTGCCCATCTCTAGTCGAGCTGCAATCCATTTTAAAGTCATCGTCGTTTCCTTTCGGAGGCGTCGCGCCATTGCCACCTTTGCCTTAGCGCCCTTCGGCTGGTCTGGCAAGTCCCGCTCTTCCCAACCCCTTCGTTTGAGTTCGTCCCTCACAATCCGTTCGGCCTTCTCTTGTTCGGTCTCCTGCCGGCGGGCTGAGTGATGCCTCGGTCCAACACGCTCCACCGCCGATACTATCAGTTCGTTGCGAAAGTCCTTGTCTCCCAAACACCAGCCCCGCCGGATTTGCCGATAATCGGCATCTGCCTCTTGCCCTCGCCGCTGTTCCATCTGCAGGGCAAATTCTCGGCGACCTGCGACACTGTCCTTCGGAATCCCGTGCTCTCCAAGCAGACGATCCACGCGCAGCCATGCTGGCCGCTGACTCGGTACTCCAAGGTAACTTCCGTAACTGCTCCAACCAAAACTTTCCAGCGCCGTTTCAGACTGAATTACCTTGGCTCGCACCGGATTGAGGTGGACGTAGTCGCAATCCGTTCGCGAGTAAACTGCGGCAGCCCGAAATCGGCGTCCAGTTGTTTGATCACCCCCTCGCATCCGGCCCGTCCGGGTCAAGTGCCATTTTAAGCGAAGCGGGGCCATCGGTATCCTGACCCCACGCCGAAAAGCAACACACTATTAATGGCACGAGTGCAGAGCAAAGAAACCTGCAGTTCCGCATATGACCCAAACGTTTTTTGGACAGCTATGGACTGACCCTGACGTGCTGTGGAACTGGAGTGCTGACGTTTTTGTTAACACATTTGCACACACAGTCAGTCGTAATACTTCTGGTTGCGCCGGCCTCACCGTTGTCGGAACGGTTCTTCCACCAAGCTGGCTCGTTCCCAGTCAAGGGCAAATCAATTGACCAATTTACGCCGTCTCCCGCTTGCCAGCCAGTTGACGGATCGGCTTGTGCTGGGGGCGTTCGATAAGCGCCCAGGCTCCTGGTACCGTCATGCCGTCAGCGGTCGGGCTCTTCGGCGCCATTGGGAAGCCTAATTAGCGGATAGAAAAAGCCCCCTCACCAAGTCAAGCTCTCCCCCTTGACAGCAGCCCGTAAACGACTACTTGACAACCCGATAATCTGATCTACGCTTTGGTCGGGCATAGAGCAGTGGCCCAAGCCGCCTTCCCAAGAAGGTAAGAATGAACACCAAGGCCATACAATCCGTCCCGTTTCGTGGATCTGAATCTTAATGACCCCATAACTTGTTACCCCCATCACCAGAAAATGATTCTGTCCCGCCATGATTCTGTCGATTCCGGATAGGACTTTAGACCCAACACCCAAACCATGCGCACCGGAAAAATCGCCCGCCTCCCTCACGACATCCGTGAGCAACTCAATCGCCGACTCAACGACGGCGAACAAGCCCACTCCATCCTCCAATGGCTCGACTCCGTCCCCGAAGTCCAAGCCGTGCTCGCCGCCGGCTTCGACGGCCGCCCCCTCAACAAAGTCAACCTCACCGAATGGCGGCATGGCGGCTACCGCGACTGGCTCGTCCGCCAGGACGCTCTCGATTTCGTTGAGGAACTCGATGATAAAGAAGCCCT
>Ga0137384_10001563_pt1 | contig 18163 bp, 9 predicted proteins | sample SagtaG_2_FD_104922 | JGI IMG/M metagenome (GOLD analysis project Ga0137384, IMG submission 104922) | Vadose zone soil microbial communities from Sagehorn Ranch, Mendocino, California, USA - Sage2_R_60_16 metaG | ecosystem: Environmental > Terrestrial > Soil > Vadose zone | place: USA: California... | reverse complement strand
CATTGGTGATCATAGTAAGCGCGCCAACCGATAGCTTCATAATGGGCGATACGCACTGGATTCATCTGAAATGCTTTGGTCATATGTTCCCTCGTATGCCTAATCTATTCAACTGTAACATCTACTGTACAAGCAAAGAAATTGAATTATCAGAGCTTACGGAAAAAGCCAGAGAAGGGATTACCATAGTCAGGAATCGGATGTAGAAGGTGAGAGGTACTGAACAGTTACTTCAAATTGGTGTATATTAAGTAGTGAGATACACGAAATGCTACTAAGACATATTAAAATACACATCGCTATCTCGCAGTCAGCCGTACCCTATGACCGACAACAGTAATCTACCCACAGCTATAGAGCGTAATAAAGGGCAAGAGAAAAGAATGGAGATTGCGCCACATGACCTGTGAAGAATTTAAAGATCTTTCAGGGGCCTACGCACTTGATGCCATTACACCTGCCGAACGTCAGGCAGTTGAAGCGCATCTTGCCACATGCCCAAAATGTACTTCCCGTGCGCGCGAATTGCGCGGGGTGGTCTCTCTGCTGCCTCTCAGCGTGCTACAGGTCACTCCACCACCTGAACTCAAAGAGCGTATTTTGGCTGCTATTCGTGAGGAAAGCCAACGTACCTCGGGTTCCAGAACGCAAGCGCGACCACCCATTCCTCTCCCCCAGGCCAGACACCAGCGTCGTAGTCTACGCATTCTGATCGCTGTAGCTGCACTCATCTTTGCCTTGCTCGGTGGTCTAACTGCCTGGAATATTTCCTTGCAGGCGCAAATTGCAGCCTTTCAGGGGCGAGCATCGATAGCGAATGTGCCCAGTTATCCCGTACAAGGCTCAGCTACGGAGGCAACTGGTCAGCTTTTCTACTTTGCAAAACAAAATATTACAGTACTGCTTATCCATGGTTTGCCACAGCTCCAGGGTTTCCATGTCTATCAAGGCTGGCTGATACATACAAAAGGCGGTACATTGATCAGTGGATTTAAAGATACCACTAGCATTGGCTTGCTCAACGTACAAAATGGTAGTGCTAGCGTCTCCTTTGAAGGCAACGTGTCTGGCTATGATGCCACCGCTATCAGCCTCGAGAAAGGTCCAAGCGCAACGCCTAAAATGCCAAATGGTCGTATCGTTGCTTTTGGTGTGTTCAAAGACACTGCCAAAGTTAAAAATAATAGTGGCTGCTTTGCTCTGCTCATCCTGCCTTTGAAAACTGATGAACAACTATCCCTTACCGACAAAACATAAAGCATGGTGCCTGTCCAACAGCTTGAGGACAGGCACCATGCTTTATGGTAGCTACTTACTCTTTTTCCGCATCAATAGATAGATCGTACTATAGAACAGCAATGTTCCTCCTGTGGCTCCTCCAAACACTATCCACAGACTATTCTCCAACGTTGCTAGCACTGAACTATCGCCTCCCATGTCTACACTATCACCTATTCTGCTCTGTACACACTGGCTATCTCGTGTAGTAGACATACTGCTCGTATGTCCTCCCTTCTGTACAATGGCGGTTGGAGTACTCGTAACAATAGGGGTTCCACCCCTCATATTCGTGGGATTGATAGCAGTTACTTCGATCGTGGGACTGCCTGTGACTGTTGGTGTCGTCCCTGGCGTCTCTGTTGCCGTGGGTGTGGCTGTCGCCGTTGGGGTTTCTCCAACAGTCGGTGTGGCTGTTGGGGTCTCTGTCACCGTGGGCGTGGCTGTCGGCGTCTCTGTTTGAGTGGGCGTATCCGTCGGCGTGGGCGTGACTGTTGCCGTGGGCGTGGCTGTCGGCATGGGTGTGGCTGTTGCCGTGGGCGTGGCTGTCGGCGTCTCTGTTGGGGTGGGTGTTATGCCTGGGGTGGGTGTTTCCGTCGGCGTGGGCATGGCTGTTGCCGTGGGCGTGGCTGTCGGCATAGGCGTTTCTGTTGGGGTGGGTGTAGGTGACGGTGTTACTCTGGGTGTGGGCTTGGCTTTCACGGCTGTGGGCGTCGGATGAATTTGTGGTGGCCTCGGCGTCGGACTAACTCCATTTCTATGAGAACCACCATTATATGTCGTCACACTTCCTCGCAACACAGGCGTGCTGCTCGCTCTTACTACAACGGTAGTACAAGGGCTACTGGTGGCAGTTGCCTTTGATGAAGAAACAGATACCGTATCAGTGGCTACTGGTTGAAAGCTATTTGAATCAGCTGTCGCCGTCAGGTTTACCGGACTGATCACAGTGCGGCGATCATTAAGGGTATGGCTATGCATAAACAACGAGAACCATGAACCTCCAACTGAAACCAAGAGTAGGCATATACTGATACAAATGAGAAAAAATGTCACTACTACCATTATCCCACGCCCCCCATGTCCCCTATTCCACATCGCCATTACCGTGTCTATCATCTTCTATCCTTTCCACCCCACTTATTTATTGATCAATCATCTCCCAGGTATGTTGCGACAAGGGCAGCGTATTCACCTCATCCCCTGTGTTCTTCCATGTATAATCGCCCGTAATCGCTTGCAACTGCTGCTTCTGATGAAATTGCTCAAGAATATGTTCTAAATACATCACACACTCTAGCGGACGGCGTACTTCAAATATCTCCCGTTTCTGCCAGTGTTCAGCCTGGAACGCCAGTGCTCCCTGCAAGCGTGAAATATGTAAGAGGCGTGCGTAATCCAAGACTAACTGACTTTTACGCCCCATATAGATCAGGCGTCTGTTTGTCAGTATTAACCTTCCCTGATCTTTGGCAGGATAAATATAGCGTATCGTCCCACCTACCGGTTCTCCGCAGAGAGTCGCATCTGTAGTATAGTAGGCTTGTTCGTCTGTCAATAAACGCACAGGCACTGTTACTGCCGGTAATGGCTCCTCTTTGAGACGTTGGGTCAGTTCTTCCACATCAAAACCATGTTCACGGAGCATACGCTCATCGTGTAACCGCTTCTGTCGGCGTTCGCGCTGTTCCTCTCGCCAGCGTCGCCATCCTGGAGTTTCAACTTTGCCCGTTGGAGCCTGGGTACGCTCTTGCAAAAGCATATCCTCCGTCGTAATGGGGCTGTACTCCTCCAACTCAATCTGCGTCTCCGGTGGCAGGGCAGAGGGAAACGGCTTTTCTTGCTCTGTGTTCAAGGGCGCAATGAATTGATGGGTATTGTCTGAAACCTCTTGCCCCAACGAGTTTTCTTCATCACCATTCCTGCTCCATCTAGTTCCGTTTGTCTGTGGAAGTCCAAGATAGTGCGTAGTCAGATAGGCTACGGCGCGTTGAGCATCCTCTATGGCGGCAATACCGCGCAAGACCACTTTCTTCTTACCAAAGCGCAGTTCAATACGAGCCGAAGTAATCCCCAGAACACGCTGGGAAGTATGGCTTAAATGTGTTAGCTCGTTTAATGAATAACGTGTTCCATCCACATCGAGGTAATAGTGGTAGAGTCGAAACATCTGCCCCCACCCAAAGGCACATTCCGCGATTAGGAGTTCATTACGCATCGTCTTCCATCCCCTCACCTCTTCCTTGAAGATATAGCAACATTATAGCATAGTCATCCAAAAACAAAGAAAGCATAGGCCAATAGGGCCAGCTTATGCTTTCCCTGTTTGTTTACCGTTTTTGCGCCTTCATCCACAATAAATGCACAAATATTCTCCGCAGGCCCGGCCAGATATGTCTCAGTTCCGTATCGGTCATGGCAGAGGGTGTCTGAGAGACGGGAGCCCAGCGCTCGCGCACAAACAGTTCGGTTAGCCGCCACAAAGAGGGTGCCTCTTGCGGCATACGCTGACACAAGATACGACTATATTCATATGGTGTCTGCCAGCGCCGGGGAGACAGACCTACCCAGCTGGCAATACGACACAAACGCCAGAAGGTTGCCGCAATAAACGTGCTCTCTGCGTAGAGACTGCGCCACCAGTAGCGTGCCATAGCCAGTAAAAAGATCACAACTGAGCAGAGCAAAGCGACCATTGATAGGTCGAACAGCATATTCTCAGCCCCATTTGTATTGGCAGTACTTCCATTTCCTGAAACGGAGAGCGGTGAAGGAGATGTAGTTTTGTTCTTCGCGGGAGGCGTACTCTTTGGTTGTGTTGGATGCGCTGTAGCTGTCGGTACAGGCGTTGTGGTAGGTCTCAGGCTCGTTGTACCATTCCCGCTCAAATTATATCCAGGAGTCGGGTCGAAATTGAGCCAGCCTAGACCAGGGAAGAAAGCCTGCACCCAGCTATGGGCATCGTTGCCATCCACTACCCACACTTTACTCAGAGTATCAAAATGTCCTTGACTAAAACCATTTATCATGCGTGCTGGAATACCCAACTGACGCGCCATGATAGTCATAGCTGTTGCATAGTAGGTACAGTAGCCACGATGCGTCTGCAAGAGCCATGAGATCGCATCTACATTGGATGGTATCATAGAATTGTCTTGCGAGTAGGTAAATTGCGTCGCATCGCTCAGATGTGTTACCAACATCTGTAAGGCATGATAGGCGCTCGTGGCTCCGTGAGTCCATTGTTGGGCGGTCTGCGATACTTGTGGTGACAGATTGGTCGGCACTTTCGTATAATACAGCTGCAAGGAGGTATAGTTCGTATCCTGCTTCCATATATGATTCGGATCGTTTTGTGGCAGGGGTATAGCTGCTAACTTTGAGGATGATGCTGTGAGAATCGATGACGTTACCACATACTCTTCACCCTTTCTCAAGGCATCCTCTTGTGCCCATGCCGAAACCAGCGGCGTACCATAAATAACCGTAGACATGCTAAATGCCGAGGGCTGGGGCGGTCCAAACACAAAGTGTTTCGTCTCGTCTGGCGGCTGCACGATCGTCACCGACGTTTTCACCTCTTTAGAGGCGGTAGTTTCATCAGTCGGTAACAGATGATTCGCAGTATACTCGCTGCTGTTCACATTCGCCAATGATGTCCAGGTATGGCCATCGAAATGGTCAAAGCTAAAACCCGCCAGATATTGTGGCGTAGTAGCCGTACTCGTATAAGAGAGTACTTCACCGGTTGGCAAATGCACACTCCCTGAGATTGTCAGATGATCGCTAAAAAAGTTGGTTGAAGGCTGATATGGTTGCAGTGCTGCAGCCGGGTCCTGCCACTGGATGTTCCCTTGCAACGCATTGTTCCATACGTTGTTTAGCTCATTCCAGAATGTTTCCCCTGCCGATGGCTGCCCCAATACGGGCAATAACCAACTGATCACTAATGTGAGCAGTACCATCACGGAGGCGAACTGCGTGAAACGTAGGGTAATACCGCGCAACCATGTACGATCGGTATATAAACCTTCACTTTTCCACTGTAGCAGCTTCGCTGCTAGTTGTGCTCGTGCAATTAACAAGATCAGAGCGGTAACCTGGATAGCTATGACAGAGGAAAGATCATGTGGAACGTAACTGAGATTGATCAGTAAAATCGAAGCATAGACAATTGCCACTAACCATGGCAAATGCGCTCGATAAATCAGCCATGCTCCAAAATAGCCCAGAAAGAAACTCAGAAACGAGAGATAGAAGAGAAAAACCATATCGCTACGACCGGAATTCGTGGGATCGGTGATAATTGCCCCTATCTTCGCTATCAACAATGTCCAGGGAACATGCCAGGCGAAAGAACTGACTAACCATATAGATAACCAATGCCCCACCAAACACGCCGCCATATGGAGAATAACCTGGGGAAATTTCTCTATCTTGGCTACCATCAGACCAACCACCAGACCGACGGTCGCACTCCAATTTAAAATAAAGGTATTGCCCACCCACCCAAGCTGCGAAATCGAGAACACGACACAATAGACAGCGACCGCCAGGAGTACCAATACCAGCCATCCTTCCGCAGGAGCCAGTACCAGTGAGCGCTCAGACGTGCCTTTCAAGTGTTTCGACGTTGGGCGCGGCGAATAGGGTTTACGAGGTGAATAAAGTGGTTGGTACTGATGCCTCTGCCCTTGGGTATCCCCAGGTTGCGAGGCAGGCAACGGCTCAACTACGCTCGACCTCATCGAGTACTCCTACTAAACCTTACAGATTGCTATCTTCATAAGAAGATACTATACAGATGGTATCATGACCATGAAATAGCTCACAATCAGAGCTTGCAATTTATAAGACGTTACGGCGTATCAATTTACTACAAGCTTATCCACATTGGCTATATCAACTCGCCTCAATTTGTTTCTTCCTGCCAAAGAATGTGAGCCTTTTCCTGTCCCTTTGTCCATTGTCTTGCGACACGGGCGTATGGTACGGTATGAGCATATGTCTATCTAGTCAGGAGTAACTCTCTCATGTCTTTAGTGTCTGATACCTCTAAATCAACTATGCAAGATAAAGACTCATCGGAAAAACGCTCTTTCGTATCTTCCCTCTTGCATCTACCGAGAAATGTCTATCTTCTCCTTCTTTTCACAACAGGTAAAGGTTTTCAACTTAGCCTCAGCGCCTTGACGCTGAATTACTATGTGCATAGCCTGGGCTACCATCCAGACTTCATCGGCCTTTTTAGTGCTATGCCTGCGATTGGCGCACTTGTGGGAGCCGTGCCAACAGGGATGGTGGCTGATCGCATCGGGCGAAAGCCGGTGCTGCTGCTGACTGCCATCCTCACGCCCCTCTTTCTTGCGGTGTGCGGGCTTGTCACATCAGCACCGCTTTTGCTAGCCGCAAGTCTACTACAAGGGTTTGTGTCAACCGCTTACTGGGTTACTAATCTGCCGTTGTTGGTAGAGAGTACAACGGAGCAACAACGTGTCGGTGTGCTGGCTCTCAATAGTTTTCTCTTACTTGGTGTTGGTGCGCTTGGCAATCTCTTGGGTGGTGCCATTCCTGAGTTTATAGCTGGTATCCTCCATGTTTCTGCTGCTAGTACGTTGCCGCTACGTTGGGGAGTGTTTTCTGCTGCCCTGTTTACCTTTGTCTTTGGTCTGCCACTCTGGTTGCTGCATGAACCAAAGCGAGTACAATATGCTAAGCAAGCTCCTACGGCGGCCAAAGCAGAGGTACCTACTGTGCCATTCTCCAAAGAACGGCCTATCTTGCTCTTTCTCCAATTGTTGATACCTGATCTCGTCTTTACGATGGGCGAGGGTGCGGTAGTTGCGCTGATACAAATTTATTTTGTATTGCGCTTCGGACTTTTGCCCGGCACGCTGGGTATCATTTTCACCATTTCTGGTCTGGCTGGTGGTATCTTCTCGCTTACTGCTCCTCTCTTTGTCAAACGTTGGAGTAAGTTGCGCCTGATCACCTCTGTACAGTATCTCAGCGCACCCTTGATGGTACTGATTGGTTTCGCTCCCACCCTGCCTCTGGCAATTACCGGAGAGTACGCCCGCTCATTTATGCGCACCTTGATCGAGCCTGTTTACGCTGCCTTTGCTATGGAACGTGTCTCTGATAGACAGCGAGCAACATTGGCCGGCCTCTATTCAGTCACATGGAGTATTGGTTTTAGCGTTGGCCCGACCATAGCAGGCTGGTTACAGACAAATGTCAGTCTGTCTGCTTCTTTTATCTTTGGAGCGTTCTGTCTTTTACTAGCTCCCAGCCTTTTGCTCACATTCTTTGGCAGGAAGCACATGCGACTGCGTGAGGTTGAAAACCAAATGAGAGATGAGTAGCTTGAGTAGTAAGAGCAAAGCCGTCAGGGCGTCAAAAACAGTGCTCCTTTCAAAAGCTGCTGGAGAACTTTGCCCAATCCGTCAACTGGATGCTCATTCTTGAACAACCTCTGCCCAATGGCAAGCGTCCTGATGGGACGTTACCTGACAGCTTTTGAGGTATATTTCGTGAAGTTGCATGATAAATGTCCTTGTCTAGATAAGCGCTAATTCATCCCTAAAGCCTTCATAGCAGCCGTCATCGGATCGCTGTAGAAGATCGGATCGACCCGCTCCATGATATCTGCCGATACATCCAGAAAGTGGCGTTTGTTCTCGATCGGGATCAAAGCTCGTCTAGCTCCATTATCCATTCCTATCTGCAGTGGCTCGGCGAGAGAACGTACTGCTTTGATATTTCCCTGAATGCTCAGGTCGCCAAGAATCAAGAGTCCTGACAGTGCGGCATATTTCTTGAGGGCGGAGTAGATTGCAACTATCAAGCCAATACCAGCATCACAGGCAATGTGATTGGCAAGGAGATCAATGGCTTCGATGTGAAAATCCGTTGTATCAACGGCCTGGGCGATGCCCATGTTCGTCTTGTGCCCCTGGATATAGGCAAACGCACGTTGGATGGATTCTTTCATTGTTCCTTCAATACCGCCTGCTACTTTTAATTTCCCTGTTCCTGATGAGCAGCCTACCTCTAGTCGGTATAAACCCACCTTCCCTTGGTCATCTACTGAGGCGGTATAGACTGAGCCAGGCGTGAGCGGGTCTAGCGAGATTAGATCACGCCCTCCCTCCTCTGGTACGCCTACATAGCGTTCTTCATGAGTTTCGTTGTCAACATAGGAAAACGAGGTTTGATGATACTCGAAGGAGCCCATCTTTTTGAGTTGTTCTTTGACGCGCCGACGCCCCTCTAATGCCAGGTCCACTAACTCCGCCATGTCTTCTCGCGAAACCTCGCCATCAGGATAGATCAATTTGACGAGACCAGAGACGGTTTTGCGCACGGCTTTCACATCGCGTGCGTTGAGGTGCGAACCTGGGGAGAAGTAGCGGTCGATCATCTCTGTGAAATTGTGTCGGCGTAATTCCCGTAGTGCTTCCGCCAGGTAATCCACCACGAATCCATAGTGATCGGTGAAGTACTCGATGCGCATTTTGGGTACTTCCCAGCCGGGCAGGTAAAAATGGAGACGATCAAGAAACGCCATATCCTCTCGCACCACCTCTGGTAGAGGAATGAACAGGTGAGATGAACGCACCATCACTTCTACTGGTTGGTTCGTATTGCCAAACAGCGCAATAGATGCGCTTCCTGAGATGGCTTCTTTCCCTCTGGCGAACGTGCCAGACTCACAGTAGGTTTTCAGGGTCGTGACCACTTCTTTCGGCATTTTCTGTAGGTCTGCTACCTCATCAAAGGCGACCGCGTCCCACAGGCCAACTAATCCGATCCTTCCCGTTGCCGTATTATAGAAGAGATTGGCTACAGTGGTAGGGCCGGTTAGCAGAATCGTATAAGGACTGAGTTCCTGGTACGCATAGGACTTCCCCGTGCCGCGTGGACCGAGTTCGACCAGATTGTAATTCTGCTCACACAGCGGAAGCAGTCTGGTTAAGAACAGCAGCTTGAGCCGTCGCTCAAAATGCGTCGGCTCAAGCCCAATGCTGCGAATGAGTAGATTAATCCACTCCTCTGCACTGAACTGACTGCGAGCCTGACGATAATCTGCGAGGTCAAAGCTGGCGAGTTGGATTGGCCGCATATCTTCGATCCAGAATGGGCTGCGTTTCCCCTTAGCATCCTCATCGTACTGGTGGGTGATGTTCACTTGCGCCCAGACACCGCCCATGAGCAACCGATCATATTCGCGAATATAGCGTTCGGGAATGTGGATGTACTTATGACCGAAGTTAACGAGTTCAGCCCAGTACTTATCGTCGTCAGAAAGGTAGCGTACTTTCACTTTATCGATCAGGGTCTGTCTTCCCTTTTCACGTACTAATGACTGCGCTTTGTTAGCCTCATCCGGGCGCACAAAGTTTTCTGCCAGTGTCCAGTTGACGATTCTGAGACCTGCATTGATGGCTATAGGGTCGTCGGTAGCGCAATATTTACCTAGCAGGTACTCAAGCACAAATACCGGGACATTCGCTCCGACCTTCACTTTTCTCACCAGGTCTTTACGTACTACTTTCCCGGAAAATACTGAAGTCGCTTTTCGGTCAAGTTCAGACATGTTCGCTTACCTCTTTGAGTAATGTGCTGACTCGCTTAGATAGCTATTGCCATCTCTATCTTATCTAGACGAGCAAGTTCGACCCCGCTCGTAGCATCCAGTACATGGAGGGATACCATCGCTTTAGGCGATGGTTCTGTGATCACCAGGGCTATGGTGTTCGGCTCAATTGCCTGCGGATCATTTTCGGCTCGCTTGAGCTGTATATCGCCTGTTGCCTCTTCGAGTCCGTAGGAGGCACTGACGGGAAGCGAAATGCAGTGCTGCCCGGAGCGTATCTCTACACGCACCCGAGGTGGAACCAGCTCGAATAGGCCAACCGTCTTGGCGGTAATTTGCACTGAACAGAGGCGTGTACTGATTTTCTGGCTACCCAGTAGGGTATTCCAGGCGAGTTCACTCGTTGTGCCCACAACGTTCTTTTTTGGGGTCAAGGTGACCACCGGAATAATCATCTCCTGTGGGGACATGCCTCCGTGGAAATAGGCTTCTGCACCTCCCGGCACTTTGAAGCAAGCAAAGTTCCAGGGCACGGCAATTTCCAGGTGACTGTTGAGGCCGAAATCAGCAAGCTTGGCTCGTAGGTAAGAAGAATTGAAGGCGCCTCCACTGCCTACCCAGACCCGTCGATGAAGATCCTTGGTATCTCCTCCGGGCGCGTCAATCTTCATATCATTGCCCAATTCGTCGGCAAATAGGTGCCCGTGATCGGCGGTGAAAACAATCGTTTTCACGCCCAGTTGACTAAGGATGCGAAACGCTTTCCTGAGTTGGAGCAGGATTTCATCCATTGTCTGGCGAGCGAGTGAAACGTTATCTTCTTCTCCCATTGTATCAATTTCCTGGGAAGTGATGAGGATCAGTTCTGCGCTGCTGATGCCATCGCGTACTTTCTTACCAGGCCTGGGCAATAGGTCTTCGAGTTTGGCGTCAAACACCTGAACCCCGGCATATGTCTTGAGGAACTGCACACGACTTTTGCGGTCCTTCACGCGTATCTGGCCTATCTCAAGTGCTAGCTTGCCTCCTCCGGCTGCGACGACGGCAACGGGTTCCCGATGAATGGGCAGTAACGACGCCATCCCAATCTCTGTAATGGTGGGAACCGTGCCAAGTGCTGCCTGCATGTCTACATTGGAATCAGCGACCAATAGAGAAGCCAATTCGCGGGCCATTTCGTAGCGTAGAGCATCTACCCAAACATAGGCAACCTTTCCATCCGCGAGTCGAGGTTTGACCTTTTGCTCAAATATTTCGATCTGGCGCAGTGCTCCCGCGATGTGAAATTTCTCTGCTTGATACCCTCGCAGGAACGTTTCAGCCAGCATCGACCCGACTTCCATGTAGTTGTGCCTGGCTCTGACGACGAGCAACTCAAGCTGATCAGGCAGCTCAAAACTGACATCATAATAGCGACGTTCCATGTGTCTGTAATAGGTATCAAGCAAGCACCAGGGATGATCGGTGTCGGTATATGCCTGGAAGATGGCCGAAGCAGAATTCACGCCGAATTTTAGCTCTTGCTCAATACGATTGGCTTCAAGGAGCACTTGGCCTGCCAGCACGATGAGTGCCCACTTGGCCTGGATATCCGGCAGGTGCTCCGACCAGAAACTGGACTTCCGTGTTGTGCCTAGCTCAACCAGGGGGTATGTGGCCTTTTCCTGTAATACAGCTGCAACAACATCTTGCAATCTCCTCTCGATGCCCTGGAAGGTTTCTACATTGGCGATCTGTTCTGGCGCAAAATCGAGCCCTAGTAGCCCTAGTTCCTGCTCAACCCGATCGGCATGAAAGGCGTAACTATCGGCAAGGTCGCGCCTGTATCGCCAGGTACTCGCCAATGCAGTACAGGCCTCGCGGGACGCAGGCTTTGAGGCAGTCTTGATGGTTGCCAGCCGGTCTGGTATCGTCCCCTGGATAGCGGCTACCAAATCGGTACAGAGAATATGCCGCGCTAGCCTCGTGCGGCAGCCATCAGGTGTCTCCCCTTCTGGCATTTCGACTTCAAACGCATCGCGCAACAACTCCATCAGTTCTGACATTGCCCCTTTATGCTCAAGCTCTTCATCATACTGGCTGCGGCTTAAGAACGCGAGAGCCACATCCCTGGGCGCAGCTGTACCAAAAACAATAGATACAACCCCTTTGCTTACGCCTTCACCTTTGTCTGCCAACTTGTCGAGATCGGCTAGAGTGAGGTTCCCTGTCTCCACTTGCTTCTCAATAGATGAGATGGCCGCTTCCGTCATGCTCGATTTGAGCGCGTAACGGGCAATGAGTGAGAGTCTCGTGTTACATTTAATCGATGGAGCCCCCGGTTTCATCACCACGCCTGCTGCTTCCAGTTCTATCAGAGCGTGTTGTGTTTCCGCCTGATCAAGTGGGACGTAGACGACTAGGCGAGGAGGATCCAGGTTATTCATCAGCGGCTCAATGGCATGACGCAAAGCAAAACAGCTCCTGTCGTGGTGGATGATCGTGGTGTTGGGGAGAACCAGGTCGCGTGCGAGAGGGTCATAATGGGAGTCAGGGTCGTACCAAACCACCAGCCCTTTTTCGTCAACCTGTTTGGCCACCAGATTGACGAGGTAATCTGTGACGCTGCCCATACTATATTACTCCTCTTTCACGCAGTTGCTTGCTCATAGAAGACCACTCGTATTTCCCTGCCCTCAACTCCTCCCAGTACTTCTTGGCCTCACTCCATGGCACCAGTTCCCACAAGGGAGCGATGTTCAATACCACGCCGTCGTTCAGGTCAGGCACTAGCTGGAGATTTGCTGCACGACGTAGTTTATCACGGAAATCATACAGTTCAGCCATCAAGCTTTCCTGACGTTCAAGCTGCTTCTCCAACTGTTTGGCCTCACGACCTACGTTACCCACACCAACAATCTGTGTACGCAATTGCGCTAAACGACTTTCTTCTAAACGCAGCTTCGGCTCGACATAGTTGGTCAGGGCTTTGAAGAGGATATCTTTATCCAGTCGGTGGTAATAGAGCCAGAGCGCGTAGTTCCTCTTAGAAGATTGGAGCAGCCAGTAGATAGGTGCTTTCCGCCTGCTCTTAGAGTAGCGTTTGACATGATCCATCCAGAAGCCATCATTGCCGGGCCTGCGGAAGTAATCCCGCAGTTCCTTCACGCCAAGAATCTGGCATGCTTCCTGTTCTATGGCTTCTGCATTATCCTTCCAGATCGCTGCCAGCACGTCCCGTACACGTCGAACGATATCGTCTGGATGGTCTGGGTCGTCAACTAGGATACCGTCCCAGTTGATGGCGAGAGGGTACTCGAAGTCTGGAATGGTAGAATGTATAATGGTGCCTTCTAGTGGAAGTGTATTGACATCAGTACGTGCTCGAAACCATTCTTCGCTGACAATATGTCCTGGAGTTGCTGGAAGGCCATTAGGGTCTATGAGTAGCCCAGGAGGATAGCTAGGAAGAGCATCGAAGGGATCAGGAAGGCTAGTTCTTAGAGATTGATCATATGCGATCCTCACGTCCCAACGACCAAAAATACACCCAATACTATACGATAAGGTGTCCCTCTTTGAAGGAGAGTACAGTGGAACGATATTTAGATTCCCTTCTCCGAAATATTTTCTGGTCGCAAGGTCGAATCCCAATTCATCAGCGATCAGATCATCAATCTTTTGATATCCTTCATATTTGTCTTCTGATATTGTCTCTAATTTCGTACAATCAAGTGATAGGGCTAAGAATAAACGTGAAGATTCATCTAAAGTTAAACTCAAGTAAAGAGCATAGGTCAGATCTCGGGAGATCGTACTAATGATATCGTAAATTGTGGATGGAAGAGATGGGATAGGTATCATTCCTATAGAACCGCTTTGCTTATGTAGCCCTGTAGTTACATTAACAAAATGACGAACCATACCGGTATTCAAATATCCTAATAGAAACCACCGATTTTCTTGCCGGTAAGGAATTATAGCTTTTCCTTCTCGGGTTGGGATAGCATCTATAGGTAGTACTGCCACATTAAAAACCGTTGACTGTTTGGGAAAAGAGAGGCCAGCCATAAAGTAGTGTTCAGTGTTTTTCTGATCGTAGGCAACGAAACCATCTTCGTAACCTTCTTCAACTAGGAGACATCCATCTGAGCGTATCCAGTCAGCCACTCCTGCATCTTCTCTATAGAAAGGTGAGAATTCACCTCCATTACATAAAGATCGATACCTTCCGTGCTCCCCAATGCTTCCAATGGGTACTTCATACCAAGCTCTGTATGTTCTTACCGCTTTATTGGAGCCAAGACCTCTTGGAAGGATTGCAATATCCGATAATTTTTTTGAGCTATTCAACATCTGGAGTATTAGAGGATGCAAATTATACGCGAATACGCCATTTGGAAGCTGGCGAAGTTGACTGTCTGTTAATGCTGACCAATCAAGGATTCGGCCAACTTCAGCTTTTATCTCATCTTCCTTGTTGTCAATATCTCTGACATCCATAAAGCTATGAATGCTGGAGTGCCCCATACGTATAGAATATGCAGCAACTTGAACGTCTGCTGTGTCAAGAACACCCCATCCTAAGTCTAATGTGAACTCTAAAGAGTTATTACTGGACATCAATGCCTGTCTATAGCCTTTGAAAGAATCCTGAACAAGAAATGAACGATCAGTAATTGCCCCTACGAATCCATGACATTTCCGAATGGCATTCAGAACGAAGGCAGAATACAAATTGGAGGCTGCTTCAGGAGGCAACAAATTAATTGTCGAAGGTGTAGGACTTCCAAACGGCGGATTCATCAGTACTACATCGAATCGTTTTTGACAGATATCAATAAAAGCGAACCCTTGCACTACATCGTCCGCGAAGAGCTGGCGTGCTAAGCCTTTCCCATTTGATACACTTCTTGCGTACTGATGGAGCGCACCTATCACCTGTGCTTCGGCACTCTCCCAGAATTCCTTATTGGTGATCTGCGTCTCATCAAAAAGAGCAAGCTGTTTTGATCTGGGGCGATTGTGCTCAGACCAGAGGGTTAACTGTTCCGCTTTTGGCCGTAATATCCACTGCTGTTTCGCTTCCAGGACGGCCTCCTTAATCTCTTCTTCGATCTTGAGCAGCGATCCGGCTTCGCTGGCGAGCTGCATCTTTTCAAAGACAGTGCGCACGAGGTTGCCCAAAATCATGGGCCGCAGGTTCCTGGTGAACTCTGCCAGCATGTCTTTTTCGCCCGGCATGGGTTCGGCACACACGATGTTCGAGCGGGTAATCCTGGGACGCTCATCGCGCTTGAAGCCCATCTGCTGATACGCGTGTTGCGCACGCAACCAGAGCGCCAGGGCAGCGATTTGCGTGGCTCTCAGGTCGATGTCAATGCCGTGGAGATTATTTGCAAGAATAAGGACAGGTATAGCCCGCTGTAAATCGTTCCATGTCGGGTAGTCCTTCTTCAGGGCAGGAGCCAGGGTAGGGTCTTCATACGCTTCCTCATAGATGGTTGCCAGCAGATCAAAACAGTAGAGCAGGAAATGTCCGCTGCCGCAAGCGGGGTCGAGTATCCGAATCTCGCGAGGGTCCTTCATGGGACGGTAAGGAATGAAAAAGGGAGCGCGGAGTAGCTCTTCCTGTGAGCGAATTTCCTTATTAAGTGGGCGCACCCGCTCGCGCAGGACATACATGATGGCTTCGATCTCACGGCTCAAACTGTCGAGCATCCCTTCGTTGAACCGCTCATAGCGACAGAAGAGAAATAAGAGGTCAAGCAATTCCTGGGTTTTCAACTCCTTCGCGCCGTCATGTGTCAAACGCGGTAGACGTTCCTTCATCCACTGACTGCTTTCTTTCCCAAATTCGCCAGCCCGGTTGTAGCCATTGACCGTATGGGCGAGAATCCAGATGTCAGGTTCTGGCACATCTTCGCCTTGCAGCCAGCGTTGGGCCTGTGCTACTGCAGGCGAATCAGTTTTCTCTAAAAAAATCTCATCCGGTCTGCGTACCAGGTAAGTACATTGCTCTTTGAGTCTGGTCTGGCCCTGGCGCATCTCGTACCAGGTACGTCCAAGTGTATTATCGCTGAGGAATTGCACGACGTAACGCGGCGTATAGAATTGGTTGCGAAAGGCCAGCTCATAGGAATTGCGCGGGGCCTGGCTCTCTTTGCGTGCTTGGTCGCGCAACTCTTTGGGTGTGAAGTATTGATAGACCCAGCCGATAGTCTCGTCTTCGCCCCAGACTTCTTTCAATTCTTCACTGTTGAGCAGTTCCAGCACTTCCTCTAAGACCCGGTGTGGCGGAAAAAGGCGACTAGCAGAGTCATGGGGCGAGAACAATACGCCGATTTCTGTTGAGAGCGTCCCTCCCAGCCACGCTAGAAAGTGTCGATAGGCGACATCCTGGCTCCCGCTGGACCATAATTGCTCATCAGCGGGATGATCAGCGAGGTAGAACAAGAAGCCCCTGGACTTGAGGCCACGGCTAACCGCTTCCCTGATAAGTCCTCTCGTTTCCATCATCTTATAGGCGCACAAGCGATTGAGATGGGTGAAGGCAACCTCGCGCACCAGTTGTGCAACAGCGTCATTGGGTTTGAAGCCTGTGGCTCTGATGTGTTCCAGGTGAATGAGGATCTGTTCACGGTACTGGTGCTCCTCTATAGAGAGGTGATCCATAGCGGCAGCATCCTCTATTTTGCCACTGGCATGGATGCCAAATTGCCCCTGAAGTAGCTCCCCAATGGCCTCTTCCAGAAGCTTGCGAGACTTGGTGACGATAATGCGGAGCGTATTGCGTACAGCTTTTTCCAAACTCATTTCCCCTCACAGTGTTCAATCAACTATTGTCAGCATAAGGCAGGAGGCACTTCAAGACCTCATCAGTAATATCTTCTCCGCTCTGTTGCTTTGCTCGCAGATTTTGGTAGATTGCCTGGACTTCACTCTGCTCGCGCACTTCCTTTTGGTGGTGTTCGCGTCCCGTCGGCGTGTCCAGGTAATCGTGCCGGAACCTCTGGAAGCGTTCCACGAGTGCTTCTTTTCCCATTGCTGTCACTCCAAAATGATCCTTATCCCTTCGTCGATGAGCTTCAGTAGGTGCTCCCGCAGCCGCTCAATCACCTTTTCAACTGCTTGCTCAGACGCAAGTGTTTCAGTGAAGAATTCTGAGAGCTTCACTCGCTCTACTTTCTCTTTGGGGGAAACAATGCGTTGTATGTGGGCCATCACCTGGGTCGTGAGTCCTCCCAACGCAGCAAGATCGGACTCTATCTGACCTATGGTGGCATGGCAGAAGCGGCAATGCAGTGTAGTACCGGAGAGTATCGCGGTCCCGCTCTCCTGTAACTCCTTCTCATTCCTGCAAGCGCGGGAAGAGAGGGGGTTGAGCACATCGGCATATAAGGCCTCGTCCAATTGGCTCCATTCGGGACGGGCCTTGATGTCCTCGATGGCCTGCCCAAAGGCGATAGCACGCTGCTCGTGCAGTTGTATATAGGCAGCCTGATAGGCCCCTGTAATGTGCTGCGCGAGCGTCGTGATGCGGTCGAGTTGCTCAAAAAAATTCGCCGCATTGATCAATGCCTCGAGTTCCTGGACCTCTGCGCGCAGTTCTCCATGCAGCCCTCGGGCCTCCAGCGCAGGCCACATCTCTTTCACCGCGCTGCGGGCTTGTTGTAGTGTCGAGATAGCCGCAGGGTTGGTCGCCTGCCGGATTTTGCGTACCCTGTCACGGGCTTCCTTAAAGGACGTACCTTCACTGGACAGGAGACCTACGCAGTCATCGGAAGCTGCCGTCAGAATATTGTTCAGCGTATGCTGATACTCGTCTAACATTTCTGTCACCGGCAGGTAGTTGGCCCTGGCCTCAGCTACCACCGCAAAGAGTTGCTTAAGTTCGTCATCCGCCACTTTTTTAAATGCCGTAGCAACGGCCCCTTCCTCGATGTCAACCTCTTCTCCGGTGAGTTCCTCGAAATGCTGGACGGCAGTGGTTAGCGTTTTGAGCCCGATAAACTCTCTAGGCGCGAAAGAAGCAGCCTTAAAGGCATTGTTGTTGGTAAAAGGAACACGGCATTGTGGATCCTGGTGGTTGCGGAAGCGCCGTCCCTGGTAAGTCACCTCAATTGAACCGACTCGCAGCAGCACTGCCAGTACCAGGCGCAACATGTCCCGATCCCACCCATAGCCGTGGCCCTGGAAATGCTCTTCCAGATTCTTGCCGGTGACTTTGTTGCCGTAAGCATGTTCTCGCCGGATATAATCCATCACTTCTTTAGCAATATCAGCAGATGGGTTGAGAACGTACTT
>Ga0137384_10001559_pt1 | contig 18196 bp, 16 predicted proteins | sample SagtaG_2_FD_104922 | JGI IMG/M metagenome (GOLD analysis project Ga0137384, IMG submission 104922) | Vadose zone soil microbial communities from Sagehorn Ranch, Mendocino, California, USA - Sage2_R_60_16 metaG | ecosystem: Environmental > Terrestrial > Soil > Vadose zone | place: USA... | reverse complement strand
TTGAGTCTCCGCGCCAGAATACTTACTTCCTCATATTCAATTCTACCAGTGGTTCAGTCGCGCAAAACCCGGACTTTCGTCGAGCACTGTCAGGCGTAGTGCGCACGCATGATTTGGTGTGGCAAACACTGGGGCGCTTTGCGCAACCAGCCGTCTGCCTGATTCCGCCCGGGATGCTTGGGTATGATCCGGGCCGGCGCCGCCAGACACTCACTCGCGACGAAGCCTCATCAATGCTGCGCTCGGCCGGCATCAGCGATTCAATTAGCCTCAGGGCCGCCGTGCATCCGCTGTTTCTGGATCGATATCAGTCGCTACTGACAACTCTGCTCTCAATCTGGTCGGAGCTCGGCGTGAAAGTGGAGGTGGCCACTCCCACAATGGCCTCCTACCTGGAATCCTTCCAAAACAGCACCGGAATAGATGTGTTCATCGGCAGGTGGAATGCTGACTATGATGACCCGGACGACTTTACCTATGGTCTCTTCCATTCGCGCGTGGGTCTTTATCGCCCTTACATCTCCTCGGCCGATGGGGATCAGAGTCTCGAAGAGGCGCGCACCGAAAGCCGTCCCGGCGTCAGGGCGTCGCTTTATCGAAAGTACGAAAGTTTTTTGCAGGAATCAGGAATGGTGTTACCGCTGTTTCACGACGTCGATTATCGGCTTGCCAACTCAAGAGTTCGCGGCCTTACCCTTCACGGCAGCGCTCCATATGTGAATTATGCCGAGATCGGCAAGTTGGAATCGGTGTCCAAAGCGACCGACGCTTTACGGGTGGGCGGTGGGACGATTGAAGTCCCGATAACCGGAACCCTTCATCGCCTCGATCCTTCCCTGGCGGGCACCGTAGAAGATGCAGAGGTGCTGCCGGGCATATTCGAAACACTAACTCGCGATATCGGCGGTGCCAGGATCGTTCCCTGGCTGGCGACTGATTTCAGGTCTGAGCAGGGCGGTAAGAGATATCGTTTTCGCCTCCGCGATGATGTGCGCTTCCATGATGGACGCAAGCTAACAGCGCGCGACGTTCGCTATTCGTTCGAGAGGTTACTACTGAATCCGGACAGCACTGCCCGCTTCTTTTATTCTCCCATCCGCGGCGCGAAGGCGCTCCTCAACGGAGAGGAGTCTGACCTGGCAGGTTTCCGAATTCAGTCGGCCGACGAGTTCACGATCGAGCTTGATGAGCCCGTGTCGTTTTTCCCGGCACTCATTTCCTATCACGCCGCAGCCATCGTTCCGGAGGGTACTGACAAGTTTGGCGGAAGCTGGCAAGAGGGCAGCGTGGGAACTGGACCTTTTCGCGTGGTGAAGTTTGAGCCAGGCCTTCGCCTCGAGCTCGAACGAAATAAAACCTACTGGCGTAGTGGCTATCCTAACATTGAAAGACTCATCTTCAACTTCGGTGTTGCGCCGGCGGACATTCTCTCGCAGTTCCGCGCCGGTCGATTTTCGCTGGCGTCGGATCTGTTGCCCGCCGACGCAGAGGCTCTACGCCGCGAGCCTGAGTTTGCTTCCGGTTATCATGAGATCCCCAGACTAATAACCTATTACGTCGCCTTCAACAGTCAGCACGGACCGCTGAAAGATAAACGCCTCCGGCAGACGCTGGCGCAGTCCATTGATGTTGCGAACGTGGTTCGTCAACACTTGGGACGACTCGCCGTCCCGGCGCACGGGCTTATTCCGCCTGGACTGCTGGGTCATGATTCTACCTACGCCCCACGGATGCCTTTGGCGTCCGCGTCAGCACCCGAAAAAACAGGCGCGGAAATTGAATTGACTGCTGTCCTTAATCCGGTGTTCTTTGGTGAATACGCAGCCCTGTCGCGCGAGATCTCACGCTCTTTTCGCGAACACAAGGTAGCGATTCGTCCCGTGAATAAGACCATCGACGAATGGCTGGATGCGGTGGCGGCGATAGGCGAGGGTTCCGTCGACGTGGTGCTGGGGCGCTGGGCGGCTGACTATCCGGATGCCGACACCTTCGCAAATATCCTGGCCACCAAAGAAGGATTGTTGGGACGACTATGTGGTTCAAGCGAAGTGGACCGTCTTATAGCCCGGGGACGATCAGAAACATCTCCGGCGGCACGGCATACGGTCTATCGACAAATCGAAGAAATGATCGCGCGCGATAGTTTGCTTCTTCCTCTCTTTCACGAGCAGACTTACCGTTTTGCCCGACCGGAAGTCCAGGGCCTCTCCTTGTCTTACGGTGCCATAACCGTCGACTACGCCAACCTGCGCGTCCACGGCTAGTGATGCGGGAGGACTTCATGAGTCCAAACGCAACACAGAAATGAATTAGGGCCACACGAATGGTGGCCCTAAGCGCTGATAGGTATTGGTGGAGCCGAGGGGGATCGAACCCCTGACCTCATGACTGCCAGTCATGCGCTCTCCCAGCTGAGCTACGGCCCCGATGGATGGTCAAATCAACTTCACGGTTGACGAGAAGCAGAGTAGCGTTTGGAGAAAAGCTCGTCAAGCGTATGGTGCCAGCGCTGGCGCCCTCAATCATCCGGACATACTGATCGTCAAACGGAGTCTGCTTAGTCGCGCGATGGCCATTCCACCGAGCGCGGCGAGAAACGGAAAGATCTCGACAGTGTAGCGAGGCTCAGGGTTTTCCATCGTAGAGAAGAAGGCCAGACGAATAAAGATTAGCAGCCCAACCAGCAGCAGCCAGCGCCGCGCCCCAAAACTGCGCGCCCGCCACAAGCACCAGGCGCCCGCCAGACCAAGCAATGTGTAAATCCAAACCAGGGCCGCAAATAACGGCAACCAGATCTGTTGATGAGTAGTCTTGTCCAGATCGGTGAGAGGAAACAGCTCACCCTCGAAGGGGTAGTATTCAGAGTGAGTATCAAACCACTGCGCAGCCGCGCGTTTTAGTCGCACCCAAAAGTAGTAACGCAATGGCGCGCGCGCTATCCGCTCGCGAGCAAGCTGCGCGAAACCTGCATCTATTTCCGGCGTCATCAAGACGGGCGGATTTTCGTTTTCGCCCTGGTCGTTACTCTCGTCTTCATCGTCGACCTCTGGTGGATTATTGTACTGGTCCAGCAATGCCGCAACCCGCATCTTTTCTTCCGGAGAATCGAACGCCTTGTCGGGAATGTCATCTGGATCGATCTCCTCCTCGCCAACGGACCAACGTAGCGGCAGGATGTAACGCTGATCATCGACCCACGTTTGCAGCCACGTGTAGTAGCCAAGCGGGACAAATTCTCCGGGCATTTCCCCGTGCGTCGGCGCCAGCGGCTGGAAGAGATGGAAGACGCGCCAATTGCGCACCGTCCAGGGAACGAGCACGAGCACAAACGCAAGCGACAAAACTGCGCCCTGTGCCAGGACTCTGAAAACTTTGTGCTGCAGTGTTTGCGACGAGCCACCGCTCTCGATCACTTTCTTGCTGCGAAACAAAGTCGTAATGACGAGTGTGAGTCCGACCGCGCACGCAAACAGTCCGCTGTCCGGCCGGAAGAAAACGGCGATACCGGCAATCAAGCCCGTCGCGCTCCACCACCAGAGCGATCGCTTGAAGGAGGATGCGTTAAAGCCGAACGTCGCCAGCAAGCAGATTCCGAGCATGAGAAAGATGGTTGGAATCTCCGTGAGGATCGTGGCCACGTAGATCGTCGTAAACGGGCAAACGGCGGCCAGCGCCAGCGCCGCGATCGCCGCTACTCGTTTTCGTTTTTCGTTCGGCTCCCAGTAGTAAGCGATCAACGCAATCAGCCCGCACGATGCCGTGTCGAGCAGAGCCTCGGCCATGCGCACGGCGGTGTTGTTAGCGTGGCCGAAGATTGAATAGATCGCCGCGAGGAAAATCGGATAACCAGGCAGGCGGCTTATTGAAGGCGGGTAAGGTGGCTGGTCAAGGTGTGAATAGACGTGCTGTTCGAGGAGGTTGCGGGCCAACTGTGCGTAGACTCGACCATCCTCCGGATTGTCGTTTGGTAAAAAACGTGCGACGCAAAAACGGAACGAGAACGCCGTGACCAGCAGCAATGCGCAGACAACCCATTTCCGTCGCCGATCCCACATCGATCTCCTTAGTCTTCTACGGTTGCACTTCAACCGTCGCTTTTCTTTCCAGCTTGCCCCAGCCGACCAACGCGCCGCGCGCCGCAGTCGCCACTGACTTGATCATGACGTAATACATAACCTGGCGATAGCAGAAGCGCTGCAGGAAGATCCACCAGAGCAGACGCCAGCGTTCGTTCTTTTCGAGAATGAAGGCGAACGACGCCGCGAGCCAGTCGATTGCCAGAAATAGCGCGTAGTAAAAAAGAATCTGCTCCAGGTTGGTCATGACGAAACCGGCAGGCTGCTGCAACCAGTCGAGGCCCGCGGAAATCAAGGTGTAGACCAGCATCAAATCCATCACCGGAGAGATCAACGGAAAGATGACTTGAAAGATCCAGACATTGGGCATCGCGACAAAACCAAGCGCGCCATAGCGCGGGCAAAACAAAGCGTCGTGGTGTTTCCACATGCACTGCAATGTGCCATAGGCCCAGCGGAAGCGTTGTTTCGCCAGCGTGCGCAAACTGGCCGGAGCTTCGGTCCAGGCGATCGCGTTTTCTTCGTAGCCGATGTTGTAAGCCAGACGCCGGATGCGCAGCGTCAGATCCTGATCTTCGGCCAGTGTGTCTGAAGTGAAACCTCCTGCCTGATCCAGGAGATCGCGTCTCCAGGCCCCGACCGCGCCCGGCACGACCGTGATGCAATTCAAACTGGCGAACGCGCGCCGGTCCATGTTCTGCGAAGTGATGTATTCGAGCGCCTGCCAGCGCGTCACGATATTGACGCGGTTGCCGACCTTGGCATTGCCCGCGACGGCGCCCATCTGCGAATCATAAAAGCGGTGCGCCAGAGCACCAATAGTTTGCGGCGCGAACATCGTATCAGCATCGAGCGCGATGACGATTTCACCGGTCGCGTAATGCAAACCAAAATTCAGCGCGTTGGCCTTGCCGGCATTCGGTTCGGTAAAGAGACGCACTCGACTATCACCGCCAAACTTCTCGCGCACGATCTCGCTGGTGCGGTCTTTGGAGCCGTCGTCGACCACGATAATCTCGTAGTTCTTGTAGTCGGAAGCCAAAAGACTGCGAATCGTGCTTTCAATCACCGGCTCTTCGTTGTAGGCGGGAACAATTACTGAGACGAAAGGCGAGTAATCTTTGCCGGCATTCTCTCGTTGGCGGCGGCGCGAGCGAATCCATTGCGCAAACGCCAGCGCGCCGACGAACACCAGACGCCCGAGGCCGAGCATGATGCCGATCAGGAAAGTCCACTGCAATAACCAGCCGCTGGTTGAGAGAATAAAAAATGCCAGCGCGTCGGTGCGTGTGTAAACGCTCTGGCCAGACTTGACCGGCGGCATGACCTGATCGCGTGAGAGTCCGGCAAGCTCGGAAGTTAAAACGAACTTGAATCCGCGCGCGCGTAGCTCGTGAATGATGTGCGGAAGGGCCTCGATCGTCGCCGATCGATCTCCGCCGGAGTCATGGAGCAAGACTACCTCGCCTCGTGTCTCGGGGTTCTTATCCATCGCGCGTCGAACTGTTCGCTCCACAATTTGATCCGCGGTGACAGGCAGCTTCCAATCGTCCGGATCGATGCGCAAACCGACGATGATATAGCCGAGTTCCTGGGCGCGATAGGCCGGCTCGACCTCCTCTGGTTTATCCGCCTCGGCGTCGCCAAAGAACGGTGGGCGGCAGAGAACGGTGGAGCGACCGGTTACGGATTCAATCAGACGCTGCGTGGCATTGAGTTCGAGATTCGTAAGCGGCAAAGGGATTTCACCGAGGTTTGGATGCGTGAACGTGTGATTGCCGATTTCATGTCCGTCGTCAACCATGCGGCGCACGAGGTCGGGATAGGCTTGGCCGTTTTTGCCGATGACGAAGAACGTTGCCGGTACGTTCTCCTGCTTGAGAATGTCGAGAATCCGCGGCGTCCATCTCGGATCTGGGCCATCGTCAAACGTCAGCGCAATCAGTCCGGGCCGATCGCCGGTTCGCTGAATAACGTAAGAGGAAGGCAAGTGCTTCATGTCGTAAGTTTCGCTGGCGATAAAGCCACTGGCGGGATCGACTTTTACATCGCGCGAACCGTCGTGCGGGCGCGACCGCACCTTCAAGAGCTCTCCGTTACCCTCAAAGTCAACCTGGTATCCGTAAACAATCCGGCGCAGTAAGTCGGGAGAATTATTCGTGTCTGAAGTACCGAAGATCGACCAGATCGAGGGATCCTCGGAACCCAGCCTCCAGAGCGCAAAACCGGCTGGATGAAACCCGCTGGCGGCGCGCATCTGGTTGTAAGCAGTCACCGCATCGATAAACCAGACATCGTGATGAGTATTGTCTTCCTCGTCGTAATCGTAGTGTGGGTTTCGGGTTTCGGGGTCGAATTCGATTTGTTTGACCTCAGACTCATTCGCGGTAATGAGCGCCTCCTGGCAGGTAACCTCTTTTGCGGTCTCAGCGCCGGTCGTCCAGTCGTAGCCGTAATTGCCGATCGCGACAATCGTCTTCGCCGGATCAAGTTCCTTCATCCGAGTAACAAGGTTGTTTTCAAACCAATCCTGCGCGGCTATTGAACCAGCGTCTTTGCCGGCGTAATGTTGGTCATAGGCCATCAACATCAAATAGTCACTAGCTGCTGCAAATTCCTTATAATTCCACTCGTCCTCATTGAATGGGACAGCCTGCATCACGGTCCAGCCTCGCAGTTGGAAGGCCGCATGCAGCGTTTGCATGAAATGCAATAGATTCGCCAGATTCGCCGGCCTGGGCTCGGGAATCTCTTCAAAGTCGATGCAAACGCCGCCGAACTTGTTCTGCTCGACGAAGGCTGCCAGAGCGGCGACTAGTCGTTGTCTGGAAGCATCATCAGAGATCGAGCGCACGAGCAAATCCGGCTCCCACTGGTCGTCGATCAGATTTTGGACCATCGGCACGATGCGAATCTGCGGCCGTGTCTCCCGTATGAGGTCGAGCGCGGGAGGATCCAACTCAACGCCGATGGGACTATCGTCACCCGAATTCTTTTGCAGATGAACCCATTGCGGCACGATCCAATCGAGATGGTCCAGATTTCGTTTCAGAGAGGCATAGCTTGATTCATCCCAGTTGATGTAGAATCCGATCGCGATCGGTCTGTTTTTGGGAATCACGGGTGGCGGAATCGCCGGTGGCGGCACGATCGGCATCTGCTGTGGTTTCTGTGATTGTGGAAGCCGCTTTGTCTTCTCGCTAGCGTGCTGTAGTTCAACCTGGGCCTTCTTGGCTTTCAAATCGACAGGACTCAACAAAACCGGCCGCTTCGGCTTGAGATCAGCGGGACGCAACCCCGGGCGGAGATCAAAGGGCGGCAGCAGTGGCTTGACCAATACGCTAGCAATAAAAATGGCCGCGACCGTGGTCACAATAACCGCCAGCGCCAGCCACGTGCGGCGCACTCGCCGCCAACGCCGCCCAGCGGGATCATAAAAAACCGGAGTTTCAGTTACCGCCAAAAAACTTCCCTCCAAACCTGATCGGCTGTTGCCTCCCCCCGAATCAACGGCGTCAGAGCTGCCTGGAAAGCGTCAGCTGCGACCTTGACGCATCTTGCGACCAGGCAACGCTTTTGATGTTCTGCCGGTGCGATCCGTTTGACCGAGACGCCGTCGAACGAAAAGCCGAAGAGCGGCCGGAATCAGAAGGGCGCAACGCAAACTGCCGGGTGCGTTGTAATCTCTCACTATGCGTCTTTGCCGGTCAAGTGTCCATCGGCAAAAACCGAATATTATTGTTGTTGACCGTGGTGATCATGGCCGGCCAAGAGAAAAGCCGCCCACGATCTCGCGCGGACGGCTCTCCGGTGAACTGTTTGGATTGGCCTGTGGACTGACTGCGTGCAGCATTCCCGAAAGGAGGTGCAACAGTGAGACAACTAAACCGTAATCCTAACAATTATCAGGTTAACAGTTTAGAGGTCAGGCCTCAGCCACCTCACTGTGATTAGAACTCATATATTTGAATCACCTCCTTTCCAGCGTTGAGGGAATAATAAAGTACAAGCATGGAGGCGTCAATTATTTTTCTTGGGCGCATCTCTTGGTAGGGGGCGGACCTGCGTGTCCGCCCGCGATGCTGCTACCAGGAAGGGCGGACACGCAGGTCCGCCCCTACAGTTCATCTAAGGATGGCTGTAACGCAACCGCCCGCCAACGTAAACCTTCCACGCGTGCTCAATGCCAAAGAAGTAGGCCAGCTCGCGATAGTCTTCGCAATCATGAATCACAAAGTCAGCGAGCTTGCCCGGTTCGAGCGAGCCGATTTGGTCGCCGCGCCCGAGACTATACGCCGCGTTGATCGTAGCCGCCGTAATTGATTCCGCGGGAGTCATTTTCATCTGCGTCGAAGCCAACGAAAGCACCGTGGGCATTGATGCAGTCGGCGACGAGCCGGGATTGAAATCCGTCGCCAGCACCAACGCGAGTCCCGCATCGATTATCGCGCGCGCCGCCGGATAGCGCGTCGAGCCCAGCGCATAGACTGAGGCAGGCAACAACACCGGCTGGACTCCAGCAGATTTCAAAGCAGTGATTCCGGCTCCGTCCGTGTGTTCGAGATGATCGGCGGTTACTGTCCCGAGTTCCGCAGCCAATGTTGCACCGCCAGACAGCGAGAGTTGGTCGGCGTGAATACGCAATCCCATTCCGTGGCAGCGGGCCGCCGAAAGAATGCGCCACGATTCGTCCGTCGTAAAAACTTTTTCTTCGCAGAACACATCGCAGTATTCCGCCAGCTTGTCTTCGGCGACGCGCGGCAACATCTCTTCTATCACGAGCGAGACATATTGCTCGCGGCGGGCGCGATATTCTTCGGGAATCTCGTGCGCGCCGAGAAACGTCGGCACGTAATGCAAAGGCGTCTCGTGGTTCAGCTTTCTGATCGCCCGCAGGATTTTCAGCTCGTCTTCAACGGAGAGTCCGTAACCTGATTTCGCTTCGACCGTGGTGGTCCCATTTCGCAGAAACCAATTTGCATAACGCTCTCCTGCTTTGACTAACCCATCGAGTGTTGCCGCGCGCGTGGCGCGAACAGTTGACTGAATCCCGCCGCCTTTGGCAGCGATCTGCTGATAGGTTGCGCCGCTCGCGCGCGCTTCAAACTCAGCGGCACGCGTGCCGGCAAAAACAGGATGAGTGTGGGCATCGACAAAGCCGGGCATGACGACGCGGCCACCCGCATCAATCACTTCGCAGTCAGCCGTGATGACCGCTTCGATCTCTTTTCGAGAGCCTACCTTCTCGATGCTCTTGCCACGCCCCAGTAGTGCGCCGTCTTCAATGATCGCAAGCTCGCGCAACTCCCGCCCAACGCGGGGACGGTTTGGCCCAGCGAGAGTGACGAGCTGTGAACAATTGGTAACCGCGAAGTTCTCAGCCACGGGCTTTCCTGCGGGCGCGCCACGACAGCAGCGCGTAAACGATCACGGTGAAGAGAGCGAGGTCAAAGAGCCCTGCCGCGACCACCGCGAGGAAGGTCGGGCCATGCGTCATGTCACCTGCCGCCCGATGAAAAATCAGCATCGTGAAGCTCAAAGGCCAGGCAAGAAAATAATAGAAGCAATGCGTAACCCAGGCTGGTGGATGTTGGGGCCGGTATAACCGGTTGACCAGCATCAGGCCCGTCATGTCGGCTCCCATAATCAAGATGCCGAGCACGATTGAAACAAAGAGTCGTTTCCCGCTCATGACCGAACAATCTCAATCGTAAGTTCGGTAGGACCGGCTAGCTCCTGGGGAGCCGATGCTCTTAAGCCTCACTATAAAGCGCCGCTCCGACAAGTGCTGCCAGCAGGTACTCAACCAGTTCCCAGCCTATCACCATCGCCAGCAGGCTAGCAGGCTCCATTCCCAGCCCGCCCGCGATAACGTTTTGGTAAACGACCACGCCGAACCATGCGAACAGGGCGGCGATGATTGCCGTCTTGGGCCCAGGACCGAACCGAGGTCTGATGGCGGCGTAGCCGAGAACAATTACGATCCCAAGGACGAAAGTAATCGCTACGGCGATCACCAGGAAATTGGTGCCCGGTTCCGGAAACCCGCACCTCTTAAAGAACTCTTGCATTTGCTGGTGCAGAACGATGCCGTTGAGCACCCACTCGCCTACATTCAGAATCAAACCTGCCACTAAACCGCCGAGCAGGACCCGTCCAAAGTTAATCTTGCCCATATCTCTCTCCTTTTGGGGGCTAGTCTTGGAGCTAAGAGCGCCAGATGATTATCACAGGATCGATTGGAAGGCCAGTGTCAGAACTCCGACTTGTCGGGGTAGCGGGCGGTTGAACTCTGACACTAAAGATATCTGCTAACCAAGATCAACCGCCCGCTACCGCAGGTGGTTCTGACGTTTGTCAAACGCATAAATCGCCGCGCCGATCGCGTTGGCGGCTATCACTACCGCGATGATTTTCGCCGCAAACAGCAGGCGGCTCTGAACGTCGATGATCGGAAATACGGTAAAGAACGCGCCCACTACGGACATCAGAAACCCCGAAGCCGCCGCGACTTTCAGCCACCAGGGAGCCTGGGCGCCAAAGCGTTTCATGGCGACGATCGGAATCGCGAACAGCACCATGTAGATCAAAGCATAGAAGACATTCGCGGCGTTGTCCTGAAACTGAAATGCCTCTTGCTCTTTTACGCCGATCAAAGCGCCGAGACTAAATACCAGCGTGGTCACGCCTACGAAGAGGATGGAATTCACCGGCGTGCGATAACGCTTGTGCAACTTCGCAAACCACGCAGGAAGCAAATTATCCCAACCGGCGACCATCGGCAGGCGCGTGTTGCCGGCGAAATAGATGCTCATCAAAGCGATTTGCCGCGCCGCCACACCGAAGATCGTGATCGAAATCAATATTGATACCCAACCGAACGAACTGAAGCCGAGGCCGAGCACCTGCGGAATCGGAGCGATGAGATCGACTTTGTCCGGAGACACAAACGCCAGCACCGAACCGGTCCCGAGAATGAACATGAGCGCGATAATCGGAGCTGAGATCAAAACTGAACGGCTGATGTTGCGCGCCGGCGCGCGACATTCGCCGGCGAGAATCGCGATGTACTCGAAACCGGAAAGCGCGCCGACGGCAAGCTTGCTGCACACGTTGATGTTGTAGGTGCTGAGCTCTGGGAAGCTGACTGAAAACGGATGGTAGTTAGCGAGCGTTCCGCGGCTGGCAGTAATAAACGGCAGCAGGATCAAAGTAGCGAAAGTTATGATCAGCATCGCACCACCGAAATTCTGTACCCACTTTCCGAGTGCCAGACCTCTTCTCGAAGCCGTGATGACAAAAGTTATTAACAGCACACAGACCAGTGTCGTCATCCACTTGTTCTCGTGCATCCAATTGGCGCGCGGGCCGATTGCATAGGCGATGTTCTTCTTAATAATCAAACCGATGCCGGACATCACCAGGATGCCGAAGATCCAAAAGTTCCATGCGACCATGAACGCAACAAAATCGTCGAATGCAACCTTGGCCCATTGATAAAGGCCGCCCTCGAGCGGCGCCAGCCGATTGAGGTAAATGACCACCGCGGCCAGCGGCAAGTAAAAGGCGACGATGGCGATCAGCCAGAAGGCCATCTGCGAGTTGCCCAGCTTGGCAGCAAAGCCAACCCACACCGTGCCGACGACGAAGACTACTTGCGTGAGGACGAGATCCCGCAGGCCGAGTTCTTTCTTGAGAGCAGTGCTGCGTGACTCGACTTCGCGTTCGATGGTGGCGAGATTGGAAGTCCCGATCTGGTTTTCGGCTTGAGTCATCGCCTTGTGATATGAACCGATCAACCAGCCCGCAAAGCGGGCGGATAATAATAGCCCCGGGCGTAAGCCCGGGGGCATCGGTGCCCATAATACTCTTGAGCCCCGGAAGGGTGACAGATGGAACTCTTGAGGAGAATTTCTGTCGCCCTCTTCGAGGGCTCGTCTTCTGACTTAAAACCCCGGCTCAGGAGCCTGTGTCAAATCAAATTCTTTACGCCGAAGGCGTTCTCTAACTTAGCCCAGGGTAACACCCTGGGACGTGGAGGCGCATCGGAGCCTACGCTGAAAGCGTTGAATATTGACCCGATGCAAAACCTGCAACTGAACGAATTATCAAAACCCTTACAGGGTACCAGGTCGTTGGGAGTCTCTGATCCCAGGGTGTTACGCTGGGCTAAGTTAGAGAACGCCTTCGGCGTACGTAGGTTGTTTATCTTCGCGTGCCACCGAGTCTTGACACAGACTCTTTAAGACCGGGATAGGCCTCACAAATTCAAATTCGTCGCGTCAGCGACGACTGAATCAGTTGCGCGCCCTCCTGTATCAGACCTATTACATTCCACTCCTGTGGAGCTTAATCATGCGCTCGAAGTGTGATCGTGAATGATCTTCCAGCCCTGCTTCGTCTGGCGCAGAATCAACGTGAACCGACCGTGTGGCTCGTCGTTCGCGCGTTGCAAATGCCAGCGGCCCAGGACGACTGCGGCGTCTTTCCCGATAATAGTGATCTCCAGATCGGAAAACGTCAGCACGCCCATTTTGTCGCGCGAGTTGTAGGATTTCTTGTAACGATCGAGCACGCTTTGCCAGCCGCGCATTACGTTATCGCCGGAGACGAAGACCGTATCGCTTGAGCGCGCGTAGCCGTCCATGTAGCCTTCGATATCGCCGCGGTTCCACGCGTCGCGCTGCGCCTCGAGCACGGCGCGCACGGCAGCCTCAATTTTGGCGTTGTGGACTGATTGAGCGCTGGCGAAGGTCTGGAACGTCACACCGGTGCACACGACTATTGCGGTGACAAGAAAGGGCCGGAACATACCATGTCTCACGAGGCTACCTCGTTTCAGCAAAGGCTCCCGTTGGAGCCGAATGTTTAGAGCAGGCGGATAGTTTGATTCTGATTCGCCGTCAGTCGCGGCAATGTACCATGCCCGCGACTGACGGCGCCAGGTCTTCATTCGTAAGGGTGACTATAAATATTTCGGTCTGACGGGACTTCAAAAATAACGATAGTGCCCCGTGATCTTCCACGCGAACAGCACGTCTTCGAGTCTGGCGCCGGCGCCGACATTGTGAACAATCAAAAAGCGCTTTTCTTTGTCAGCCCACATGTTGACGACGATGCCGATGTGATCGAGCCCGCTGCCCAGATCCCATGTCACGACGTCGCCGGGCAGATAATCGTTTGCCTCAGTCGTAACCGGCAGTGACTTACCCTGACGCTCGAAGTACGTTCTGAGATTCAGCACGCGGCGATGATCGATGTTGGCATCGGGTCCGCTTGTTCCCCATTTCATTGGATAAGCGGACCGGGCGGCGACCATGTCTTCATGAACTTCTTTCTGTAGATCGATCCCACCCTTCCGAAAAGCGCGCACAATCACTTCCGAACAGACGCCTCGATCGAGCGGCACGTCGCCGTTCGGGTAATTGATCTTCACGTATGAAGGATCATAGCCGGTGGTGAGGCTGGTTTGCTCGATTGCGCTTTCGACGACCTGTTGCAGTTGTGGTGAAGCGTTGGCTGGCAGAGGCTTCAGCGTAGAAGGTGGGGTGGGCTCGCCGACGCGGTAGCGATGTGACTGGTGACAACCCGCGTCCAGGACGAGCGCGATTAGTAAACAATAGAGAAATTGCCTCTTCGCCATCAGATGCTGAAACGATTTCTAAACCGAGTTGTTCCGCTTAGAAGTGTAGACCAACGCCCTTGCGGCTCTGCCGCAAATCATCGGTCATCCATCTTCAACTGATTGATTGACGACGAGAGAATCTGTGAGCTGTGTTTCATAAGCCACGCCCGCACATCATCGCGCATCGGCGGCACGATCTCATGACCGGCATCATAACTGCGGACTTCAACCTCACGCGCGCGCAGGCGCAATCGTTCACCGTAATCCGCTACACGCGCAGGCGGATAGTATTCGTCGCGCGTGCCCGAAAGATAGAGCACCGCGGCCTCGGTGGGTTTGTAGATTTCGCTTGTCTCCCAATCGCCCGGCAACCCTCCACAGATACCGATCAAGCCACGAAGCCGATCCGGATGCGTGAAGGCAAAGCGAAAATTAAGCGCGCATGTTTGCGAAAAGCCGAGCAGAAAAATCCGTTTCTCGTCAGCAACGCCCTCCGCAGCGAGCGTTGAGATTAGATCGAGCAGCGCGCGATGATGCAGCTCAACTGATTCTTCGGGACGAAAATTTGTCAGCCAGCCAAAGCCGAAACGCAGCGGTCCACCCGCCTCTTTCGGGTCGCGCAGGTGTTGATGAAAACCCTGCAACGCCGCGATCGCAAAGCCGGCGGGTGCCGCGGCCAGCGCCTCGCGCATCATCTGCCGTTTGCTCGCGCCATAGCCGTGCAGCGCGATTAGTAACGGCGCCGGACGCGCTTCAGGCGCGTGCAGATCGTAATACAGCTTGAGCTCGGCCGTTAGCGTGCGATCCACTTGTATCGTCACATCGTTTGAGTCCGTCATTCACTCGTCTCATTATCGGCAAGATCTATGGTTTGAAGAATCCATGGGCTTATAACATGCAAACTGCCGACAGATACAGGGCTGAGGGGGAGCATCCTGGATGAGTAGTGTCCTAGAGTCGTGTTGATAGGATTCGAAGCGTGGACCGGGGCATTAGCCCGACCGTCAGGGAGGGCTCCGCTATTCCATGTCCTCAATTTGAGCCCTCACTTACGGTCGGGCTACTGCCCCGCCCCGGGCAACACAACTTTAGGACACTACTTCTGGATGAGCCTCATTGCATTCGTGCGGGATGAAAGTTACGATGCTCAAGCGCGTCACTAATTCAAAGCAACTACAACCTGAGAGAGGTAAGGCTTATGAAATTCCCTGGCGGACTAAACATTCAGCAGATGATGAAGCAGGCGCAGGCGATGCAGGAGAAGATGCAGCGCGAGATGGAAGAGCTGCGCGTCGAAGCGTCGGCCGGCGGCGGCGTGGTGACCGTGCAGATGAAAGGCAATCACGAAATCGTTGCGCTGAAGATCGATCCGGAAGCCGTCAAGGAAGGCGACGTCGAGATGCTGCAGGACATGATTGTCGCCGCCAGCAACGAGGCCAATCGCAAAGTCGATGAAGCGATGAAGGGCAAGATTGGCGGAATGCTGCCACCCGGACTCGGAGGGCTGCTCGGATAAGGCCCCGATAAGTTTCAGGTTTCAAGTTTCAGGTTTCAAGCTTAGAGTTTCGAGCGGAAACGATTGAACCTGAGGCGGCATAAACCTGAAACTTGAAACCTGAAACCTGAAACCTCTTTATGTTGGAATACGCTGAACCAGTCACCAAACTAATCGACGAATTCAAACGCCTGCCGAGCATCGGCCAGAAGTCGGCGCAGCGGCTGGCGTTTCACATCCTGCGCATGGCCCAGACGGATGTCGAGCGGCTTGCTTCGGCGCTGCTCGAAGTTAAGCAACGCATCATACTCTGCTCGATCTGCAACAACCTCACCGAAGTCGATCCCTGCCGCTTCTGTGCCTCGCCCACGCGCGATCATTCAGTCATCTGTGTGGTCGAAGAACCGCACAGTCTCGTGGCCGTCGAGAAGACGCGCAGCTACAAAGGCGTCTATCACATTCTGCACGGCAGCCTCTCGCCAATGCGCCACATTGGGCCCAACGAACTGCACCTGGCGAATCTGTTGCCGCGCCTGAAGCCCGAGAACAATGACGGCGTGCAGGTGCGCGAAGTCATCCTCGCGACCAACCCCAACACTGAAGGCGAAGCCACCGCCAACTACATCAGCCGCCTATTGAAACCACTCGGCATCCGCACGACGCGCATTGCGATGGGCATGCCCGTCGGCGGCGATTTGGAATATGTCGATGAGGTAACGATGGATAAGGCGCTCGAGAATCGACACGAAATCTAGGGCAACAACAAGAAGGCAGTAAGCAGAAGGCAGAAGGCACCAAGCAGAAAAAGCCGAAAGGAAGTTGAACCTGTTCTGTGTTGCCCTCAAGATGGCGCAAACTTGGTAGGATTTGCCATCATGCCAGATAACATCTTTCCTACCTCTTCGTATCCGGCAGTAAGATGTTTGTGGTTTTCCTGGGATATATAGCCACAATCAAGAGCGAAGTCGACCCAGACCTGTGTTTCCGTTGCTTCTGCGTCGCAATCCGTCAGCTTGTTGATGAGCATGTTAGGGTATCGTCGCTTCCGAAATCCCTCGGCTATGTTCGCAGCCACGCTGCGCGATGAGCGACGAATCTGATCGGTAAGTGAGTAGAGTTCTTCTTTCGGAAAGCTTCTCGACAAATGGAAGATTTCCATCGCGAGCTTATAGGCCAATTGATAGACCTTAAGATCTCTGTGTCCGCGTAACATATGAGGCTCCTTTCAGTGAGTCTGGAGTTTAGTGTAGTGCTCTGCCTACTGCTTTCTGCCTTCTGCTTACTGCCTTCTGTTCTTCAAAATCGCACGTGCTCGACCGACGCGTTTTCCTTACAATCGACGCACGAGTCGCCATCGGCGTAAAAGTGTGCGTCAAATTCGACCAGCGACTTGATCGGAAATTCGCCGAGATGATCCGGGGCTGAAGTAAACCGAACAATTGCGCCGCAGCCAATAACCTCCGCGCCCAACTCTTTAACTAGCGCGACCGTCTCTTCAATCGCATGTCCGCTGCGGATGATGTCGTCGACGATGATGCAGGGGTTCATGTCTCCCTGATTCACGTATTGGCGAAACATGCGCCTGCCGCTTTCCTGTTCGGCCCAGTAAATCTGCTCGGCGCTCAGCGCGTCGCGCACGCCGAACGCCACCGGGATTCCGCCTGAGCTGGGACTAATGATCGAAACCTTAGGCAACTGGCTCGAGACATCTCTTTCCAGGCGAAACTTTCGACTGAGCGCCACGGCCAAAACCTTTGCTGTGTCGTAGTAACGAAACGCGAGCGGCATCTGAAAGTAATGCGGGGAGTGCTTGCCGGTTGGATAAACAAAGTGGCCCACGCGAAAGGCGCCGGTTCGTTTCAGGATTTGCATTACGGAATCCGACGACGGAATCAGATCTACCATTTTTTTGCTCCTGCTAATTTTTTCATCACTGATTTTTGCGTCGCACAGCATACATCATTCAGGGCTGTTTGCTCCATCAGCGAGCGTGCGGGTCGTGTCCTAATGTTGTGTTGTTACACCTCGCGGGGCACTAGCCCGATCGTAAGGGAGGGCTCATTTCATGCGACTCGACTCTGAGCCCTCCCTGACGGTCGGGCTAATGCACCAGCAACACAACTTCAGGAAACCACCAGCGTGCGATTAATCAATTGGCGCTGGTCTTCCGATAACGTCTCCGGCAAAGCTTCCAAGGGAAACCACGCAGCGCTTTTCACTTCCAGACCCCGCGGCCGTGCTTCGCCCTGGGCGCGACAACGAAAAACGATCTCGATATGCTTTGGTCTTCGTAGTGTTCTGACGAAGGCGATTTCAATCCGCTCGAGTTCAAGTCCAACTTCTTCGCGCAGCTCTCGGCGCAAGGCTGCTTCAGGCTGTTCAGCCGTGGCGATGAAACCGCCGGGAATGCCCCAGCCACTACCGGCGCGAAAGACGTGCTCAAGCAAAAGTACACGATCCTGGTCGTCAGTGATCACAGCCCCGGCCGTAACCGTGAATCGTGGTTGGCTAAAGCGCGACAAGAAGCGGCGCATACTTGCCGGCGTGCGGCGGAATATCGCGGCGAGAAAGTCTTTCAGCATTTGCCCGCGAGCTTAACATATGGAGGGTCCGACAAACTTCACTTTTGTCGCTTGCGTTCATCCACGGACACGTTCCTGCCGTCAGAAAGTAGGCCACCAAGCACGAACGACAAACTGAAGTTTGTCGGACAGCCAGTCTCCTGATTGACGCGCCTTTCCCAGTCTCTGTAAGATTCGTTTATCGCTCGACCGAAACGCTCCGAATCACAGATGAAGCGAGGGTCATGTCCGCAAACGTTTCTGACAAGAATACAAACGAACCAGCCGCTGCGGCGCCGGCGGTACCGAAGCGGATCACAAACGCGCAGACCGTCTGCAACGAGAGGAACGAAAAAGGCAAACTCTGCAACGGCCATTTGAAACAATTGCGCACAGCAGGAGAGCACGCCGAGGTCCACCTGCGCGGCGACGATGTGCT
>Ga0137384_10001551_pt1 | contig 18249 bp, 20 predicted proteins | sample SagtaG_2_FD_104922 | JGI IMG/M metagenome (GOLD analysis project Ga0137384, IMG submission 104922) | Vadose zone soil microbial communities from Sagehorn Ranch, Mendocino, California, USA - Sage2_R_60_16 metaG | ecosystem: Environmental > Terrestrial > Soil > Vadose zone | place: USA... | reverse complement strand
GACGGGCTGCCTTTTGCAAACGGTTCCATTCCCCAATCGGCACGAGGACAGCGGTTTCAATTCCCCGGCGGGTAACCACCTGGGGTCCTTTCTTGATGGTGGCATCCAAGAATTCGCTAAACCCGGCCTTCGCATCTTCCACTTGCCATGAACCCATACCAAACCTCCTTGTTCGAGTCCTCCGAGATTATAACGACTAGTCATATGGCTAGTCAATACAAGAAAAGGGGATTTGCTGACTGACCGACCGCAAGTCGTGCGGTTGGCCAAACTCTCCTGACGCGGCACACTTGTCACACACTAATATCCACTACCAAGATCAACCAGGAGTGATTCGCTACAATTCTGCGTCCGCCTTCAGCAGCCGACCGACTTCACACACGAGTCCTTGGTTCGACGCGACTGCATCAGAGCCCTCATACGTTGACTGGCTAGCCTCGTCCGTAAGATGAAGCGACCCACGAGCCGTGCATTTAGAATGATCGGTCAAACAATTTCTCGCTACCGCGTCGTCGAAAACCTTGGTGCCGGCGGCATGGGAGTCGTTTACAAGGCCGAGGACATCGAGCTAGGCCGCTTTGTCGCCCTCAAATTCCTGCCCAATGATGTTTCTCGGGACCCGCAAGTGTTGGAACGTTTCCGTCGCGAAGCTCGTGCCGCCTCTGCCCTCAATCATCCCAACATTTGCCCCGCTGGACGGGACATTCGTGCTGAGTGACATAATCTGCGCACCAGCCGAGCCACTATTTCCCAGATGGCGAGCTGATTGCTTCCTCGACCATGTTGGTCCTTACCGTTCCTGGGTCTATTGCAAACACTCGCACACCCGAGGTCGCAACTTCTAATGTAATGATTTCAGTGAGTCGAATCAGAGCGGCTTTCCCCGTCACGTAGGCGGACATGTGGGGCGTCGCGGACGCCCCGGAACCGCTCACGACATTGATGATCCGGCCGCTGTTCCGTCGTAGCATGCTTGGAGTACCGCCTGCATCATCCGCATTGGCCCGGCAAGATTCACTTTCAAGCAGCGCCACCACTCGTTCGGATCATTGTTGTACAACGGTCCTAGTGGGCCCAGCAGGCCAGCATTATTTACGAGTAGACCGGGGGGTCCATAAGCCTCTTCGGTGCGTTTGATGATTGCCTGAACACCAGTTGCGGTTGAGACGTCGGCTGCGCACGCGATGGCCGCCCTGCCGGATGCGACAAGGGCGTCCACTGTCGTCTGTAGATCTGCAGCCGTTCGCGCAACGCACACAACGTTTGCGTCTGCATCGGCGAGCGCTGTCGCGTACGCACGTCCCAATCCACGGGATGCCCCGGTTACAATTGTTGTCTGTCCGCGGAGTTTCTCGCGAGCATATTCGGATGGCATTCTCATTGTGGTTGCTCCCGCGGCAAGGGATAGCAGAGCATTACTTTTTCGGCGTCTTCATTCTTCTTCGCGCCACGATTTCGGAGGAAGACTCCCCTCGCGTTGCCATAGCTGTCATCCCTGAACAATGCGCCAAGCGTCGCCCTCCTTTCTCATCGTCATGGCAAATCGGTCGAGAGATTCAATGTTCTTGCCCTCGACAAGAGAGATGTCAGGAACCTCGTAAACAATGGAACCGACTTTTCCGTTATCGCTTATTTGAATAGCGAGGTTTCTAGGCTCCCCAAATCTTGTCGTTTCAAATAACTGCCAATCGTTGCGCATCAAGGTTTCCCACTCGCTACGGGTCCTCACCACTTCGGCAGCATCACTGCCAAAGAATGTCAGGTCACTTGATTTGGTGAGCATTTCGGACATTGTCGCGAGGTCCTTCCGTTCATAAGCTTGCCAGAACCTGACTGACGTGCGAAAGACCTCCGCTTTGTCTCTATCAAGGTCCTGGGCACTTCGCCTGTGAGTCGCGCAGGAAATCGGCAATATTAAAGTCGAGAGAAGCAGGATCAGCTTGGTCATAAAGAAAGTCTCTCCATAGGGTCGCTTCGGTCTTTCAACGAGGAACGCTGGCGAAATTGTCGAAAAGTTCGGCGTGCTCGCCTTGTTTTCTGCTACCTCGAGCAGTTGGGTGCAGTAGCCGGCGCGACCAGAATGGTCACTAGTGCGGCGAGCACAATCGCGCCGCCGACTAACTCATTCGTACTGAGGCGCTCTCCCGCAAATGCGACACCCAACGCAACTGCCACGACCGGATCGCAAAAGCGTAGAAACCTTTGTTGGAGACACCCGGTCCAGTAGCCAAACATATGTCGAGAAAGCAAGGACTGACCCCGCAAGTACCAAGTATGCAAGTGCCGCCATCGTCCTAATATCCAACGTCGCTAGGAGGTCGCCCAATTTCGAGCCATCGATAAGGGTCGCGATTAGAAGCAGTAGACCACCGACCAACATATGAGCGCCCGAATTCATGATTCGGGATTTTGGGAGCCTCGTCCGCTTCATCAGGAACGTGCCAAGCAATGAGTACAGAGGTGCACGTCGTGCGACCTTGGGCTCGCGGCGCGACTTTGGTAAACGCGCGGGTTCGGTCGAAGAGGTGAGGTGTCTTTCGTCGCCCGGAATGCAGGCTGAGACCTTGGTTCCCGAGCCCACTCTGCCTTCGAGATAACCCTCGAAAATCAATTGCTCAAAGGCATTCAGCGCTGTTGTACGCGAAACCATTAACTCATTGGCGAGATTACGCGTTGACGGCAGCCGAGCGCCTGGTTTTAACCGGCCATCCAGGATCAAACCCCGGATGCCCAGATAAAGCTGCCGGTGAAGTGGCATATCGCGGGAGGTTCGTACATTCAGGTCTAGGAGCACTGTAAGCGGTCGCTTTGGCACTGCTCACCTCGGTGTTCAGGAATCGATGCCGGTAAATGGTATCTCACCTCTCAGTTAAATGGCTCTGGCAGCAATACCACTTTATCTTCGAGAATTGTTCAGATGACAGAAGATTTGAAATCGAACGACCGAAGCAATTTGACATGCATCGACGGGGCACTGCTCTCGCTTCGGATCGCGAGTGGCTTGGCGTTCCTCTATCACGGAGGCGCGATCCTGTTCGGTCTGTTCGGAGGCCCCGGACCGCGACGCTTTGCGCTTGATCACGGATATCCCATCGTTCTCGGCTATTTGGTCGGACTGGCGCAGGTAGCGGGAGCAATCGCAGTGCTCACCGGCATCCTCACGCGCGTCGGCGCTGCGGCGTTGAGTATCGTGATGCTCGGAGCCATTTTCTTGGTTCATCTTCCTAATGGTTTCGACGTGTCGAATGGGGGTATGGAGTATGCCTTGACGCAGTTGCTGGTGGCTCTCGCTCTCATCTTGGCTGGGCCTGGCGCGTATTCCCTGGCACCGCGTCTTCCACCAGCGCTACGGAAACTGTGACGTCTGTTGACTGAGAGGCAGATGCGAATGCGCACTTTTCGAGAAAGACCATTGGCCGAGCTCGTTCGGACCCGGCGAGCGACTGATGCCTTTACGTCAGAGCCGATGCCACGCGAGGAGTTGGAGCAGATTTTGCAAGCCGGCCTCGAAGCGCCCAGCAGCTACAACCTTCAGCCTTGGCGTTTCGTGGTGGTTCGCGATCAGGAACAACGAAGGAAGCTCCGAATTGCTGCCATGAATCCCGGACGCACAAGGATGGGCTCTTGCACGCCGCGTTTCTTGATGTCGTTCGCCAAGGAGTCGATCTCTTGGCGAGGATTGGTTTTGGAGAGTTGAATATCGGCCAGAGGAATATGAAAAATCTCCTCTGAAGCCAACACGCGTGGGACAATGCTTCCGAATTGACGTGGTTCCTCCTCCTGCGGCCCGATTTCCCAGAAGCCGACTTCCGGCCCTTCAAATGGCCCCGTGGAGTTTTCTACCGCAACATGCGGGTAAGGAAGCGCCGTGTGAGGTCGGAGTAGTTGCGGTATCTATCACCAAACCGCTCGACCATTGTGAGCACCCCGAAATGCAGCGGGTGCAGCGGTTGCTTGTGGAGGATGTTGTAGGCCAACAGCGTGAAGCCGCTGGCCGCTATCATACCTACGAGGACTCGGGGCTGCTACTGAGCTAGCTCTCGTAACCCTGTTGTCCCTTCGCGGGCAGACGGATGCTTCTTGACAAGAACTCCAGTTGGGTGCATTTTCTTGATCCTAGTTGCTGGAAGCCGCTTCCTGCTGCTAATTCTAACCGACTGGCCGATGCGCGTGATGCCTAGGCGCTCGCACCCGATGATGATGAGCGGCAACACAAACCGTAGCAGCACGTAGCCTCGCGATGAGAGGAATCTAAATGACTACAATGGACACGATTGTCCGGGTGGCGATTCATCCGAGTATTGGAATAGCTCGAGTCGGCGACAGCTCAGATGCGTTCTTCATCGGGCCAGAGCTTCCCTACCCAACCCCGGCTCCTGAAGGTGGATACAAGGACACTAGCGGATTTCTCAAGCGTCAGGCGGCAAGGTTCAGGATCTTCGGCTACGACTCACGCAACCGTGTAGTGGAAGAGTTGACCTGCGACAATGCCGAGATCGAATGGACAGTACACGTCGCTAACAAGAAGGCGGCTTGGTATTGCTTCAACGTTGCGCTCGACATTCCGGAAGGAGTCCCGGTTCCACGTCGAAACGCAAATTTCACCGGAGCTGGACGCAATCAGTTAATCATTGATCCGGGGCCGCGCCCCATTTCCGGAAGGAATGAGCAGGGCGATCGTTATTGGTTTGATACCGGCAGATTCCTGGAACAAAACGTATACCTCGGCGAACTTCGCACCGATGCGCAAGGAAGGCTGATCTTCCTTGGTGGCCGGGGCGTTTCCGCCACCCCCTTCCCCAACAATACTGCCATTGACTTTGCGAATAATGATGGCTGGTATGACGACACATCAGACGGACCCGTGACTGCGACGATCAAGTTGAACGGCAAATCAATTCCGGTTGATCCCGCCTGGGCGGTGGTTGCGCCGCCTAATTACGCTCCCGACATCATCTCCATACAGACCATGTATGACGTAATGGTTGATACCTACCAGAACTGGTGGCTCAACCCCCCGGAAAAGGTTTCGTTCCGGGAGCACATCTACCCTATTCTCTCGCAGTTTTGCCAGGCCCAATGGGTCAATTATGGTTTCCACATCCAATTTGGGTGGGGAGCGCCGTATGATTTCCTGCGGTCTTCATACTTCGAGAAATTGAGTAACGCGAAGGCAGAGTACAAAGAGATCCGGCGGCAGCTTTTCAACATTTTTCGCGATCCCGATTACAAGATGATCGATGTCCACGCTTGGCCGCAGGTGTACGGAGACAATATGAACGTGCCAGCGACGGATGCGCGCCAGTTCCTGGCTCTTACTAAAACCCAGCACGAACTGCTGAAGCGCTGGGTTGAAGGTCACTTCATCCCTGATTGGAATCCCAACTGGATTCCTCCTCGCACGATCGATGACGTTCCTCTTCAGGAGCGTCCGCATGTTCTCGATAAAGCGGCATTGCATTTCTGCATGGGAGGCCCGTTCCACCCAGGATGTGAGATGACATGGCCGATGCGCCATCCCAGTCTGTACTGCGCTCGTTTCCGAATTCGTCCCCGCGCGCCAAACAACCCGGAAACTGACTACGGTCACCAGCTCACTCCCGCCGCCGTCAACCAAAGCGACGGACCGTTAGCGGCCAGCGGACCCGGTGACATCACACGATGGATGGCGGTTCCGTGGCAAACCGATACCGCGAGTTGCCGCGCCGGATATGAGCCTGAATACGATCCCTACCTTCCAACCTTCTGGCCGGCCCGAGTCCCTAACCATGTTCTGGCGCAAAAAGACTACGAAACGGTGATGAACCGCAACTTGCCCCTGCCCGAGCGTATGCTGGCGTTCGCTACCCGTTCTGCGTGGTATCGAGGTCTGGAAGGCGCATACGTTGACCAGATAAATCAAATGATTGTCGATTTCTCCAAACTGGGGGTGGTTGAGCAAAGACCAGGTCCGGGAGACCCTGAGTTTCCTGATGCCATGTTGGTTGAGTCTCCGCCGGGCATTGGGCTGACCGCGCCTCGTGAGAAGAATAATGTCATCGGACATGTCGGGAAGAGGCGCCGGCATTATGACCGGGGCTGAGTTCGATCTCGTGGTTATCGGTGCTGGGCCAGCCGGATCGGCCGTGGCTATCACGGTCGCTCGGGCCGGAGCCCGTGTGCTTTTGCTCGATCACAACAATGACCAGAGTTTCAAGGTCGGTGAGTCATTGCCTCCCGCTGCGAACACAGTGCTGCAGGCTCTGGGCGTTACTAGACAGTTCCTGGCCGCCCAACACAGCCCCTCCTGCGGAGTCCAATCATCGTGGGGGAGCCCACTGTTGCGAAACGCAGACTTCATACGCGACCCGCGCGGGCATGGTTGGCACTTGGATCGGTTGAAGTTCGATGCCATGTTGCACTCCTTTGTATTGACCCAGGGAGCACAAATCGAGAGACCCGCCCGGGTGATTCGCGCGGAGCGGACTTCAGAAGGGGTTTGGGAAATCACTTACCCTGCCGATGCGGAATCACGCACCGTGTGGACACGATGGGTGGCTGACTGTACTGGCCGGCAGAGCTGGTTTGCGAGGCAACAAGGGGCCCAGCGCATTCACGACGATCGCCTGGTCGCATTAGTTGGCGTCTTCAGTTTGGCGGAACCCTACCAGACCGAAGCGTCTGATACGGCGACTCTGATCGAATCCGTTCCCCACGGGTGGTGGTATACCGCGGCGCTACCCGGCGGCAAGCGGGTTGTCGTATACCTCACAGATGCCGATAGTGAGCAAGTCAAGCGGGCGCGTACTACGGCGGGGTTCCTGTCGTTGCTAGCCGAAACGTATCATGTTGCGCCCAGTGTTGAATATTGTCGGAGCAGCGAAGTCGCTCCTTGGGCTACTCGTGCAAACAGTTCACGGCTGGACAAGTGCTGGGGGCCGGGATGGGTTGCGGCCGGAGATGCCAGTATGTCGTTTGATCCACTGTCATCCCAAGGCATTTTCAATGCACTATACTCGGGGATAAAGGCAGGACAGGCACTGCAGCATGGGATTCGGGGCGACCTCTCACTTCTTTCCAGCTACGAAGATAGACTGCGAAAAATCTACAGCGCCTACCTGTCCAGCCGAAACGTATACTACAGCCTCGAGCGCCGGTGGCCTTCCAGTCGTTTTTGGCAACGGAGAAGGAATACGTACGCGGTAGCATAGGCGTCCTCCCAAGTCGGGGAATGTTGCACGTCAGCTCGAGCACTGTAGCAGCTTTGCTGGAGCTTGAACTTGGAACCTCCGGACTCACAACGCGCCGCGCTACGGTCGCAACCTGCAAACCGGGTTGGCCACTATCAGATCATCGAGAAGCTCGGTGCTGGCGGCATGGGCGAAGTGTACCGGGCCAAAGATGAGGTTCTGGGCCGGGATGTGGCGTTGAAGTTTCTCCTCCCAGCCCTATCGTCCGATGAAGCAGGCCGCAAACGACTGGTGCGCGAAGCCCGCACCGCCTCTTCCCTGAATCATCCCAATATCTGCACGATTTATGAAGTCGGCGAAGCCGATGACATGACCTACATCGCGATGGAGTATCTGAAAGGCCGCACCTTGAGCAGCATCGTCCGCGGCGAGCGGCTGACCGCCGATGACGTGTACCGTTACGGCCTGCAGATAGCAGATGCACTCGCCTATGCCCATGCCCACGGCGTGGTTCATCGTGACCTCAAGAGCGCCAACGTAGTTGTAACCAAGGAAGGATATGTCAAGGTGCTCGACTTCGGACTGGCCAAGAGGCGTGCAAACTCGGACACCGGAGAAACGCTGTCAGAGACCTTGACGGAACAAGGGTCGATCGTGGGGACGATCCAGTACATGGCTCCAGAAGTCCTGCGGGGCGCAGAAGCCGACGCTCGGGTTGATGTTTGGGCGTTGGGCGTCATTCTTTATGAGATGTCGACCGGCAATCTCCCCTTTGGTGGCCGGACGCAGTTTGAAGTGACTTCTGCGATCTTGCGAGATCGTCCCACGCGGCTTCCGATCGAGTTGCCTTCCCCCTTGCATACGGTCATCGCGCGTTGTCTGGCCAAAGATCCTGAAGAGCGCTACCAGAGTGCCGCGGAGGTCAAGGTCGCGCTGGAAATGATGGACTCAGGGGACCGGCTCCGTCTAGTGCCTCCTCGCTGGATTTCGTTGAAGAAGCTCATCCTGCTTACTGTTCTGATCATGGCTCTGATGGTCGGCGCCGCTCTCTTCTGGTTCGGCCGCTCGCACCGCTCCACGAGCAGATCAAATCAATCCCAAATCGAGTCCTTGGCTGTTTTGCCGCTGGTGAATCTTTCGGGAGACGCGCAACAGGAATACTTGGTCGATGGCATGACGGAAATTCTGATCACCGACCTGGCCAGGATGGGAGCGCTCAAACGAGTGATCGCTCGAAATTCGGTGATGCAGTTCAAGCATTCAGACAAGCCACTCCAAGCAATCGCGGAGCAGTTGCACGTAGATGCTCTGGTCACAGGATCGGTTATGCGTGCGGGCAACCAATTGCGAGTCACCGCGCAGTTGATCGAGCCCTCTACCAGCAACAATCTCTGGGCGCAGGAATACGATCGCGAAGTGACGGATGTCTTGAGCTTGCAGAGCGACATAGCTCTGGCCATCGCGCGTGAAATAAGGATTAAGGTGACACCGGAGGAGCAGGCCGCCCTAAGCAACACACCGACGGGGAATCCGGCAGCGCGCGAGACTTATCTCAAGGCGAGATACTATTGGAACAAGAGGAATGCCGAAGCCATCCGAACAGCGCTGAAGTACTTCGAGCAAGCAATCCGCGAAGATCGAAAATACGCCCCAGCCTATGCAGGCGTTGCGGACAGCTACATAATTCTTGCCGATTTGGAAGCCCTGCCCCCGGCGCAGTCGCTTTCCAAAGCTAAGGTAGCCGCAACCAAAGCACTGCAGCTTGACCCAAATCTGGCTGAAGCACATGCGTCACTGGGCTCAGTTTACAATTTCGATTATTCCACTCTGCTGGAGTCCGAAAACGAGTTCAAGCTGGCATTGCAGTTGAACCCGAACTATGCGACAGCCCTGCATTGGTATTCCATGGACCTGGTCATGGAAGGTCGTTTGGATGAGGCACTGGCGATGTCGAAGCGCGCCCGAGAACTGGATCCTCTATCACTCATCATCAATTCGTATCTTGGGCGCGTGCTGTATTTGAAGCGGGAGTATGGCAAATCCATCGAACAGCTGCGGAATACGCTCGAACTGGACCCGAACTTTGATGCTGCGCACGACTTTTTGGCGCGGGCCTTACTGGAAGCTGGAGACCTGGAGGGCGGGACGCTGGAAGCGAAGAAGGCCGTAGAGCTTTCCAAGGGAGTGCCCGATACGATAGCGTTTCTGGCTTATGCCGAAGCTTTGAGCGGCAAGAAGGCGGACGCGCTAAGCATCCTCAATGTTTTTCAGTCCTCCCACGGCTTTCTGCCGCCAGAGGCAGCTTTCACGTACGCCAGGCTGGGGGATAGAGATGAGGCTTTTCGTGTCCTTGAGGAAAGCCGGAAAAACGGCCGCCTTTGGTCAATCTCGCTGAAAACCGAACCAGCATTGGATCCGCTTAGGACAGACCCACGGCTTCTCGCCTTAACGCGGTCAGTGTTGCCCTAGCTGGCGGAGTGTGCCGAATTTCCTTGACAAGTCTTCGAGAATAGAGTTCTTTGTGTGGGCGACAAAGGTTCCCTTTGTCTGTATCAGCCTAAAAGGAGAATGCTGTGAGCGACGCAAAATCTAAAAAAGGTACTTTGATTCGTGGTGCCGATGGTGGCGTTTATTACATCACCGATGATCAATTACAAGCCTTTCGTCTACCCGACGACACTACAAAAGGAGTTGGCAACTTACTTGAGCAATCGATAGCGGGGCGGAAGCTCGCTGCAGTTCACGGTGAAGATCTAGTCGACCAAGTTGGAGGGCACCACGTTGCGCTCCCCGGTCATCACATAGAGATGGGACAAGTCGGCGGGCACCGTGTAAATGTGGACAAACTAAAAGCTCCCGCAAGGCGCAAGTCGGCCTAGCGATTGCGCGAATCGTGTTTTCTTGGAAAGACACGCACCAGCACTTCAACACTGCGGAGCGTAGGTGTGTGCTTATCACCGGCTTCGCAACTGCTGAGGGCAGCGGGCATTGCAACAGCTCCTGCACAGAGCATCTGATTTGGCCTTCGGCCGCACACGCCAGACGCCAGTAGATTCCAAATGAGTGCCACTTCCCTGACATCCGTGCTCGAGGCCTTGAATTCTGGGACCAAACACTTTCATTCGGGGACCCACCGCACCATTGCGCCCGAAGAGACGTTGCGAAAGATCCGGCCACTCACGCCGGTAATGGGGATCACACGAATTGCCAATGTTACAGGTTTAGATTGCATCGGCATTCCAGTCGTAATGGTATGCCGGCCCAACTCGCGTTCCATCGCAGTTTCACAGGGCAAGGGGACAACCCTAATTGCAGCCAAGGCGTCTGGCGTCATGGAATCCATTGAGGGATACCATGCTGAACACATCACTCTGCCGCTGAAATTAGCCAGCTACGAAGAACTGCGATATACCCATGCTCTGGTTGAGGTCAACGCGCTGCCGCGCCCGAATCCAGACGTGTTTCATCCGAACGCGCAGGTGCTCTGGATCGAAGCTCGCGATCTGCTGCAGAAAGAAAATCTCTGGCTCCCGTACGAATTGGTTCATTTGAACTATACCCTCCCGCTGCCGACCGGCTCGGGGTGCTTCGTTGCCAGTTCCGACGGTCTTGCCTCCGGCAATCACATCCTGGAGGCAGTCAGCCACGGCATTTGTGAACTGGTGGAGCGCGACGCGGTCACGTTGTGGCGTCTGCGCGGATGCGCGGGGCACGAACTCTCCCGACTGGGTCTGGAATCTATCGATGACGAGTCGAGTTGTCAGGTCTTGGGTCAGTTTGAACAGGCAGGTATCGCCACTGGCGTGTGGGATGTGACCAGCGACATTGGCATCCCCGCCTTTTTCTGTTTCATAGCGGAACGGAAGCCCAATCCGCTCCGTCCCATTCCGTTCGGAGGTGGCGCTGGCTGCCACCCTTGTAAGGAAATCGCCCTGCTCCGTGCCTTAACCGAAGCCGCACAATGCAGGCTCACGGCGATCGCCGGATCTCGCGACGACTTCTTCCGCTCCAAGTACGATTTCTTCCGTGATGACAAGACGGAAAGACTCAACCACGAATTCCTGGCGCACAATGGATGCCTCCGCCATTACAGAGACATCTCGAACTTTGAGGGAGAAACTCTGCAGGATGACGTGGAATGGGAACTGCGACGCTTAGAATCAGCGGGATTGCACCGGGTGTTGGTAGTTGATCTGACCCACCCCGAATTCCGTATTCCGGTGGCGCGGGTGGTCATACCTGGGTTGGAACCGGGGTGCAGTTCGGTGGATTACTCCTTCGGGCGCCGCGCACGCGCCATCTTGGAGGCCGCCGCATGAGTGTGTATGTGTTTGTGGGTCCGACCATCGGAACAGACGAAGCCTCCAAGGAGCTCGATGCGACTTTTCTGCCGCCGGCCGCCCAAGGTGATGTTTATCGGATCGCGTCGGAAGGGGCCCGAGCCATCGGGATTATCGACGGCTATTTCGAAAATGTTCCCGCGGTCTGGCACAAGGAAATTTTGTGGGCCATGAGCCAGGGCGTTCATGTGTTCGGCGCTGCAAGCATTGGAGCGTGCCGAGCCGCGGAATTACACGCGTTTGGCATGATAGGGGTTGGCCAGATCTTCGAACTTTTTCTGCATGGGAAACTCGAAGATGACGACGAAGTAGCGGTTGCTCATTGCCCGGCGGAGTTTGGTTATCGCCCTACATCAGTAGCTATGGTCAACATTCGTGCAACTCTGGCGGCGGCACTGGCGACTGCCATTATCGCTGAGCCGACTCGCAGAAAACTCGAGCGCATAGCCAAGGACCTTTTTTACCCGAACCGTCGCTATGAACTAGTCATCAAGCAGGCCATCAACGAAAAGCTGCCTGGGCCGGAGTTGAGTCATTTTGCGGACTGGTTACGTTCTGGGGCAGTCGACCAGAAACGGATCGATGCCCTAGCAATGCTGCGAACCATGAGTCATCAAATTGCCTCGGATACTAAACCTAACCGAGTAGGATACTTCTTCGAACACTCTTGGGTGTGGGAGCAGCTTGTTCGAGAATCTACTGCTGCTTCAAGCAATAGTGCCATTGATGAAAACACAACCGCCTCAGACCCGGCTGGTGCCCGCTGACAATAATCACATCTTCGATCCGAGGAAGCCACCCAATGCAGATTTGCTCGCTTCTTGCCTCAGCCACTGAAATTCTTTATGCGCTGGATCTAAGTGATTCGGTTGCTGGCGTAACGTTCGAATGCGATTTATCCCCCGGAAGCCCGGCAGAAGCCGGTCGTGTGAACACGAGTCTCGGTCATGACCTGCTCCAGCCGAAATTGATCGTGACGTCTCGCATCAAGCCTGAGTTGATCGTGAGCAGTAGTTGTGCGAATTGGGAATAGGCGGCCGACCGACACCGCCCTGCTGGCTGGAACGATTGTGAGAACCGGCTCCAGGAATTCCCCCACTTGGCTGTCGCCTTGAATTGCGGGACCGGATCCTGCCCTTTGAATGCCGAGGTGAACGCATTGGGAAGACTCCAGATCGTTCGCGGCCGGAATTCCTCGTGAGAAATCCATCCACCTTGAAGATGTCACCGGAGGCCAGGTCCCTGCGGTAGTAGATACCGAGGGTGCCCAGCCGGACGCGGCCTCCGTCGAAGGGATCCACGTAGCCGAAACGGTCGAGTTGGCCGTCGGCCACCAAATCCAGGGGAATCTGTCCGGACGAGAAGAAATCGTTGCGGCCGAAGTTCAACTTGAAACCCAGCGACTCTTTCTCTGAGATGTGCCAGGTGTAGTTGCCAGTGACGTTGTCGCGCTGGTAGCGCAGCGGGCTGATGAACGGGCCGTCGGTGTGCGTGCCTTCATAAGCAATGAAAGAATCCGCACGGTCGAATTGCGGGCTGTAGGCCACGAATGCGCGAACGGCGCCGAAGGAGCCGCCTTGCAGCCGCGCGGTGAACAAATTCGGGAGGGTTTCCTTGAGCCGGATGTGGGCCACGCCGAGTCCGGAAAAGTCGCCGTACTCAGCGCTGAAAGGACCATTGAGGATGTCCACATCCTGCACCAGTCTCGGGAGTCAGCGACTTCAGCGCGCCCAGGTACCCCTGGCCGTGTCCTTGCGTCGCCTGGTTCTGTTGCACATCATCCACCAGCACCTTGAGGCCGCCGTTGACGCCTCCGTGGTCCAGATTGAAACCAAAGGGGCGGATTTCGAGCGACTTCCCTCCACCTTCGTGCTGGCCGGCGTTGATGCCGGCGGCCAGCGTGTCGAATATCTGGTCGTCACGGGAGAACAGCGTGTTCTTGTAGATGGCATCGTTGCGGCGGTCGAGGGGATCGAGGGTCGTGGCGGTGATTACGATGCTGTCGTCCACCAGGGCGATGGAGTAATGGATATGCAGTTCAACCTTCTGTCGTGGGTCAGCAGCTTCGAGCATACGTTCTTGGTGAGCGATGTACTTGCCACTTACCTGGAGCGTGACTCGTCCTGCTGGGGCCTGCAGAGAGAAGTGCCCCTGCGCGTCGGTCTGCGTTTCGATACTTCTGGGGCCGGAGCGGGCGGTAACCGTTGCTCCCGCTACCGCCTGGTCCTTCTCGTCCAGTACAACTCCGGAGATTGATTGTGGCAGTGCCTGTGCCCACAGGCACTGCCCAACGAACCAAAGCACTAGCACGGCGCGATTCGAGAAAGCCAATTCATGGAGGTAAGCATGATATTCAGCTTTCCTATTTTTGTGATTGGGGCATGAGGGCTGCCAGTGTCACCCGGGCTTGCTCGGACCCGGGAGCGTTCAACGCAGCTGAGTCCTGCAGATAGTGCTCGGCTGCCGCCCGATCGCCCAGCTTCAAGGCGATTTCGCCGGCGTGGTGGAGCGTCCTGGCATCACGAACCCCGACCGCCAGTGCGGCCTCGATCTGCCGGCGCGCTTCCGCGTCCTGGCCGTTCAGGTGCAGTGACCAGGCATAGGCGTCAAGCGTGTAAACATCGTGGCGGCGGGCGTATTCCTGCCTGGCGACGTTCAACGCTTTCGCGGGCTGGTGAGCGTGATCGGCGTAGTAGAAGATCAGCTCCCGGTTGGAATTGTCTGCTCGCACGGATTCGAGCAGAGACTTGGTCTCGAATTCGGCAAAGGCTTTCGCGGCTGCCTCGCGGCGTCCCGCCCACTCCAGGGCCTCGGCCAAGTCATACAGGTTCTCGGCGGGGGGCGCGGCCTTATAGCGTTGCTGGAGAAGATCCACAGCTTGGTCGTAACGCTTCTGCTGAATACGAACCTTGGCCAGGTTTCCCAGCGCGTAATGATAGCCGGGGAACAGGGCGAGTGCTTGCTGTAACAGTTTCTCTGCCTTATCAGTCTTGCCCGAGATGATCAGGAGGTGGCCCATCTGGGTGAGAATCCAGGCACGGTCTTCGGTCTCAGTCGGTGGCGTGGACTGGTATGCCATGTCCATTAATTCGAGGGCGCCGTCTACGTCGCCGAAGAGCTCGCGTAGATATGCGGCACGCGTCACGCCGGGGAGATTACCGGGGCGAAGATCGAGCATCCACTGCGCTGCCCTCTCCGCCTCTTTGTAATTACCGAGTTCGGCATTGGCGTCGGTGAGGAAGCCATATATAAGGACATCATCCGGTACTCTTTTGTTGAGCGCTTTGGCGGCGTCCAGGGCGGCGGCGAATTCGTGCCTGCCCAGAAGCAGCCAGACGTGGATTTTTTCGCCGTCCAGGTTCCCGGGGGCGAGGTCGAGGGACCTCTTAAGTGCGTCCTCGGCCTGGGCGTAGAAGCCGACATCGGAAGTTTCGCGTGCGCGCCGGGCCAGCGCCATGGCCAGGAGGTTGTAGCCGGAGTATTGGGTGGGTTTCTTTTCGATCGCCTTTCTGGCTTCCGCGATGCTGCGCCCCGCGGGCGAGAGGTCGGCGCTTGCCGACGTGTTATTGGTTTCGGCGATGGTCAGCGTGCTGGCAATCAGTAAGAACAGTGCAAGAATTCGCTTCATGACGCTCCTCGATTCGGTTGAGAGAGAATCGTGGCCGCCGGTGCCATCCAGCGGCCACGAGGGTTAGTTACTGAACGGGGCAAATGCCGCCGGGTTGTCCGGAGCAGCCTGCCTGCCCGGGGCCGATGTGATGGCCGTCACGCCCGTTGTTGGCCGGCACAACATAAGGGAACGTCGCGCCATAGCCTTCCGGATTGAATTGCACGCCGTCACCGATCAGGGTACCGAACTTCACCGGATCCACCAGGATGCCGGCCACGGCGCGCGAGGAGATGTCCACCGCGTCATCGATGGGCCTGCGTCCGTTGGGGTAGCCAGCCAGATCGCCCGCCAGGAATCCCAGCCGCTTCTGGCTGCCCACCGGAGTAGGAGCAATCCCGGTATTCAGCCGCAGCAGGTCAGCCACCGGTCCCGCATCGTTTGGACCGCAGCCCGGACAAATCGGCGGGATGTACTGGCCGAGAATCAGCAGGTCGGTCCGCGGATTCGGCGCCACCGGAATGCCGATAGAGCTGAAGACTCCCGCCAACACAGGATTGAGGAAGAAATCCGCAAACTGCACGTCGTTCTCCGGTTCATCCATGCTGAACCGGTCTTTGGAACCAGTCCCGATGATGAGTTCGTTGATTAGCGAATTGCCCATGCGCTGCACCTGCCGGAATGGACCGAAGTCTTTTTCCGGATTGGGGGAGCGGCGTACGGTTACCCGATGGCGCGAGGTAGTGGCATAGGTACCGATGACGGCTTGCTTATCGCCGGCACCATGAATCTTACCGTCGACCGTGAGCATCGTGATGGGAACTTCCAGCACAATGGAGTTCACGTTGAAACCGGCCACTGCATCGGGAGCGTAGTTGTGAGTGTCATCGGCATCCTCCGCTGCCGGCAACACGCCGCCAACTCCCATGCGGAAGTTCAGGGAATCGAAGGCGGCTCCCAGGTCGATGTAGAAGGGATCATCCACAGTTCCGGCGAAAACGCGTACGCCACTGCCTAGTTCGTAAATTCCCTGGTTGAACAGCGACTGGTAATCCGGCATGGTCCTCGGGCCCACGCTGGATGGAAACGCGAACAGTGTCTTCCCCTTGTTCAGGCAAGTGGATTTTCCGCCCTTGACCATGGTTACGGTGTAATTCTGGCGCAGGCTTAGACCTTCGGAGCCTGATCCGTCCAAGGCTGTAATCGGTGGGATGCCGGCGATGCCGCCCACCAATGCAGTGAACAAGCTGGGCTGGCGGATTTCGGTGGTGAAACGGAATTGGAAGATTATGTCCTCCACTCCGTCCTGGTTGTTGTCCACCCTCATCTCATAGAGCACGTTGGGATCGAAGGGGAAATAGTTGGGACCGTTCGAAGGTTCAAGGAACGGGTCAACGTTTAGGATCATGGTCACACGGTCAGGATGGTCGTAGCTGACAAAGGCGTACCAGTCGGTGATGTCCGCGGCATGATCCAGTGCCGTGATGGGCGCCTCGCGGTGGCTGGATGCAAACAGGCTGCAAGGTACCAGCATGAGCAGCGCCATGCCGAGGGCCGGCAGTAGTTTCATTCTCTTCATGGAAAACCTCTCAAGGAGTGAACTTGATGTACGTCGCCATCGTGAATCCCACTGTCTCGGGCGCGGCGCCACGCCCGGACCGTTACGACTGGCTACGTCTCCTGGCCTATGTACGAGCGCAATCGCAGATTGGATGGGTCAGGGTTTCCGATAGCGAGCCGAGTCGCCCGTGCAGAATCTCGGTTAATGCCCGGGTCTCGCGCTTCCCGGGCTGGGTAAGGTTTCCGTGGCAGCTTGTCGAAGGCAGGAGAATGCTGTTATGGTTTCGCGGCAGTTCCTGTGCCACCTGCCGTGGTAATAAATACGGGAGCCGCCGGGAACACGGATGGCAACAAGGTGGGAACCGCCCGGCAATCCGCCATGGCACCCCCAGTCGTACTCAAGAGAGGATGAGATAACGGTTTGTCCAGCATTGAGTCAAAAGGGGTTTCGGCCGACCTTTCATTAGTGTTGGCTATACGCTCCGGCGACACGAACGCCATGACGCTGCTGTACGACCGCTACTCTTCCATCGTCTATGCAGTCGCTTTGCGGGTGCTGGGCGATACGGGCGCGGCTGAGGATGTTTTGCAGGAAGTGTTCCTGCAACTGTGGCGAAATCCTGGAGCATTCGATTCCAGCCGCGGCAACCTGGGCCCGTGGCTGGCAGTGATTGCCCGGAACCGCGCGATTGACGGGCTACGCAAGCGGCGTCCGGAAACTGACATCGCCGATGTGGTGGTTTCGGTGGAACTCGACATCGCGGGAGATGCGGAGCGCGCCCGCGCCATGGAGAAAGTCCGAGGGGCATTGGGAACCATGCCCGCGGCGCAGCGCAGCGCGCTGGAGATGGCGTATTTCGAAGGGCTCACGCACATTGAGATTGCGGCCAAGACAGGAGAGCCGCTGGGCACGATCAAGACCCGCATTCGCACCGGGCTGCTCGCATTGCGCAAAACATTTGTGGCATGAGCGTACACGAACAATTCGCGGAGGATCTCGCACTCTACGCCCTGGGTGGGTTGCAGGGGGACGAGCGAGTCGCGCTCGTGAAGCATGTGGCGGAGTGTTCCGCGTGCCGTCGCGAGTTGGAAGAACTCCGAGGGGACATGGCGTTGATGGCGCTTTCGGCGGCGGGTCCGACTCCGCCGCGGCGGGCTCGGCAGCGCTTGACGGATGCCATCGCCCGCGAACCGCGCGCGGTGCCGGTTCGGCCACGGCGAGCATGGTGGGCACCATTGCCCTGGTTGGCAACCGTCGCTCTTGCCCTAGTGGCCGGCTGGTTCTGGCGGCAGAAGGACCAACTGGCGCAACGCGTGGCCGAGTTGGAGAACGAGTCAACTGGGCAACAGGCGCAACTGCAGCGCGCCCGCGAAGTTGTGGAAACGCTTACCGCAACGGACGCCATGCGGGTGACGCTGGTCGCAGCCAAGACTGCGCCTCAGCCGCAAGGAAAGGCGATCTATGTCCGCAATCGTTCTAGCTTGATTTTCCTGGCCAGCAATTTGCCGACGTTGCCTCCGCAGAAGGCTTATGAACTGTGGCTGATTCCTACCAGCGGTGCGCCGATTCCGG
>Ga0137384_10001540_pt1 | contig 18303 bp, 15 predicted proteins | sample SagtaG_2_FD_104922 | JGI IMG/M metagenome (GOLD analysis project Ga0137384, IMG submission 104922) | Vadose zone soil microbial communities from Sagehorn Ranch, Mendocino, California, USA - Sage2_R_60_16 metaG | ecosystem: Environmental > Terrestrial > Soil > Vadose zone | place: USA... | reverse complement strand
TGGTCGGAGTCGGGATGGTCGCCCAGGTAGGGGTTGCGTTCCAGGCACTGTCCGTCCTCCAAAACCCCAGCAAGGTTTTTGAGTCCTGTGCAAAGCAGGCGTAGAGTGTGTTGGGATTGGAGGCAGAGGCCGCCAGGACAATGCGCCTGACTTGGTTGTTGCCCCAGGGACCATTGAGCAGGGTCCAGGTATTGCCCCCATCAAACGAGCGATAGATTGCCCCTGCCGTCCCACCCGCTACGTCGGCGATGGCTGCATAATGGTTGGTGAAATCCGATGGCTGCGTCTCCAGGGCGATGACGGGGCCTGTCAACTTCCGAGTCCAATTGTTGCCTCCATCCGTGGAAAGATAAACACCGTTGACCGGAGGGGCTGTCGGCGAGGCTCCCCTGTTAGCCAGCAGCACAGACCGGTCCGGCGTAGTGCCCACGACGACGTAATTTGAATTGGCGGGGTTGACCTTGATGGCGCTGAAGCTGGTTCTGGCGAAGACGTTGCTTCCCACAACCTGCCAGGAGTTGCCGCCGTCGGAGGACTTGAGCAACCCCATCCCCGGAAATGAGGTGCTGGCATTGGGCTCGCCGGTCCCCGCGAAAATGACAGAAGTGTTGTTGGGCGCGAAGGCCACCGCGCCCATAGCCAGTGAAGGTTGGTCATCGGTCTTTGGGATCCAGGTGGCGCCCGTGTCTGTCGTTTCCCAAACCCCTCCCAGCCCTGAGCCCAGCAGCCAGTGCGCATTGTTGCCAGGGTCCACCGCAATACATGGCACACGCCCGCTCACCGGGGCTGGCGGCGCAACCTGTCCTGCCACGATCGGCGCCGGCCCGATGTTCACCCATTGCGCCCCGCCGGTAATGAGCGGTCCTCTGAGCCGCAGGGGAGTCTTGGTCTGCTGGATTTGCTGCAAGGCCCGCGAGTGCGCCTCGGGCGGAATGTAGCCCAGCGGGTATGCCCGCTGTTGGTACTTCCACATCTCGCCTAGTTCGTGGTTGTTGGTGGGGGAATGATGGCTCTGGACGGGCACTAACCGGCCCAAAGGCTGCCCTGCCCAGGCCGGTACCAATCCGGCCAGGCCGACGACGACGGTTGCAACGGTGCGGGAGGTTTGAGTTTTGTTCATAAATCCTTCCATTTTGATAGTTTAGGTCTGAGTTGCCAGTACTGGCGGCCCTGCCCGCGAAGTTAGAAATAGTGGATACTGACTATCGCCTACCATTAGAGTCAGCCGCAGCCAAGTAAAAAAAGTAATGCCTCGCGCCCATAAATGTTCTTCGTTGACAAGTTATGGGAGACAGCAACCATACGCTTACGTGGCTGTAAAGTTCGTTTTCTCCTCTGGCGTGGTTCTACCGTGGGTTTTGCGCGCTTCAGCCAGCATTCAACCTGCTAAGTCAATACCCACTCTTGAAAACTCGTTTAATGAAGCTCGTCATAACCATCGCTGCGGTCATTTTCCTCTCGCTGCTCGGTGCGCCGGCCGCGACGTTCACCGTGACACCCAACCTCGTCAGCAACAATTATACCGGTCCTATCACCTTCCAGATGAGTGGTTGTCCGCAGGGGAAACCGTCCAGGTCGTCCAGTTTTATGATTCTAACGGCAACGGGAGCATCGATGGTCCCGACGTGGTGGTTCGCGGCGAGGTGGTTACTGATGGCCAAGGCAATTTGGTGGCTGGCGCCACCAACATCAATGTGCTGCGGGATGAAGACGGGGCAGCCAACGGCATCATCAGCGCGTCGCTGCGCTTCGCTTTGGCCCCGGAACTGGCGCGTGGCGTGGGTCATTACCTTTTCCAATTTAGCAGCCCCTCCAATCATTTCTCCGCCACGAACGTGCCGTTCACAGTGGAGAGCGCGCCTTATGCCCAGAAGGTCCAGGGCGCCGTGAAAAGCAATGGCACCAACGTGCCGTATGCGCTCGTGGCGCTGATCCAGGTCGGCGCCGGCCCAATCGGATACAAGGGCATTGTCGGCGGCGCGGCGGACGCCGCGGGCAACTACACGCTCAAGGCGCCGCCAGACACTTACGGGGTCATTGCGTCCTGGCCCGGCTTCGTGATGAACGCTTACGCCGCCCCACAGGTCACCCTCGCCCCAGGCGCGACGATTACGACGAATTTAAATCTGATTGCTGCCACGACCACCCTGGCCGGCAAACTGGTGGACAGCGACAATCCAGCGTTGCCGGCGCTTCCCTACTGCCAGATCACGGCGTTCAACACCAACCTATTCTTCACCGTCACCGCCACCGACAGCAATGCGAACTTCAGCCTGCCCGTCACGCCCGGTTTGTGGACGATTCGGGCCTCATGGCAAAGCGTGGTCGCGAAGTCGTATTTGACGCCCCAAGCGGGTTCTTTGATCGAGTCGAAGTTTAATACGAGCCAGGGGCCGGTGACCGGGGCGGCGGTGGCGTTCAAGCGGGCGACGGCGCTCATCTACGGCACGGTCGAGGACAACCACTCCAACGCCGTTCCCGGCATCACCCTCTCCGCCAGCGCCGATGGCGGAGCCTTCGACGCGTTGGGCATGAGCGACACCAACGGTCTCTATGCGCTGGCGATTGAGGCCGGCGGTGGGTACGTCGAAGTCCAGGAACTCGACGCCCCGCCGACGAAAAACTATCTTTGGACGGGTTACTATTTCGGCACTTCGGACGGCCACGCCTCGAACATCGACCTGACCGGGATTGTCCCCACCGCCCATTTTCACGGGCGCCTTCTCGACGACACCGGCGCGCCGGTGAGTGATCTTGGCCTTTTCGCGGAAGGTTCAACCGGCCCGTTCACGGGGGGTTCGCAGGGGGTCACGGACACCAACGGCTTTTTCGATTTGCCGGTCTTCGGCGGCGGCTGGACACTCCATTTTGAAAGCGAATTCTTCCCCGACCTGATTTTTCCGACGTACTACTCATTCTACATCACCGATGGGATCGACGTGACCAACACCGTCATCGCGCGCAAGGCCACCGGCAGCATCTCCGGCTATGTTCGCAACCAGAGCGGCGGAGCCATCCAGGGCCTTACGGTAAACTGCACCACCAGTGTGGGCTCGACCAACTACAATCTGAGCGCCTACACCGACCCGAACGGCAACTACTCCTTCGCCGTCTTCAATGGCACCTGGACCATCAGCCCCGACCTTTACGTCCTTTATGCAGCCGGTTACTACCCGGCCAATCCGACCAACATCACCGTGCCCCCGACCAACCCCGCCGCCAACTTCATCGTCACGCCGATTCCCCCGCCGCAGATCACCACCACGAGTCTGCCCGATGCGACCGTCGGTCGGGGCTATTTTCTGAGGCTGGACGCGACCAATGGTGTTGAACCCTTGTCGTGGTCGATCTCTTCCGGCGCGCTGCCAGGCGGGCTGAGTCTGGACTCTAACTTCGGCGAACTCTCCGGAGCGCCAACCAATGCTGGTCTCTTCAATTTCACCGTGAAAGCCACCGACCAGCGCGGCAGCAACGGGACCAGCGGTTTATCGATCCGTGTGCTGGGGTCGGGGCCGCAAGCCCCCACGCTGGATCTGCCCAAGCTGCTGCCGGGGAACGTCTTCAGTGTCCGTGTCACCGGCGTCGCGGGACAGAGCTACACGCTGCAGTTTGCAACGAGGCTGACCAACTGGACGGGCATCCTCACCACCAATGCGCTCAGCGACGTGTTCTACATTGAGGACAACCAGGCGACGAATGTCAGCCGCCTGTACAGAGTGAGGCTCAATCCCTAGCGGCCTACACGCGGCTCATCACGGCGTATCCCACCAACTTCGACTGGATGGCCTGCCGGGAAAGCGCGCGTTGCGCCTCTGCGATGGACCCAGCCTTCGCCCGCGAATCCGCCGTGGCCATCTGGCAACAATTCGTTGAGCGCGATGTTCTGGCGGAAGTCAGTCAAGAATCAGTAGCAGGACTGCGCGCCACTATTCTCCCTCGTCTCATAACCAGGACCTCGTCGCAAAAGGCCATGACTTCCTCTTGATCGTGGGTGATATAAACCATGGGCAAACGGAACTCATCGCGCACGCGGCGAAGATAAGGAATGATCTTGGCCTTGAGGTTGGTGTCCAGGCTGGCCAGCGGCTCGTCAAGCAACAACAGGCGTGGCGAAGCCAGCAACGCTCGCGCCAGGGCCACCCGCTGTTTTTCGCCGCCCGACAAATCGGTCACATTGCGCTCAGTCAAAGACAGGATCCCCAAAAGCTCCGTCACGTGCTCAAAACTGAACAGATGGTTCGCTTCCGATTCCGGCTTGTGGCCGTAACGCAGGTTCTGACCAACCGACAAGTGAGGAAACAAGGCCAGGTCCTGGGGCACATAACCGATTCCCCGCAGTCGCGGTGGCACTGAGAGTCGCTTGCTCGTGTCTGTGAGCACCCGGCCATTCAGTTGGATCCACGCCGATGCCGGGCGGCGCAATCCGGCAATCAAATCCAGCAGGGAAGTCTTGCCTGCGCCCGACGGACCGAAGAAGGCGGTCACCTGGCTTTGGAGGTCCAAGTCAACTTCCATGGTGAACTCAGCCAGTGGCAGGGAAATGTTTTTCAGGAGCAGACTCATCGGTTGCGCTTGGCGTGGCTCATTAGACATTCGCTACCCCAGACCGCGGCAAAGGCCAGCCCGACCGAGACCGCCAGAAGCCGGTAGGCATTAGCATCCTGGCCTAGCTGCACAGATTGGAAAATGGAGAGTGACAACGTCGAAGTCTTGCCAGGGATATTGCCTGCGACCATAATCGTCGCGCCAAATTCTCCCAAGGCCCTGGCAAATGCGAGAATGCCGCCGCCAATGATCCCGCGCATGGCCAGCGGCAAGGTGATGCTCAGGAACACGCGCCCATCGTTCGCGCCCAGGGTGCGGGCAATCTGTTCATAACGCGGGTTGACTTGTTCAAAGGCCACTCGCGCCGAGCGCACCAACAAAGGAAATGACATAACTCCCAAGGAAACCAGCACTCCCCGCCAGGTGAACACAATGTCGAGGCCCAGCGTATCGTGAAGAAAGCCGCCGATGGCTCCACGCCGCCCGAAGATTTTCAAGAGGATTAACCCAGTGGCAACCGGGGGCATAACCAAAGGCAGCGTAATGATTGTTTCGACCACCGATTTGCCAACCCAGTCGTAACGCGCCAGCAGCCACGCTGCGGCCAGACCCAGAGGAAGAATGGCTACTGTGCTCAGGGCTGAAACCCAGGCGGTGAACCAGACAATCTGCCATTCCTCAGAGTTCATGGGATACAGGTCAATGGCCACGAAAAGGCACGTAAATGCCCAGCGCAGCGAAGCCGCACTAATAGTGGTAGGGACGCTTTCCACAGCGTCCCTCGAATTCCGGTGACGAGAAATGGGACGCTGTGGAAAGCGTCCCTACCAAGATCCTCGCAGGCTGCGAGCAAGTTGACATATTGCATTACCAAAAGTCTCTGCCCCGGTTCTTGTGTCTTCTTATGGCCATGATATTTCTCGGTCTGTACATCGCGGCCTGGAGCGTCGAGAGCAACTCACTTAAATTACGTAAACCATTTGTTGCCGCCCCCGCTGCGCCGAGCGTCTCAGTCCTGGACCACGAACCCGTAGCTGCGAAACGCAGCCGCCGCTGCCTCTGATTCAAGGTACCGCAAGAACTTCTTCGCGGCTTCGGACTGCATCGACTCCTTCACCAGCGCCAGCGGGTAGCTGATCTTCGGTCCTTCCCTGGCCGGGACTTCGTAAACCACCCTGACTCTTTTCGAAATGGCGGCGTCGGTCTTATAGACGATTGCTGCCTCCACGTTGCCGGCTGCCACCGCGGCCAACGCGGCTCGAACGTTTTCCGTAGGTACTACTTTCGCTTCCACCGTCGGCCAGAGATTCTGTTTTTGAAGATATTCCATGGCATAGATTCCCGCCGGGACCGTCTTCGGCTCAGCCAGCGCCAGCCGTTTGACCTTGTCCGTTGCCAGGTCCGCCGGGGTTGAAACTGCGGCCCCCTGCTCTGCGGCCACAACGATGACCAGTGAATTAGACAGCCGGCTCCGTCGCGTCTCTTTTACAATTAGTCCCTTCTTTTCCAAAGCGTCCATCTTCGCTTCGTCGGCCGAAAAGAAAATGTCTGCCGGAGCGCCTTCCTCAATCTGCCGGGCGAGGAAACTCGACGCGGCGAAGTTAAAGTTTATCTTGTCGCCCGTGTGCTTCCCATAGTCAGAGCCGATTTGCTTCAGGCTGTCCGACAGACTGGCGGCTGCGAAGACAGTCACCTCGGCTGAAAAAGCGGCGAGGCCACCCAACCCAACACTGGCCGCCACAACGGCGGCCAGAAACCGCATCATGCCTGTTCGCTTTTCATTCGTCCGCACAGCGGTATCTTCTAAGAAATATATCGCGGGAGCGCAAGCTTGAACTCCGTGCCTCGTTATCTTTCCCGCAGAGGTCTGAGCAAACAATCACACCAAAATCGGCGCTTTCCTAACCCACATAACCGCAATTTGTTGCGGGGGAACTGATTTTAAGTAATTTCTGGTGGGTTTTTCGTCTGGCGGTTTCATAGTAAGAGTTTACCAGAAAGGGCCTACCGCTACCTTGACGGGAAAGACCAGGGGGGAGGGAAAACGGCGGGCGCTGTTTATCAGTTGGGCTAAATATTCCGATAAGTGGGTGGACGATTTGGCGGAGGAACAATTCAACCGAGTGGCGCGCGTCACGTATCAGATCCAGGAAGCCGAAGAGATCAACAATCTGGAAACCAAGCGGTCCATGAACAAATACGGAACGATTCGTGCCGTGGTGATCCAGAGCAGAGGAAACAAGAAGCGGTCGGCGATTTAGACCAACGGCGCCGAGGAGGAAATCGGTGCAGAGCGGGTCGTGCAGCTGATCTGTCGGCGCTGGGGAGAGGAGAACGCCATCAAAGAACTGATGCACAAGCACCTGGTCAGCTGTCTCTCCGCGGGACTTTGAAAAATCTTCCCATTTTCGGATGGCGGATTAACATGCAGGGGTGCCGTCATTCGACATCGTCAGCCAGGTTAACTCCATGGAGATCGAGAACGCAGTGAACATCGCCAAAAAAGAGCTGGCCAATCGCTTTGATTTCAAAGGGACCCAGGCGGAGATCGTGCTCGAAAAAAACGAGATCAAACTCTCCGCCGAGAACCTGTTCAAGCTGAACGCGCTGGGAGAGATCGTCATCGGCAAGATCGCCAAACGCAATATCAGCCTCAAGAGCGTCGAGCAATGCGAGCCGGATGTTTCCCCCCTGGGACACGCGCGGCAGGTCATCAAGATCAAACAAGGCATCGCGACTGATGTTGCCAAACAGGTTACCGGGTTCATCCGCGAGGCAAAATTCAAAGTGACCACGCAGATTCAGGACCAACAGGTCCGCGTGACCGGCAGGAACCGGGACGATTTGCAAGCGGTGATCGCAGCCGTGCGGGCAAAGGACTTTCCGGCAGCCCTGCAGTTCACGAATTTCCGCGATTAAATGGTTGCAGAGTACAACGCATGAGCGGCTCCGAACGCAGCCCCACCGGCGGCGGAGAGGATTTTGGCCACAATCCTTTTGCGGCACTCTCCAACGAAGGGCTGCCCGCCGAAACTTCCCCGACGGACTCCCAGCCGCGAACGGAAGCCAAACCGACGCGGAAAAATCGTGGCCGCGTGGACATCATCCGGCAGAAGGCAGGGCGCGGCGGCAAGACGGTGACGGTGGTTAAGGGATTCGTTGGCATCGGTCTTCCGGAAAAGCAGCAATTGGCCAAGGCGATGCAGAAGGCCTGCGGCACGGGAGGCACGGTGAAGAACGGCCAGATCGAAATTCAGGGCGACCAGCGCGCTGAGGTCGCGCGAATCCTGAGCCAGGCAAACTTCCGTCCTGTGTACGCGGATGGGTAGGTGGCGGGCCGCAAGATGCTTAAACACGAGCTGCCTGGGCACGGATGCGACGTCCCGTTGGGCCGCGAACCACGTTGGCGGGCCTGCGCGTGAAATACGGGTGCACACCGTAGTGGCGCGCATCCTGCTGCCGGGCGGCAGGAATTGCTTCCAAAATCGGCTGGACGTTCGCGCGACTCATCTTCACCGGCAAAGATACTCCGCCAAAGCGGATAATTCGAGAATACCTATCAGTTGTCACCTTTTGCCGCCGCCGGACGACTTAAGCGTTGATATGATAACCAATGATATGATCTCAGTTCCCGCTTCAACGGACGCCAAGCTGGTCACCCTAACGCTGGCGGGTGATCGGGACGCTTTCTCGCAAATTGTTTCGCGATACCAATCGCTGATCTGCTCCCTGGCGTATAGCGCGACCGGCAGCCTTGGGCAGAGTGAGGATCTGGCCCAGGAAACCTTCATCACCGCATGGAAACATCTGCGTCATCCGCGCGAACCGGGCAAGCTGCGCGCCTGGCCTTGCGGCGTGGCTCGTAATCGTATTAGCAATTACTTGCGCCGGGAAGGCCGGAAACCCTTGCTGGCCGCCGAACCGCTGGAAAATATCCACAACCTGGCCGCCCCCGAGCCGCTGCCGGTAGAAAGCGCCATTGCTCACGAGGAGCAAGCCCTCCTGTGGCGCGCGCTGGAGCGCATCCCGGAAACGTATCGTGAACCGCTGGTTTTATTTTACCGCGAGCATCAGTCAGTCGCGACAGTAGCGGCAGCGCTGGACTTGAGTGAGGACGCGGTGAAACAACGCCTTTCCCGAGGGCGCAAGCTTTTGCAAGAGACCATGGTTGCCTTCGTGGAAGGCGCTTTGGAACGCACGCGGCCAGGCAAGGCCTTCACTGTCGCGGTGCTCGCGGCCCTGCCGGTGTTCGCAGGCTCAGCCAGCGCGGCAACTATCGCAACCGCTGCCGCCAAGGGCAGTTCCGCCGCCAAAGCCGCTACGTCTATTGGCCTGGCAGGCGCTATCATCGGCCCCATCGCCGGGCTCCTTGGCGGCGTGCTCGGCACCAAGATGAGCATCGAAAATACCAGGTCGCCACGCGAACGGCAGTTCATGGTTCGATTTGCCTGGCTGACCTGGATGCTCGTGTTGCTGTTCTGCGGATTGAGTGCTGGCTTCACCTCCATCGCTCGCCACCGTGCGAAAGCCCACCCGCTCATGGTTACGACACTTTTCGTGAGCCTGGGTTTAGGCTACTCCATTTTGCTGGTAACTTTGGTACTGTGGGGAAATCGTAAACAAAGGCGGATTAGAAATGAAGAAGGAGTCAGGCTGCCCGTCGGGACACCCATCCCTGTTGAACGGCTTTACACACAGCCTTTTGAGTATCGCAGCCGGCGGACCCTGCTGGGCCTGCCTTTGGTCCACATTCGGATGGAATGCGAGCGGGACGGCAAGACGGTGCCGGCCAAAGGCTGGATCGCCATTGGCAATGTCGCTTACGGGGGACTGTTCGCCTTCGCCGGTTTCGCCGTAGCGCCGATAAGTCTCGGCGGGATTGCTGTCGGCCTCGTGGCAATGGGCGGAGCCGCTGTGGGTTTGTTGAGCTTTGCTGGAATAGCCTTGGGTTTTTGGGCCATGGGCGGAGCGGCAGTTGGTTATGCCGCTTACGGAGGTGGGGCTGTGGCCTGGCTGGCCGCCCAGGGAGGTTACGCCATGGCTCGTGAGTTCGCCCTTGGTGGCACAGCTTTCGCGCACCACGCTAATGACGAGGTGGCGCGCCTGTTTTTCCAGAGTAGCGGTCTTTTTGCTCAGGTCGCTAAACTCATGCGACACGCGATAATCCTAGTCTGGCTGCCGGTAGGCTTGGTCTCTTGGCAGATGCTTCGGGTCCGTCGGCAACGGTAAATGCTGCTTAGAATCCTTTGGGCGAGAGTCAGGCGCCGATCCGACGGCAGTCGTGCGGCCTTCGCGACGATCATATCGCCCATTCGAGCATAACTTGATGATACAAGATGAACGCCGAACTGAGGCACAGCCTTCGAGTCCATCCCATTTGCAAAAAAGGCGCAGCCTGTGAAGGCTGCACCTTTGGTTCCGTTCGATGTTCGTCGCTCTGACTATCTGGCCTCCGGTGAATCATGCAGAGTTCTAGCAGGCAGGCGAGTCCGAGGGCTTTCTTCTCGTCACCGGTGCGGCCGCTCTTGGAAAAGTCCGTTGTGGACTCTCTTCTGCAACTCCGCGATCTGCCTGCCAAATTCTTGTTGCCCTTCATGTTCCAGTCGCTCGAATTGCGCGTGATCAAAAATCGGCGACACGACCTTTAACCCCTTGTCACCCTCAGCGGACACCTCCTTTAACATCCCGCCCACTGCGGCCACCAAGCCGTCGTATTGCTGGAGCTTGTTCCTTAATGTATCTTCGGAGCGCGTTTGCCAGTATTCGCCTTCGTCGGCCACTTCCACCGTCACGCCAAGCTGCCGCCACAAATCCAGCAGGCTGATGATTTGCCGGTGGCATTTCAGAAAATGCACCCAGCCGTGCTCAGCCGCATACTGTGTTTTGCAAGAACCTTTCAGCAGCCAGCCGCCCTCGAAACCGGTGGCAACTGACCCGGCGCGAAACGGCATCCGTCGCGGATACTGGCAGAGGCCGAACAGCGCGCTTTCGCAGCCTTCACCCGGCCAGATTTCTACGACCCAGCCACGCTTGGCGGGAACATTGCCGAAGCAACAATCCTCTTCGCGCCCCACGCGGACAAAGAGCGCCGTGAAGGGCGTGTCAGCCTTGACACTTTCAACTTCACCTACCTCGGCGCACCCGATTTTACGCGCGCAATGCGCCGCGCGGTGCGCCAGTTCGCGAACGACCGCGACGCGAAGCCTCTCCGTCACGGACAACTTATAGTGAATGGTCAGCCCCATATTCGGTTACGGTTCTTGGGTTTGTTTTGGTTTGGATTCCCGGCGCGGTTTTCCGTTCCAGGTGAAGAAGAACTCCGCTCCGGCATTCGATGCCTTCTGGTGGGAGTCCTCGACCAGCGCAGAATTGTACGCGTTGCGGCTCTCGGTAGTCCCCGGCAGCTTCATTTCCCCGGCGAGGATCAGCTTATTGGATTTACCATAGACCCGCAGATCGGAACGTTTTCGTTTGATGCCTTTGGATTCTTCAATTTCCGTACGCTCGAAGGGCAAAGGCGGGTTGCTCTCAAAAAGGGAATCGGCCCACTTTGAAACGCGGCTGCAAAATGTGACTTCGTGTGTGCGAATGTCCAGTTCGGGCATGCGCTTCTAGTTGACACGCAAGCGGGTCGTTTGACGAACAATTTTTATCAGCGCATAAAAAAACCGGTCCCCGTTTTCAAAGGCCCGTCGCGTTGACTGAATTTGGTTACTGCTTGCGGCACGGTCGCCGAAGTCGGCGCGCTGGGCTGGCTTTCGCCGCTGCCGTTTTTCGCGCTGACGGTGAGGTCCACATTCATCTTGCCGGGCAGCCAGCAAAACGTGGCTTCCGGTTCATCGGACAATTTCTCGGCGAGTTTCGCGCCAGGCGCCTTGTTCGTGACGACGCCCAAACCAGCAGTGGCATGCAATTTTCATTTCCCTAAGCGGCGCTGCGGGATAAAAGAGATGTCTAATGAACCAGGCACCCACCATACCCCCGATCGAAACGCCAATGGCGACCATGGCCGAACTCACGGTTCCCGCCCCCGTCCGCCTGAGCTCGCTCGATGCCTACCGGGGTTTAGTGATGTTTTTGATGATGGCAGAGGTGCTGCGTTTGTGCCGCGTTTCTTCGGCGCTGGGGCAAAGCGCGTTTTGGAAGTTTCTTTGCCACCATCAATCGCACGCGGAATGGATTGGTTGCTCGCTGCACGACCTGATTCAGCCGTCATTTTCATTCCTGGTCGGCGTGGCGCTGCCGTTTTCCCTGGCCAGCCGCCGCGCCCGCGGACAATCAGGCGTCCGTATGACCTGGCACGCGGCCTGGCGGGCGGTGGCGCTTATTCTGCTGGGAGTTTTTCTTCGCTCCATTGGCCGGCCACAAGTGTATTGGACCTTCGAGGACACGCTCAGCCAAATTGGCCTCGGTTATTTATTCCTGTTCCTGCTGGGGTTCAGACCGCTGCGTGACCAATGGATCGCGCTGGCGCTGCTTCTGGTCGGCTATTGGTCGGCATTTGCGCTATATCCGCTGCCCGGGGCGGAGTTTGACTACAGCAAGGTCAGCGTGCCGAACAATTGGGCGCACCTGATGACCGGTTTCGCGGCGCATTGGAACAAGAACAGCAACCTGGCCTGGGCGTTCGACACCTGGTTTCTCAACCTCTTTGCGCGCGAGAAGCCCTTTTTATTTAACGGAGGAGGGTATGCAACGCTGAGTTTCATTCCGACGCTGGCCACGATGGTCCTCGGGCTGGTCGGGGGCGAAGTGTTGCGCGGCCAACGCCAGCCCTGGGCCAAGGTGCGTTGGTTGGTCCTGGCCGGATTGATCGGTCTTGGGGCAGGAGCAGCTTTGGGCGGATTAAACATTTGTCCGGTGGTCAAACGGATCTGGACGCCCAGTTGGGTGCTCTATAGCGGCGGTTGGTGTTTCCTGCTTCTGGCAGGGTTTTACTCGTTGCTCGACGTGTGGAACCACAAGGCGTGGGCGTTGCCTCTGGTGGTGATCGGCATGAATTCCATTGGGGCCTATTGCATGGCGCACTTGTTCGAGGGATTTGTCTCCGGCAGTTTGGATACGGTTTTCGGCGCCAATAGTTTCAAGGTTTTCGGTGAGGCTTACGCGCCATTGTTGCATGGGACCGCGGTGTTGCTGGGGCTTTGGCTGATGTTGTTTTGGCTGTATCGGCGGAAAATCTTTCTCAGGATTTGATGCCCATTCGCCAACGGTTCCCGTCTCACGACCGCACGTCGCCTGGAAGGACTCCGACGCAAAGCGCCTTTTGCGCCGGTTGCTTTCAATTGGCAGGCTCGCCGCGTGGCCACTCCCGCAAAGATCGGCCCCACTCAGGTAAAGAAGTTGGCCCTTCAGATCAGGAACTCCGCCAAACGCGCGCGCAGCGCGAAAAACAAAAATCCCTGTGGCCGGTCGCGGGCGTGAGCCGAACCACAGGGCGCGGTGGGTCGCCGCAAACTGTTTCTCGCGCTGCGGGAGAGGCCGGGCGCTAGCCCGCGCAGGACTTTGGTTCACTGCCCGCCCAACCTTTCGTTCCGCAAACTTCCATTCACGGCCGTGCTAAGGCGCCGTGAAGCGGCAGTTCCTTAAAGCCAAATCCATGCCAGGCAGTCCGACGGCGGCTTTGCTACGAATTCCGGCCATTATCGCATTATTCGGCAGCGCAAATTGCGAGTCTGGTGGAAACTCAGTTACCTGCGCTGATAACTTAATTATCGGTCGGGGAAGCAGTGCCCGCCAGTGTTCGGCCAGTCCAATGGCCGCCTTGCCGACACGGTGGGTCCGGAAGTTTGAAAGAAAACACGATTTGGTTTGTCGATTCTATGCACCCGTGTTTGGTTATCATTCAGTGAGCAGCCGCATCAAATTCAGATTGATTTCCTTTGTACTGGCCATCGCGGTGATGGTGGGCCTTATCGCCTGGACGGCCCATAGCTCGTGGCAACGCACCGGCGAATTGCGCGAGAAACTCACCACCGTCCAGTTGCAGAGTTTTCAAATCGCCGATCATCTGCAGCAAACGATTTGGGAACTCAACAACCTGGTGCTGCGCTATGGCGCCTATCATGATACCAACGACTGGGCGCATTTCGACACCCAGCGCAAGAAGCTGGACCGGTGGATTGACGACCAACGCCCGGTTTTGTTCACCGAAAAGGAGAAACAGGTTCTGGACCTCATCAACACCAATTACGATTACTACATGGACGCAGCGCTGCAGATCGAAGCCAAGATCCGTGTCAACCCACAATCCACCACTCACCTGAGCGAATTCGCCGGTTTTGAGAAACAATCCCAGCGCCTGCTCAAACTGGGCTTTCAACTGGCCCTGGCCCACCGCGAATCCATGGACTCGTTTTTGGCGGATTCAAATCGATCGCTGACGTATCTGCGCTTTTTGCTGCTGACCTCGCTGGCACTGCTGTTGCTGGCGGGCGGGGGTCTGGCGGTGGTGATTTATGGCGAATTGATCGCCCCGCTGCGCGTCAAGCTCGTCGAAAACCAGGCCCTGATGGAACGCCAGGAAAAACTGGCTTCGCTGGGCATGTTGGCGGCGGGGGTCGCCCATGAAATCCGCAACCCGCTGACGGCGATCAAAGCCTGGCTGTTCATCCAGCAAAAGAACCTCGACCCTTCGACGCCCGAGCACGCTGATGCGGAGATCATCGCCAACGAAATCAACCGGCTTGAACGCATCGTCAAAGACGTCCTGCTTTTTGCCAGGCCATCGGAACCGCACCTGATCACTGTGCCGGCTGATAAACCGTTACGCGAAGTCCATGCGCTGCTCGCACCGCAATTGGAAAAGGCCAACATCCGCTTGGGCTGTGAAAATTCTTTCACCGCTCACGTCCGCATCGATCCGCAGCAGATTAAGCAAGTCCTGATCAACTTGGTTCAAAACGCCGCCGAGAGCATCGGCCAGCACGGTCAGGTAACCTTGCGCGCATGCCTCGATTCAAAACGGCTTTCCGATAAGGCCACGGAGGTGGTAATCCTCGAAGTCGCCGACACCGGCAAAGGTATTCCGCCGGAAGTGGAAAAGCGGTTGTTCGACCCGTTCTTCACCACCAAGGAGAGCGGCACGGGCCTGGGCCTTTCTATCGCGGCGCGGATTGTGGAAAAACACGGCGGCGTCCTGCAGTATCAAACCAGGGTCAATCGCGGCACAACTTTCGGCATTGTACTCCCACGAGTTTAGCGGATGAAGAGCGCCGCCAAAATCCTGCTGATCGAAGACGATCCTGGCATTGTTGTGACCCTGCGCCGGGTGCTGCGAGAGGAAGGGCACGAGATTCTCGTCGAAACCCGAGGCGATACAGGCTTGGCGCGGGCGCGTGATGCTTCGCTGGATGTCGTCATCACCGACATGAGATTGCCCGGCTTGAGCGGCCTGGATCTGGTTAGAGAGCTGCATATCGCCAAACCCTTGTTGCCCATCATCCTGATGACCGCTCACGGGACCACCGACACCGCCATCGAAGCCACCAAATCCGGCGCGTACGATTATCTGCTCAAGCCGTTCGATCTCCCGGAACTCATCGAGCTGGTGGCCAAAGCCGTGGCCAGCCGGCGGCTGATGACCGAGCCGGTGGATCTGGGCGCAGCCGGTGGCGCACGCGACGCGCTGGTGGGGAACAGCCGCCAAATGCAGGCGATTTACAAAGAAATCGGGCGCATCGCTTCCAAGCCTGTCAATGTCCTCATTCGTGGCGAGACCGGCACCGGCAAGGAACTCATCGCCCGCGCCATATACCAGCACAGCGACCGGGCCACGGCCCCGTTCATCGCCATCAACTGTGCCGCCATTCCAGAAACGCTCCTTGAAAGCGAGCTCTTCGGCCACGAGCGCGGCGCCTTCACCGGCGCTGAGTTGCGGCGCATTGGCCGCTTTGAGCAGGCGGACCATGGTACGATTTTCCTTGATGAAATCGGCGACATGTGCCCCGGCACGCAGGTCAAACTAATGCGCGTCCTCCAGGAGAAATGCCTCCAACGTCTTAGCGGCAAGGAAACCATTCCGGTGGATGTCCGTGTGATTGCCGCCACCCATCGCGACCTGGAGAGCGCCATCAAGCAGCAACAGTTTCGCGAAGACCTCTATTACCGTCTGAGTGTCGTCGTGATCACCCTGCCGCCGCTGCGCGAGCGCAAGGAGGACATTCCGGACCTGGTGAAGTATTTTTTAGGCAAGTACGCCGCCGAACTCGGAGTGGCGAACCCGTCCATCCATGCTGAAGCCCTGGATTTTCTCCGCTCGCAAACCTGGCCGGGCAACGTGCGCGAACTGGAGAATGTGGTGCGGAAGGTCCTGCTGCTTGCCCAAGGCTACACCATCAATCAAGGTCATGTCGGCGAAGCGCTGGCCCGCACTGGCCCGCCCACCTTCGCTGGCCGCCAATCGTTGGGAGAGTACGCTGATGAATTATTGGCGGCTGCCAAGCGCGGCGAACTCGACGACGCCCACGCCCGCCTGCTTCAGGCGGCGGAAGTGGAAATCTTCAGCCGCGCTATCCAACTGGCGCAGGGCAACCAGGCCAAAGCCGCGCGCTGGCTCGGCGTGTCCCGGCTGACGATGCGCGAGAAACTACTTCAGTTCGGACTTCATCCGGCGCAGGAACAAACCAAAGTGTGAGAGAATGAACCAAGTGGCAATTCCCCACTTGCGGGGCAGTACGTGCGCGCCGCTCCACCGCCGGCGGACTGTTGCGCAGAACTCACTATGCGGGGACTGCGTGACCGCCGCTTGATGCCCCTCACTTTGATATTTCGGCGGGTGTGTTTCGACCTTATCTCCCGCCTTCCTCACCCCGAGGACCCAAAAACCGCCGTTGATGTTCGTTTCGTCGAAGTCAAAGGCTGTGCCGCTACCGGCGAAATCGCTCTCACCTCGAACGAGTACAATACCACCAAACGCCTCAAAAAAGATTACTGGCTGTATGTAGTTTTCCACTGCGCCACCAGTCCGTCGCTGAACGCAATCAACGATCCGGCAACCCTGGACTGGCAGCCCATCGTCAGAATCGAACAATACCGGCTGAGGGAATACCCGGTTCAGTTGAAAGAAAATGGTCCACCATACAGAACTGGAGGGAATCCGTGAGCAGACTCTACGTATTCTTGGTTTGTTTGGTTCAAAAAATGAACCAAACTCTCACGGATGCATTCTGTGGCTAAACCCCGAGTATTCGTCAGTTCCGTGCAGAAGGAGTTGGAGCCTGAGCGTGTCGCCATCGCATCACTTATCACCACCGATCCTTTCCTGATGCGGCACTGCGAACCTGTGCTCTTCGAAAAGGAGCCTGTTCCGGCCCGTCCCGTTAAGCAGCCTTATTTGGAGTGCCTGCGGAGCTGCCAAATCTATGTGCTGCTGATTTTCCATGAGTATGGCAATCCGGATGGGGCGCTTTCGGCGACTCACCACGAATACCGCGCTGCGCAAATGTTGAAGCTCCCGACGTTGGTTTTCATAAAGGGGACAACCGATTCGGAGCGAAAACCTGAAACCAAAGCCTTCCTCGATGAAATCAAAAAGAACAAACACACCTACCGCCGGTTCATAGACCGCGAAGACTTGAGGCCGGAAGTCCGCCGCGCGTTGACCAGCCTTCTTAAGCAGGAATTCGGTTTTGCGCCCTCTGAAGACGAAACCGCTGGTGGCCGCGAAATGATTGAAGCTGCATCTGTGTTTGAATCGAAGCCCTTGCCGGATGTTCCCTGGCCCGTGCTGAATCCTGCGCAAGTCTTGCGCTTCGCTGGAGTCGTCCTGCAAAGTCCTGGCCTGCGCGTCTTCGAAAACTCGGTCTGCCCGCCTATGCATGCGCGGGGCCTGCTATGGCACGATGCTGCGAAGGGTGAATATTTTGCTACAGCAGCCGGATTGTTGATCTTTGGCTCCCGTCCCGCGGACCACTTCCCCCAGACTGAAATCCTGGCGGATGCCTACGCCGACACCAAAATTACCAGCAAACCTCGCGGCCAGTTCAATATCAACTCACCGATTCCGCAGGCAGTTGAGGAAGTCCTGGGGTTCGTGGACAAACACACCTTTCACCCGACGCGCGTCGTTGGTATCAACAACATTGCTCTAAACGAGTATCCCATCCCCGCCCTTCGGGAGGCAATCGTCAACGCCGTCGCGCATCGCAGCTACGATGATGCTTCTCGCAAGGTTAACGTGCAGGTTTTCTCCGACCGCATCGTGGTTGCCAGCCCCGGGTATCCGCCATCTCCTCTCACCTTGGCGAAACTCCGCCGTGGAAATTACCGCGCCTGTTCGCGCAATCCGGTTATTGCTCAAACGCTCGTCACCTCGAAGCTCATGGAACAGCGCGGCAGCGGCTTCGCTCGCATGCGCGACGCCATGCTCAACCATGGTCTCGACGCTCCAAACTTCGCCGAACAGGACGGCTATTTCGTTCTGACTTTTCTCGGCCCGAACGGCAACTATGACCGGCTCAAGGTCCCGGACAATCGTGCTGCGCTGATTCCTCCCGCGCTTGAGGCACAGCTCAATGCGCGGCAGAAGCGAATCTTCCGTCACGTCATGAAGACCGGCTCCGTCACTCGCCGTTGGTGCGTCGTTCGATTCAAAATCGCCAACGATACTGCCGGGCGAGATCTCAAAGCCCTCACGGAACTGGGTATCCTGGCCGCGCAGGGCAAGGCTCGGGCCGTCCGCTACGTCCTCCGCCAGCGGCTTGAATCGACCGATAATCGACCGATCGGTTCTTAAAATCGACCGATGAGAAATCGACC
>Ga0137384_10001527_pt1 | contig 18407 bp, 30 predicted proteins | sample SagtaG_2_FD_104922 | JGI IMG/M metagenome (GOLD analysis project Ga0137384, IMG submission 104922) | Vadose zone soil microbial communities from Sagehorn Ranch, Mendocino, California, USA - Sage2_R_60_16 metaG | ecosystem: Environmental > Terrestrial > Soil > Vadose zone | place: USA... | reverse complement strand
CGGCGCGGTGCGCGTCGCGGTGGACGGCGCGGTGGACGGCGCGGTGGGCGACGCGGTGGACGGCGCCCGAAACGCGATCCTCAACCAGTGGTACTACAGGCTCGGTGGCCAGTGGTGGGTGTCCTGGCAGGCCTGGACCTCGTTCTTCCGCGAGGTGTGCGGCCTCGACCTACCTGGTGACCTGTGGGACCGCGACAAGGCCTACGCCGACGCCCAGTCGTCGGCTGGCTGGTGGTGGCCGCACCGCCGTTTCACCATGGTCTGCGACCGGCCGCGCGTGCTGCACCTGGAACAGGTCGGGCCGGCCGGCTGGGGTTCGCACCGCCTGCACTGCGCTGACGGCCCGGCGATCGCATGGTCCAGCGGCTGGGGCCTGCACTACTGGCACGGCACCCGCGTCCCCGCGGACCTGATCGAGGGCGACGGGTGGTCCACCGAGCGGATCCTGCGGGAGGAAAACCAAGAGGTGCGCCGGTGCGCGATCGAACGCATCGGGTGGGACGTGTTCATCGACCGGGCCGGTCTGCGACCGGTCGGCGCGTCCGTGCCCGACCCTGGTAACGAGGGCAACAACTTGTGCCTCTACGACGTGCCTGAACAGATTTATGACGAACCGGTCCGGGTGTTGTTGTGCACCAACGGGTCTCCCGAGCGGGACGGCACACGCCGCCGGTTCGGGCTGACGGTGCCGGCTGAGATCTCCGATCCGATCGTCGCGGCGGCGTGGACCTACGACTGGCCTGTCGCCGCGTACCGCCAGCTTGCCCGGCGCGCGTGAGCGCCGGGTATTTCCCAACAATAGAAGGAGATACCAAAGTGCGAACGGTTGCTCAACTCATCGCCGCCACGGGTGTCGAGGTGCTGGAGTACCTCGACCGGCAGGCGAGCGTCCCGGTGCTGCGGCAGCCGCAGATCCAGGGCGACATCTCGATTCTGCCGGTCACCACGAAGGCGGCGACGCGGCCGATCCCGCAGGGCGGTGTGGTCGTGGCGACCGGTCGCGGTGGCCACGACCACCGGCTGATGCCCGGGGGGTTTTTCGATGTGGCGCCGGTCCGTTCGGGTTCGCTGCGGATCGGGACGCTGACTGTGCCGGAGGCCGGCGAGGTGTTCATGGCGCATGACGAGCACGGGTTTATGGGGTTCGGTCCGGGGACGTATGCGATCGGGCGGCAGCGTGAGCAGGCCGATGTGATCCGCGAGGTCGCGGACTAGTCCCGTCTTGGTGGTCCGGCTGGTCTTCCCTACCAGCCGGACCACCCCAGCCCCACGCCTGAGGAGTGTCCGTGCAGATCGAGTGGTCCGGTGTCGACGGTGTGGCCCGTCGCGGCGAGGTGTGGTGTCCCGGTCCGTCTGCGGACAGCGTGTGGGTGATCACCGACGAACCGTCGGAGGGTGAGGGCCGCGCGGTGTGCGTCGGCCTGGATGGCCAGCAGACCGCGCTACAAGCCCAGTGGTCACAGCAGGAGCACCACGACCTTGTCGCTCTGAAGCTTCCGGCGGCAGCGATGCTGTCGGCCCTCACCGGGCGCGGCGGCCAGTTGCGGGCGCGGATCCACCTACACGACCTGTCCTGAGAGGACACAGCATGACCGTCCGCATCCCCACGCACGAACTGGTCGGGCTGCTCACCGACCTGTCCCTCACCGCCGCAGACACCGCCGACAGCGGCGCGACCGCCGGGATCCTGCTGCACACCGTCCGCGGCTACGACGGCGATGCACCCGGCAAGACGGACCTGCTCGTCGGCACGTCCACCAACCGCTTCACGGTCGGGCACAGCCACATGGTGTGCGCTGGCCAGATCGATCCGATGCTGTGGCTCATCGGTGACGTCAAAGCCGTCCTCGCCGTGCTCAAACCGCTGGGCAAGGACAAGGACCACGCGGTCGAGATCGGTGTCGAGGATGGGAAGATCGCGGTCGCTGAGGACCCGGACCTGTTCGGTGACCGACTGAAGGTGACGTTCGCGGCCGGAGATCCGGGCGAGTTTCCGCATGCGGCGATTTGGGCTGTTCTGTCGCAGATTCAGATGTCGCCGAGCGCGACTGTCGGCGCGGACAGCGAGACCAAAGCGGCGCCGGCCGTGGCGGCGCGCACGGACTTCACGGCTGCCTATCTGAAGCCGATGTTGACGATCGCGGCCCGTCGTGGCGCGTTGGTGCAGGTGTTTCGGTATCACCAGCATTTGCCGGTGCATGTGCAGATCGGTGATGCGTATCGGGGTGTGGTGTTGCCGTTTGCTTGGCGGGACGAGGACAGGGCCGCTGGTGTGGCGCCGTCTGGTGACGTGTACCCGCTGGCGGTGCAGTGATGCCTTGGCGCGCACCCGCTACCGGCGGCACGAGCGCCCGGAAACTGACGGCGGAGTCGGTGGCGGAGATCCGGTCCCGCTGGGCGGCTGGCGGTGTCGAGCAGCGGCAGCTCGCCACCGAATACGGAGTGAGTTGCGGCCTGGTCACTGCGATCGTGCGCGGAGTCATCTGGAAGGAGGCATCCGGTCCGATCATGCCGCCCCGGCATCGGTCGGGTGTGCCGCACATCAAGGCGCGGCTGCCGGCTGAGATGGGTCCGTGTGTGGCATGCGGTCGCCAGCGGGTCAGGATTCGCGACTGGCGGGAAGATCCGGACGGGTGGCGAGCGCGTGGTTGCGTCAAGAACAACAGCCACGATCGGTGCAGCTCGTGCGCAGACAAGGCGCGTCGCGGTGACGTGAGCGTCGTGCGGCGGCGCGTGGTGGCGCCTCGGGTGGCTCGCCGTCCGGAACCGGTTGTGGTGAAGCAGCCGCTGCGCAAGCCGGTTCGCCGCCCGAGGCGGGCGCCGTTGTCGCCTGGCGAGTTGGTGCGGCTGCGGGCGCTGGTCGGGCTGCCAGCCGTGTTGCCAGAGGAGTTGGCGTCGTGACCGCCCTGGCTGTTGCCCGGCACGACGGGACACCGGGCACCCTGCGGTCAGGCTCACTGTTCTCCGGCGTGGCTGGCCTGGACCATGCCGCCGCTGAGGTGTTCGGCGCGGAGCCAGCCTGGTTCTGCGACAACGACCCGGCGGCGCAGAAGGTGCTCATTCACCGCTACCCAGGTACGCCAGTGCTCGGAGACATCACCACGGTCGACTGGGACCAGGTCGAGCCGGTCGACCTCGTCACCGCAGGCTGGCCGTGTCAGCCGTGGTCGACGGCCGGACGACGAAGGGGCATTGAGGATGAGCGGGCACTCTGGCCGGAGGTGGCCCGTGCCCTTCGCGCACTACGACCCGGAGTTATTGCACTGGAGAACGTGGCTCGAATCGTTGCCGCTGGGGAACTTGAACGAGTCGCGGATATGTTGGCCGCTCTCCGGTATCGGTTCTGCTGGACTGTGCTGGGGGCTGACGAGGTCGGCGGATGCCATCGCCGCAATCGGTGTTTCATCGTCGCTGTTGCCGACACCCCGCGCGACGGACGGCACGAAGGGCGGCACGAAGGGCGGCCCGAACCAGCGCGGCTCCAGCGGGGACCTGATGCTGCCTTCGGCGGTGGCGAAACTCTTGCCGACTCCGCAGGCACACGACGGCCGGGACACCTCGCCGGTGCTCCCGTCGATGGAGACGGCGCGGCTGCGGGTGTCGCAGGGCAAGTCCAACCTGGAGGACTCGATCGCGCTGCTGCCGACACCGAGAGCGGCCGACCGGCACGCGACGATGGGAGCACCCGGAGCGGCCCGGCACGTAGCGGCGGGGAACGGGTCACTCGTGGAAACGCTGGGTGTCCACCTTCTGCCTACTCCGACCGCACGGGATTGGAAGGGCGAGAACCAACGCCGGGACAGGAGCTGCCTGCCGGGGGCACTGCCTGGGGGATCTACACCGCCGCCATCCGACGGTGGGAACGCGTCATCGGACGGTCAGCTCCTGTTCCCCGGGTGGCCGGACCCCAAGGTGGACTGAAACTCAACCCGGCGCTTCCCGAGTTCATGCAGGGCTTCCCAGCCGGCTGGATCACCGACGTGCCCGGCGTGACGGTGAACGACGCGTTGCGGCTGGCGGGGAACTCGGTCAACCCGATTCAGGCTGTCGCGGCGCTGCGCTGGTGTGCGGCTCAACTCATCGAGCGTGCAGCGTGACCGCGGGCATGGCTACGGCGCCCGACGTGGTGTCCGGGCGCCGCAAGGTAGAGAGGTCAGTCCTCGTCCGGACGCTTCGGCAGCTTGGCGCCCGGCTCGCGCACGTACCAAGCCAGCAGCTCGTTGACCACCTTGGCCCGGTCCATGCCGGCGCGGGCCGCAGCGAGCGCGGCAGCCGCCCAGCGGTCATCCGGGATGCGGACGCTGCGGTGCTGGGTCTTGGGCTGGTCGGGCACGTGGTCAGGGTAGCTGGTGTACGTACAGAAAGTCTACCGGAACCCTTGTGGTGTACGTACACCTTGCGATACGGTGTACGTACACCCCGAAGGACGGAGCAGCCGAAATGACCGTCACCGCCAAACCCCACAACCCCACTACCACCGACCCGTTCGCCCTGATCCCCGCAGCCGACGGCTACGACTGGGAACAGCCCGAGCAGGACACGCCGCCGGCACCGGTTGTGCCTGCCCAGCAGACCCGCACCCTCACCCAGATCGTGGACTGCCCCGCGTGCGTGTGGTCCGACTTCGGGGCCCGCGACGACCTGGACGGCGACTTCGTCCGCGAGTGGTCGTTCGCGCTGCACAGTGCCGGCACCGAGGTCGTGCGCCCGCACCTGGTGCAGGCGTGGCGTCGGCGCGGCTACCACGCCGAGCTGGTGTGCCACCACCTCCACACCGCGCTGGGTGAGATCTCGGCGCCGACCGAGGTGTGCCACCAGGTGTGGCAGGAAGCGGTGGACGCCGTGTCGGGTGTCGAGTTGGTGTTCGCGGCCGGTCTGGTCGACGAGCACGCCGCCTGGGGTGACCGGTGATGACCGCACCCGACGAGCTCACCGGCGAACGGTGGGCAATCACCGAACCCGGCGTGTACGAAATGGACGACGCCGACTACCACCGCGACCCCGTCGCCAGCGGCTCACTCTCCTCCACCGGCGCCCGCCGCCTCCTCGCCCCGTCGTGCCCGGCGAAGTTTAGGTGGCACCAGCAGCACCCCGAAATCAAGACGGAGTACGACTTCGGGCACGCCGCCCACCGCGCCGTCCTCGGGATCGGCGCCGAGATCGCCGTGTTCGGCTACGACTCGTGGCGCACCAACGCCGCCAAAGCCGACAAGGCCGCCGCCCGCGAGGCTGGGCTGGTGCCGATGCTCGAACCGGACGCCGACGTCGTCACCGCCATGGCCGATGCCCTGCGCGCGCACCACGTCGCCGGCCGCCTGTTCCAGCCAGGGCGCGGCACGGCCGAACGCACCCTGGTGTGGCCCGACCACGCCACCGGTCTGATGCGACGGGCACGCCTGGACTGGATCACCGGCGGCGGCGACCGGAAACTGATCATCGCCGACTACAAGACGTGCGACCGGGCCGACCCGGCATCGTGCGCCCGGTCGATCTTCACCTACGGGTATCACGCGCAGGGCGACTGGTACCGCGACGGCGCGTTCGAGCTTGGCCTGGCCGGCGCGCTCGGGATCGGGTTCGTGCTGGTGTTCCAAGAGAAAACCGCGCCGTACGTGGTGACCGTGGTCGAACCGGACGACGAAGCACTGCTGTGGGGCAGCGTCCTGAACACCAAGGCCATCGACGTGTACCGGCGTTGCGTGGCGACTGACACGTGGCCCGGCTACTCCATCCCCGGCCACCCCGGGACCACCGACACCGACCTGATGCTGGCCGGGCTGCCGCCCTACGCCATCACCGGCTACGAACGTGCCCGCGAACGCGGCGACTACGACACCGAGGGGATCAGCATCCGATGAGCACCAACGAGATCGCCGTACCAGCCGCCACCGCGCAACCCGACCGGGTCGGCCAAGCCACCGCCGTCGAACAGTCCCGGGCCGTCGCCGAAGTCCAAGGTGCCATCCTGGTGGCGCAGCGCTGCCCGCGCAGTGTCCCGGCCGCTATCGCCGCGATGGAAGAATCCTGCGCGCAGAAGGGTCTCGCCGACCGCGCGTTCTTCTCCGTGCCCCGCTCCGGAAAACCAGTCACCGGCGCGACAGTCCACCTAGCCCGCGAACTCGCCCGGGTATGGGGCAATATCCAATATGGGGTGTCGGAGATGCGCCGCGACGATGCCCACGGCCAGTCCGAGATGAAAGCGTTCGCGTGGGACGTCCAGACCAACACCCGCGTCGAAACCACGTTCGTCGTACCGCACATCCGCGACCGCAAAGCCGAATCCGGTGGCCCCGTGCGGCTGACCAGCATGGACGACATCTACATGTCCAACGCCAACGCCGGCGCCCGCCGGGTCCGCGAATGCATCTTCTCCATCATGCCGCCGTGGTTCGTTGAGCAGGCCAAGGACTTGTGTCAGCGGACGCTGGAACATGGTGGCGGTGTGCCGTTGCCGCAGCGGATCTCGTCGATCATCAAGGCGTTCGACGACCTCGATGTGACCGTGGATCAGTTGGAACGTCGGATCGGGCGCCCGAACGCGAAGTGGACCGCGCGGGACGTGGGCCAGTTGACGATCATCGGTGGCTCGCTGAAACGCGGCGAGGTCCGCAAGGAGGAGGAGTTCCCGCCCGAGCGGGTATCGGTGGCCGACCTCGGTGAGGCACCGGAACCGGGCGCCGCGAAGGTGAACGGCGAACAGCCAGCGCCGACCAAGGCGCAACTCGCTCGCATGCACGCCACCCTCAACGACTGTGGTGTCGACGAAACCGGCCGGCACGCCACCCTCGGCCTACTCGCCGGCCGCCCGATCACCTCGGCGAGTCAGCTCACCCGCGCCGAGGTCCTCGCAACCATCGAGGTGCTCGACCGGTGCGCCAAGGCCGACGAACCCGTCCGCGCGCTCGACCACTACCTCGCCAACCTCGACCAGGAAACGACCGCGAAGGGCGGCGCGGCATGACCGAGCTACGCGACCAGATCGCCGACGCCATCGCGAAGGCCCGCTTCTCCGCCGAGCCGCACGAACTCACCATCCCGGCCACGTATCTGCTGGACCGGGAAACCGACGCCGTGATGGACGCCGTGGCGCCACTCGTCGAGCAGCTCCGCGCGCTGAACCAACGGATCGCCCGCCCTCGTCCGCTACCGCGACCAGTACCGGCAGGACAGCATCGCCCTCGCTATCGTCGACCGAACGGAGTTCATCTGATGGCCGGCGCCGCAACGAAAGCCGTCTACCGCGCCATCTGGCACAGCGACTACGACGTTGACGTCACCCTGAAGGGACGCACCGCCGCGCACCAACTCGCCGACGAGATGGCTACTGCCCTGTCCGCTGCCGGCCTGCTCGCAGGGCCACCGGCCTGGCATGTCGGCCAGGACATCGAATGGAACCCGTGCGAAGACGTGTGGCGCCCTGGGTTCATCGCCGACCTGGACCTGGCCGTGATCGTGCTGCACGAGAACGACCAGTACCTCACCGTCGGAACGCAATACATCCGGCCGCGCATCGCCGCACCCGACGTCGCGCCGAACGTCGCGGCCGAGTCGCGTGAGGAACCCGTCGGCCACGGCGCCGACGGAGTCGCCCTCATCGCGCTCGAACGGCAACGCCAGATCGCCAAGGGCTGGACCGCCGAACACGACGACCGGCACCCCGGCGACCAACTCGTGCAGGCCGCCATGTTCTACGCCGACGAGTCAGCCTCAGCCACCGACTGGCCGTGGGACACGCTCCCCACACGCGGCACCCGCATCCGGGACCTCGAACGCGCCGGCGCGCTCATCGCTGCCGAGATCGACCGACTACACCGCGCGGCAGGCCGGCCATGACCGACCAGCTCGCGCTCGACGAAGCCGCCGGGTGCCCCGGCGGCCATCGGGCGCTGCTCGACGTGTTCGTACCCGGCCGCCCCGCACCCCAAGGCTCGAAACGCCACGTCGGCAAGGGAATCATGATCGAGATGTCGAAACACGTCGCGCCGTGGCGCACCGACATCCGCGAGGCCGTGATCGCCGCCCGGAAGGCATACCACGCCGCCACCATCGCCAGCTTCACCGCCGGCGCCCCGGCGGCCGGCCCGATGCTGGTGCGGCTGGAGTTCGTCATGCCCCGCCCCGCCGGCACACCGAAACGCCGCACACCGGCCGCCGTGAAACGGCCGGACTGCGACAAGCTCGCCCGCGCTGTCCTGGACGCTGTCGGCTCCGCCGGGTGTGTGTGGGTCGACGACTCGCAGGTGGTCGACCTGCACGCCACCAAGAGGATCGCCGAACCCGGCGAGGCACCCGGTTGCCGCATCACCATCCACACACCCGCGAGCCAGCCATGAAGCCGATCTTCGTCGCCATCCCGCGCGGGCACGGCCTCATCCTGCACCTGCACTCACCCGGCTACCGGCCAGGGCCCAAACCGCGAGGCATCGGCGACTCGGCCGCGCTGTGCAACTACAGCATCCACGGCGACCCGCTCGTGCCGCTGCGCGACGGCCTGCACCTCAAACCCACCGGCACGGATCCGCGCCCGGCGTGGCGCTGGTGCCGCTCCTGCATCGGACACGCCGTCGCCATCGCCGGCCTCGACCAGGAAGTTCTGACCTGGATCGCGACAGGGACGGAGAAGCCATGACCGCGATCCGCACCATCCGCCTCGAATACCACCCCGGCCGCTGGCACCGCGACGGCCACACCAAAACCTGCCGGCACTGCGGCGACACCTACCGCCGACCCGCCAACCAATCCAGCAACGACTGGAACCGCCGCCTCTACTGCTCCATGTCCTGCGCCTCAACAGCCAGCGCGCCCGCCCGCCTCGCCGGCCGCGGACGCACACCCCGCGCCGAACCGGTCGCCACCGTCCCCGCACCCACTGATTCGACCTGGCTCGACCACGCTGCCTGCCGAGACGCCAGCGACACGGACCGGTTCGTGCCCGACAACCCCGGCGCGCACTGGCGGCCACCACCCGAATGCGGCCGCTGCCCCGTCCGAGCCGAATGCCTCGCCTACGGGCTCGCCACCAAAAGCATCGGCGTGTGGGGCGGCCAATACCTGCGCGGCGCCTGGCGCAAGAAAGGAGCCGCCAAGTGACACAGACGCTCGCCGTGCCGCAGCCGACCGCCTGACCATTCACACCACCACGAGAGGAGCGGCCATGGCTGACTTCCGCGTCGACGACACCGCGCCGGACCACCCCAAGATGCGCGCCGCCGGCATCGCCGCGCTCGGCCTGTGGTCCATGGCAGGCGCCTTCAGCATGCGCCCAGACATCCTCTCCGACGGCTGGGTCCCCACCTACTGGGTCCTCGGCTGGGACGGCGGGAAACGCGCCGCCGCCATGCTCGTCCGGGTCGGACTGTGGATGCCCGAGACCCGCAACGGCATCGCCGGCTACCGGTTCCACGACTTCCTCAACTACCAACGCGCCGCCGAGAAGATCGTCGGCGACCGCCAGTCGGCCCGCCAACGCATGGCGACCCTGCGCGCCAGTCTCCACAGTGGCCGTTCCCCTGATGTTCGCGCGAACACACAGCGAACAACCACCGCAACACTCCCCGAACGTGCCGCCGAACCTGCACCGAACTTCAACGGAAGTTCGGTGACTTCCCTTCTCCCTACCCCCGTAGGGGGTAGCTATGGGGGGGATCGTCCGGTAAGTAACCGCGCGCGAGAGCAACGCCCCCCCGAAAAATGCCCGAAACACATCAACGACCCCGACCCACCCAACTGCGGCAACTGCGCTGACCAGCGGCGCACCGCCGAAACGTGGGACCACCAACACCACCTCGACCAGCGCCTCGCCATCCGGGCCTGCGGTTTGTGCGACGGCGACGGCTGGCGCTGGATCAACCCCGCCCGCCGCTCCCTCGGCCCCCGATCCGGGCCCGACGCCCGCTGCGACCACACCCGAGAACAGGTGACCACATGACCGTCCACGTCGAACAGCCGATGCCAATCCTGAACGACCGCACGTCGATCCAGTCCCTCGTCCGGGCCGACCTCGACGCGCGCGAACAGGTCGGCATCCAGCGCTACGGCACCCCGCTCCAACCGCACAACGGGCGCGACGCGCTCCGTGACGCCTACGAAGAAGCGCTCGACCTCGCCTGTTACCTCAAGCAAGCCATGGTCGAACGCGACAGCGCGAGGCTGCCGTGATCGCCCGCATCGACACCGACCTCCCCGGCAACGACCGAGCCCGCGCGTGGCTCAGCGTCGACGCCATCGTCGTCGAACACGCCGGGATCTACACCGTCGCCACCCGCGCCCACGTCGACCGCCACCAGCTCGCCGAAATGGCCGCCGTCCTCACCGAAGCCAGCCAGCCATGAACCTCGACCAAGACGCCGTCACCGCCTGCGCCGACCTCGTCGGCCGCACCGGCGCCACCAACTTCACGATCGGCTACCTCCACGACGACGTACCGCCCGACCAGGCCGCCTGGTACGCCCACGCCCAGTTCCGAGGCGCCCGGATCACCATCGATGACCAACCCGGTCCTGTCGAAGCCGCCGACGCACTGTGCCGGAGACTCCTGGACGGCGCGAAATGCCGCTGCGGACGCCTCGTCACCCTGTCCGACAGCGGAGCCGTCGCCTACGACAGCACCATGGCCGACGGGTCCACCTGGACCGTCGAGCAGGCACGCCGGGCCGGCCAATGCCGGTGGCGACGTATCGGAGCCCGGTGGGAACCGAACTGCCCCACACCGCCCGGCCGGACGAAGTCGAGACGCCGATGACGCGCCCCACATACGTGCCCGCCCCCGTCGGCGACGACCTCGCCGCCCAAGACGCCGCCCTCGACGTGGCGTGTCCACGATGCCAAGCCACCCGCGACACCTACTGCGTCAACGAGAAAACCGGACTACACCTACACAACCGAGTCAGCCACTGGCAGAGAGTCAAAACCGCACAGGAGACCCCGACACCATGACCCAGCCGGCAACCACGACCACCGCGCCGAACCCGCCCCCCGGCGACGCGGCCGACGACGTCATCACCACCGCTTTGGTCGCCGCCATCCTCGCCCACTGGGCACACCACAAAATCCGGGACCTACTCAAAAAACTCCACCGCATCCACCCCGACACCATCGACTGGATGCTCAACCACACCCTCTTCGCGAAACTCCTCACCATGGACAACCACACCCCCACCGACCCCATCCTCGCCGCCGCCCGCCACCGCAACATCCAACGCCGCGCCGCCTACGCAGTCGCCGCCACACGCCGCATGGACACCGCACTCGACACCCACCACCTACCCACCATCCGCGCCGCCTGGACCCAAGAACTCGACCACATGGGCGCGCACCTCGCCGCGAACCACGCCCGCAACGAAGCCGCCATCGAAGTAGCCCGACGCTGGAAACACGCCGGCCACCCCGCGCTCATGGGCTGGCTCGCCATCGACGACACCCGCACCAGCCCAGAATGCCGGGAAGCGTCCGGCCGGAACTTCGACCCCACCACCGTCCCCGCCATCGGCTACCCCGGATCCGTCCACCCCCACTGCCGATGCATCCCAGTCGCAGCCTGGAACACCGACGCCCGAGTCGAAGACCTCGCGGACGCACGCATGATGTTCGACGGCGTGATCAACTAGGCCCGTGACCTACAGTTAAATCGAGAGGTGAAGGACCATGGACCGGTCAGGCCGGGGACCCAAGGGCCGATTCGTACGCACCGCAGACACCGCCGAGCGAGACGCAGAAGCGGCCCGGTTGCGTGCCCGTGGCCAGTCCTACCGGGCGATCGCGGCCGAGCTCGGGTACGTCGACCACGCCGGTGCCCGCAAGGCCGTCCAGCGCGCGCTGGTGGCCATCGTGGCCGAACCGGCCGAGGAGGTCCGGGCGCTCCAGTTGGAGCAGCTCGACCGGCTGGCCCTGGCCGCGCTGGGGGTGCTGGAGCGCAACCACGTCACCGTCTCGCACGGCCGGATCATCCGGGACGACAACGAACAACCGATCCTGGACGACGGCCCGGTGCTGACCGCGATCGACCGGCTGCTGAAGATCCAGGAGCGGCGGGCGAAACTCTTGGGTCTGGACGCGCCGGCCCGGCATGAGGTGGTGACCTTGGATGCTCTCGACGACGAGATCGAGCGGCTCACCGCAGAGCTTGGCCGAACTGCGCCTAGCGAAACTCCAGCAGTTGCGGGACCTGCGGGCGCAGAAGCGTAAGCGGGACGGCGCAGGCCGGGAGGAGCCGCTGGGCCAGATGACGGCCCGCCTGGACCCGACCACGGTCCAAACCCCCGCGTTGGACCTGCTCGACGCGAAACTCTGCGCTGTCGCCGATGGGCAGGTGAGCCGGCTGATCTGGTCGATGCCACCGCAGGAAGGCAAGTCGGAGCGGGTGTCTCGCCGGTTCCCGGCGTGGATGCTGCGCCGCGACCCCGACCTGCGCATCGCCATCGCCAGCTACGAACAGCGGGTCGCGACCCGGTGGGGGCGGGCGATCCGTAACGACCTGATCGAACACCCCGACCTCGGGTTGACCGTCCGCCGCGACACGGCGGCCGCGCACGAATGGCAGTTGGACGGGCACCGCGGCGGCGTCTACTCGGTGGGTATCGGCGGTGCGTTGACCGGGCGCCCGGTGGATCTGCTGGTCATCGACGACCCGGTGAAGGGCCGCGCTGAGGCCGACTCGGAGGTGTATCGGGAGGCGTGCTGGGACTGGTGGACCAACGTCGCCCGCACCCGCCTCGCCCCAGGCGCGCCGGTGGTGTTGATCCTGACCCGCTGGCACGAAGACGACCTCGCCGGCCGGCTGGAGGCCACGGACCGGGGATGGGAGCTGGTGAACGTCCCCGCGCTGGCCGACACCGACACAGACCCGCTCGACCGGGCACCAGGCGAGTTCCTGGTGTCCGCGCGGGGCCGCACCGCACAGGACTGGCTGGATATTCGCAGCGACGTGGGCGAGCGCGTGTGGGGCGCGCTGTATCAGGGGCGGCCGTCACCAGCGGAGGGGGCGCTGTTGAAGCGGGGTTGGTGGCGGTACTACCCGGCGCCGATGTGGCGGGAGCAACCGGACGGGTCGATGCGGGTGCACGACGCGGACCGGGTGATCGCGTCGTGGGACATGACGTTCAAGGACACCCGGGCATCCGACTATGTGGTCGGCGGGGTGTGGGCGTTGAAGGGCGCGAACGCGTATCTGTTGGATGTGGTGCGGGACCGGATGGACTTTCCGACCACGTGTCGGGCGGTGCAGGCGTTGGCGGCGAAGTGGCCGCAGGCGTCCGCGAAGTTGGTTGAGGACAAGGCGAACGGGTCGGCGGTGATCGCGCAGTTGAAGTCGGTGGTGGCGGGGTTGGTTGCGGTGAACCCGACCGAGTCGAAGGAGGCCCGCGCGTCGGCGGTGTCGCCGTACGTGGAGGCCGGGAACGTGTGGCTGCCCGCGCCGGCGCTGGCGCCGTGGGTGGCTGGGTTCGTGGAGGAGTGCAGCGCGTTTCCGAACGGCACGCACGATGACCAGGTGGACATGGCGACACAGGCGTTGGCGCGCCTGATGTTGAAGGGTGTGCCCCGGATTCGGAGTTTCAACGTGTCACCGCGTGTTCCGCTGGGAGGATGAGGGTATGGCGACGAGTGAACAGTTGCGGGTCGAGTTGGTGGCGGTGTTGGTGCGGTATCGGCGGCGGATCAGTGACCGTGGTGGCGTGGTGCCGGAGGCGTGTGTGGGGGAGCTGGTGGCGGTCGCGGAGCGGCACACCGCCGGGTGGGCGCCGGATCCGGCGCCTGTGGCGGTGAAGCCACCGGTGCCGGGGCCCGGCCGCCGGCAGGTACGGCGCCCCGCCGAGCATCCGGCCTGACCGCCGATAAGTGGGTGTTATCGGAGGTCAGGTAGTCAGTAGGTGGCGACCCACCACACAGTGAACACGAGTGCGGCCACCACGGCCACGCCCCAATAGATCACCGTGAACCGGACCCAACCATCCAACTGTCGCCACCAGTTCATCGCGACTGGTCCCCCGCCGCGCGGTAGCCGTCGCTCCACGGGTCGGTCGGAACCTCGACACCCAACAGCCGGCCAATCGTGAGGGTCGTCCGGCACGGCCACTCACCCGAATCGTCCGGGCCGCCGTCGCAGCCCTGGCACCAACGCCCGTCGTCGGACGGCCGGTGCAGCTCCAGCACCGTGACCGCCGTGGCGTCGCGGTGCGCGCCAGCGTCGGCCAGCACGGCCCGGTACGCGGCCTGCACTGCCGCAGTCGCGGCAGCCTGCCGTGCCTCACCGGCCGCTACCTCGGCGGGTGTCCGTGGCCGGAACAGGTCCGCCAGCGGGAACGTCACCGCATCGTCCAACAGGGACGACGGCATCATCACGTACCCGCTGAGCTTCTGGATGGTCACCGGCACCTCGCCGGTCACCGCAGGATCCCGAACGTGAAATGCACAATCAACCACCCGAACAGCAACACCACCACCACCGCCAACACCCAATGCTCCGGCGCCCACTGCCCCACCGGCTGGTTCGCGATCACGTCACCGATGCGCCACATCTGCGCCGACAGCGTGTTCTCCGAATGCCCGGACGCGATGGCGTACACCTCGGGCGGCAGGAACAGCACCAGCACGAAGAACCCGACGACGGACAGCCAGTACGCGGACCACGCGTTGTAGGGCACGTAGTCGATCGGCCGCGCCGGCAACACGCCGGTCATTGGGGTATCACCAGGCCGGTGTTGCGCTGCACCTGGATGTGCTCGTAGCAGTGCGGCGCCCCACCCAACATCGTGATCGCCTCACGCACCTCCGGTAGGGACTCGACCGGCTGCCCGGCCTGTTCGGCTGCCTTGCGTTCAGCGATGCACGGCAGACACATCATGCGCTGCGGCCGCTGCTCGGCCAGCGCTTGGGAGAACGTCTTGCGCTGGGAAATGTGGGTCATTACTGATCCTCTCATCTGGCTCGCCTCGGCCGGGTTCTCGCAGTCCCCGTGAAGCCACACCTTGTGCTTGTCAGAAGCCGTTGTGACGTCACAACGTTGCGGGCATTCCCGAGCGGCGTGATTCAGGGGCTCCCCGTTGCGGTCACGGCCGTCGGGAGCAGGCGCGTCGAGGATGCGCCGCGCCACGACCGCGGCTAGGTCCGGGGTGGACGTGTCCACCCCGGGTTCGTCGAGACCAAGGCCGTCGAGCAGGCTCGCCCGGATCTTGTCCAGCGCTTCCCTGTAGATCCGCACGAGGTGTTCGGGTCCGCCCGCCATCACCGGGTCCTCTCCAGTTCGGCCTGCACGAGCAGGATTTTCGCGCGCGTGAGGTGCACGTCCGCCTCTTGGAGCAGGCCACCCACCTTCACTGTGTGCTGGCCGGTGAACTCCAGCAGCGACAGTTCCCACAGGCGTTGCGCTGCCTCGGTGTGGTCGTGCGCGGTCCAGTTTTTCCAGGTGGATGGGTCCTTACTCGGACGCTGAAAACTCACCGACGTTCACCCCGCTCGCGGCGTCGATAGCATGCTGCCACTGCAACAGGAACCTCTCGAACAGGTGCTGCTGGCACGCCGCCCACGCGACACTGTCCTGCACCAGCTCCCGGCTCACCAACTGACGCCAGGAACCCTCACCAGTCTCGTAGGTGACCTCCGCACTGCCGGGCAGGTCGACGCTGTTGATGACCGACCACCACACGTCCAGGACACCCAACGCCTTACGCGGTACCCACAGGAACTCGTACGGTGCCGGTTCGATGAACGACCGCTCGTCCATCGCCAGTTTCAACCGCTGTCCGTCCGGCAGCCGGCGGGTGACCCGGACCATGGAGCGGTTCTCGGTGGACAGGTAGTCGCTACAAAAATCAACCGTGTCGGTGTCCGGGTTGTAGCCGGTGATCACGCGCTCTCCTTCGAGGTCAATTCGGCGAGGATCAACGCGGTCGACACCCGCCACCCGCCACCTACTTTCATGACACGCACCGGAAAAGTACCAGCCGATGCCATCTCGTACGCCGTAGTCCGGCTCAGTCCGAAAACAAGGCCCGCTGTCACCAGGTCGACCACTGCCGGAAACTGCCGAACTTCATCAATGGTGTAGGTAGCAGGTGTCCTCATGCCGGCCAGCATAGCCTACGTACCAAGCAATCCCAGGATTGCCGACTCGTCCACACGCGACTTACCTTCCGCACAAACCAGCGCGCGATCTTCACCCGCCTGCTGGCGCCACGCGCACGCGGAAGGGGGACGTCATGCCAGAGCCGCAGACGTCACCCCCCAATGCAGATGACAACCTCGTCATGGTCGAGGTCTACGGTTTACGCGCCGTCGTCAAGCGCGCCGAGTACGAGCGCTGGGCGTGGGGGCTCGACGTGTCGGCGATCCGACAGGACCTCATGGCCGACCAGTGCGCGATCGCTGTCGCCGATCGACGCTGCTCCCGAGGCGCCACTGAGGACTTCGGTGTTCTGAGACTCTGCTGGCAGCATCATGAGAAGCTCATAGCCGGCTTCAGGCAGGCACTTCGCAAGGACGACGCGCTGCTTGCTGCTGCTCGACAGGTCATAGCGGACAAGGACGCGACCGGTCGCTCGCGGCAGCAAACCGAGCGGGATGTTCGCCTCAAGCAGGACAGCGTCGTCTACTTCGTCGAGCGCGACGGTTTCGTCAAGATCGGCTACTCGTCTGACCTTGTGAAGCGACTCGCTGCTATTGGTCGCGGGAACTCAATGCCAGCCGGAATGTCGGTGGGTCCGGTTCGCCTACTCGCCACGATGCCCGGTGCGCGGCCGAAGGAAGGCTACCTCCACCGCAACTTCGATTACCTACGGCTCGGCGGTAGCGAGTGGTTCCTGCTCGACAACGACCTATGGACCTTCATCACCGGACTGAAGGGATACACGGGCGAACCGCGCATCACTGCTGAATCACTGGTCGGTGCGCGATGACGTTGAGCATCGTGTGGGCGCCCCGCACACCCGGCGCGCCCCCCGGACGTCTCGCCCGCTGGACCCGCGCGCTGGCCAACACCACCAAGACCATCGCCGCCGCCGCCGTCACCCCACACCGCGCCGCGCTCAGCCGCGTCCGCGACATGCCGTTGTCCCTCACCGGGACCGCACTCATCGACTGGGCCAGCTTCCACGTCAACACCGGCGTCGGCCTACTCGCCACCGGCCTGTCCCTGTGGCTCGTCGAACATTTGCTCAGCGACAACGACGACCCGGCATGAAATCCGGGCTGCGCCGGCTGGTCGCCCAAAAAACCCCCGTCCCCCTCGCCCCCGCCGGCAACGGCTCCGGCGCCATGCGCATGTCCCTGGTCGGTGGCACCGCCAACAACGACACCTACCTGCGTGCCTACAGCCGCAACGGCACCGTCTACAGCATCGTCTCCCTGCTCGCCGAAAAAGCGGCCAGTGTCCGGTGGCGGCTGTACAAGAAACAACCCGTCGACGGACGCCGCCGCTACACCACCAGCGACGCCGGCTCCGACCAACGCACCGAAGTCACAGTGCACCCCGCACTGAAGCTGTGGAACAAACCCAACAACTTTTTCACCGGCTTCGAATACCGCGAAGGCTCAAACCAACACTGGGAATTGACCGGCGAAACCTTCTGGATCTGCGACCGCGAAAACGCGCTCGGCATGCCCACCTCCATGTGGTACATCAACCCCGGCCGCATGACACCAGTCCCCGACCCCGAAGAATACTTGATCGGCTGGATCTACACCGGACCCAACGGGGAACAATACCCGATCCCCCTCCGCAATGTGATCCTGGAGAAAAGCCCCGACCCCATCGACGGATACCGGGGTTCCGGGCCGGTCGCACCGATCCTCGCCAACCTGGACGCGCAACGCTACGCCACCGAATACCAGCGGAACCTGTTCGTCAACGGCGCCGACACCGGCGGTGTCCTCTCCTACGACGGCGAGTTGACCGACCCACAGTTCGAGGCGTTGGTGAAGCGGTGGCGGGAGCAACACCAAGGCGTCGCCCGCGCCGGCGCGGTCGGCGTGCTGGAGAACGGCATCACGTGGCAGCCCCGTGGTGTCACGAACAAAGACATGGAATACGGCAACCTCAGGTTGGCGAACCGGGACGAGATCCGGGAAGCGTGGCGCATCCACAAAGCCATGTTGGGCACCACCGATGACGTCAACCGCGCCAACGCCGAAACCGCCGACGAAATCTTCTCCGGTACCCTGCTGATTCCCCGGCTGAACCGGCGCCGGGAAACGGTGAACCACAAGCTGTTGCCGATGTTCGGGGACGACACCGTCGAGTTCGACTATGACTCGCCGATGGTGCTCGACAAGGAGCAGGAAAACGCGGAACTCACCGCGAAAGCGAACGCGTGGGCCACCCTGGTCAACGCCGGCGCGGATCCGCACGACGCGGCCGAAATCGTGGGGCTGCCGGACATGGACATGGTCGAGACCGCGACGCAGGCGCCCGCCCT
>Ga0137384_10001526_pt1 | contig 18414 bp, 16 predicted proteins | sample SagtaG_2_FD_104922 | JGI IMG/M metagenome (GOLD analysis project Ga0137384, IMG submission 104922) | Vadose zone soil microbial communities from Sagehorn Ranch, Mendocino, California, USA - Sage2_R_60_16 metaG | ecosystem: Environmental > Terrestrial > Soil > Vadose zone | place: USA... | reverse complement strand
GGCCTCTTTGAGTTCAATCAGCGTCGCTAAAACGCAAGCCACGCCGATCAGATCGTCGCAGGCGCGCCCATGGATCCGCCGGCTGCGGACGGCGAAGTCTTCCAGTTCCCAAACGGCGAACTTGGGCCGCGCGTTAGGAGGTTGAGCGGCCCCAATCTCAAAGGCGCGTTGTTCCTTGCTTCTGCGCCGGCCGAGCTTCGCCGCAATAGCGCCGGGCATCAGCCGCAGCGGAATGCCGGCGCGAAAATAAATGTTCGGCACGCCGCCGCGAAAACGCGCCAGCCAGCGGCTGCCCGAAAGGCGGCGGATGATCTCGAATCCAGGATGGTCGAGGTGAGCAGCGAGAACCAACGGTCGGTGGGCAGGCACCGTTCGCAACCTGACCAGCAGGTTGCCGAAACGATCGCGTTCGCATTCCAGCCTGTGTTCGGCACAAATAGATTCGACCTCATCGCGCACCGCGTGTTCGTAATAGGGGGCTGCCGGTCGGCGCATCAAACGGCCGGCAAGTTGGCAAAGCCTTCGAGGGCCCATACGCGCCTGGCTATCAGCGTCCTCGTTCAGGTCGTCGTAATCGCAATCGGAAGCGCCAGGAAAGAACCATGACGGCAACGACAACGAGGAGGTGGTAATCGTGAACCCTCATCGGAGAAAGAGTTCTGCTGCGGCATCCGCAAAGCGCAATCCTGCCGGCGTGAGTTGGAAACTGTCGGGAGCGAGTTGGCCCCAGCCTCGCTGAGCCAAATGAGCCATGTCGTCCGCCCATTGCAGGCGCAAATCGTAGCCAGTGGTCTGTCGGAACTGCTCGAAAGGCCAGCCTGCAATCATGCGCAGCCCGAAAGCCGCCGTTTCACCTGCGCGAGCCAACGGCGGGAGTTCTTCGCGGAACTCGATGCTGCGATTGCCCTGCTCGATTTGCTCGCAGTAGAGCTGGGTGTTCGAACAATTCCTTGTCCGTACGCCGCGCACGTAACTGGTCGCGCTTGGCCCCAGCCCGTAGAAGGAGCCGCCGCGCCAGTAATTGATGTTGTGACGGCAGGCGCGGCCCGGAGGGTTGAACCTTGAGGGTTGAAGGTTGGGGGTTGTCTCGCGCGCGAAGTTGGCGATTTCATATTGCCGAAAGCCCGCTTGGCCGGCGCGCCCAATTAGTTCCTCGTACATCCCGCAAGCCAATTCTTCATCCACCGCAAATTGGCCGGCCCGCAGTTGCGCGTAAAGGGGCGTGTCTTCTTCGTAGATGACTTCGTAGCAGGAAAGATGTTCGCTGCCCAGCGCGATGGCCTCATTCAGGGTCCGACTCCAGATGTCCATCGTCTGGCCAGGAATGGCGAACATCAAGTCCAGATTGACGTTCTCAAAGCCCGCCTTGCGGAGCACATCGAAGGACTTGAAAACCATCCCCCGGCTGTGCACGCGCCCGAGCCGCTCCAACATGGCCCCATCAAGCGATTGTACGCCCATCGAAACGCGGTTCACTCCGTAAGACCGCAACAACCTGGCCTTATCGAGCGAGACCGTCGCGGGGTTGCATTCCACCGTCCACTCCGCTGCGCCGAGGAGATTGAGCCGATCCATGGAGCTCAGGATTCGTTCCCATTGCCGCAGGTTCAGCAACGAAGGCGTGCCGCCGCCAAAGAAAATCGTCTGCGGTTTGAGGTCGGCGGCCAGCAGTTCCATCTCGCGAATGAGCGCGGCGACATAGCGATTGATGAGCTCACCGCTTGAGGCCTCCGAATAAAAGGCGCAGTACGAACATTTGCGCGCGCAGAACGGCACATGCACATACCAGCTTGCGTTAGGCTCGGCAAGCCACTGGAGCATCGTCACAGAATAGCCGGAGCCGCAACGGATGGCGACCCCAAAAGCCTCCGCCTGAAACCACGCTTGCTGGAAATGCTAACGGACGACTTAGGCCGCCCGCTGGCGGTGCACATTCTGGGCTTTAGGCCCCTTTTCACTGGCCACGACGTCGAACACAACCTCTTCCCCTTCATTCAGCACTTTGAAGCCGGGCCCGACAATCGCCGTGTGATGCACGAAGACATCCTGGCCGGTATCTTGAGCGATGAACCCAAACCCCTTTTTGTTGTCCCACCATTTAACTTTGCCGCTAGCCATAGAACTGTCCTGGATTTTTAGCGCGTGGCGGCACCAAGAGCGAAGAACATAAAAGTTCTATCCAGCCGGTGTGAGAGAATCGCTTCCTAAAGCCGCATACGCCTTTGGTTTGCACGCAGAATAAAGGTTAATGATCCTGCGGTCAAGCGTTGTTTTGATGGTTTTTTACTGGGTCATTCGACCTGGAGGGCATGGTCCAAGAGCTGTGAAAGGTGGTTCAAAATCGCAGCCTCACTGACAATTAGGGTCACTCCTGCGGCTTGGGCCGCGTCGGTCAGGCCCGGTGCGTTGTCGGCGCCGAAGGCAATCACTGGCAGGTGTTTGGTGGCCAGGTTCTGTCTTAGCCGGCCGATGGCCTGGCTAACATTGCTGCGGGTTGATTCCAGATCGGCCAGTACGAGCAATGGCTTGGCCTGCTCGGCGCATTCCACAAGCAACCCCGGGTCGGCGATAGTCTGGACACGATAGTTCAAATCCTGCAGGCGATTGACGATCTGGCTGCCGGGCAGCAACCTTTCATAAAGCACCAGAGCCAGCGGTTGTGTCACCCCCTCAGCTTGAATTATGCCAGCCTAAATTGCAAAAGGATTTCAAGCTTGACGGTCTGCTCTAAAAAACTTAATTTTACCCTTAGAACGGTAAAGTTTGCTGGTTCGCCAGCGCGCTAAAGTCGGAAGAGCTTAATCTGCCGACTTTTTTGTTCCCCTGGCGGGGTGTGCCGTCGAAGACGTATGAATGCTGACTTTTTAGCAGTGTTGGAATTCTGGGAGCGCGAAAAGGGCATCAACCGTGATGTCCTGGTCGCCGCGGTCGAGGAGGCTTTGTTGTCTGCCGCCAAAAAAGCGGTTGGGCCTGCCCGCGAGTTGCGTGTGGTGATAGACCAGAAAAATGGCGACATCAAGGCCTTCGCGAAACTCATCGTGTCGGAGAAGGTTATGTCGAAACATGACCAGATTTCCGTCTTCGACGCCCGCCGCATCAAGGCCGACGCCCAGATCGGGGAGGAGATCGAAGAGGAAGTAACCCCAGTCGGGTTCGGTCGCATTGCCGCCCAATACGCCAAGCAGGCGCTCATGCAGCACATCCGCCGCGCGGAGAAACAACTCATTTTTAGTGAATTCAAGGACCGGGTTGGTGACATTATCAGCGGCACTGTACGGCGGTTCGAACGGTCCGACGTGCTGGTGGACCTGGGCAAATATGAAGCCCTGCTGCCCAATCGCGAACGGGTGCCGACCGAGGAATACCAGGTGGGCGAGCGAATTCGCTGCTATGTAAAGGCCGTCGAGCAAGGACCACACGGCCCGGAAATCATTCTGTCCCGATCCGACCCGCGTTTCGTCATCAAACTCTTTCAACTGGAAGTCTCGGAGATCAACGACGGCACCATTGAAGTCAAAGGCATCGCCCGTGAGCCGGGTTTCCGCACCAAGCTGGCCGTCTGGACGCGCGACGAAAAGGTCGATCCCGTCGGCGCCTGCGTCGGTTTGAGAGGCCAAAGGGTTAAAAACATCGTCCGCGAACTCAACAATGAGAAGGTGGACATTATCCGATGGGATCCGAACGTGAGGAACTTCATCACCAACGCCTTGGCCCCGGCCAAGCTCAAGGCCTTCGAAATAGACCAGGCCCGTAAGCGAGCCAAAATTATTGTCAGCGAGGATCAGCTCTCCCTGGCCATTGGCAAGCGCGGCCAAAACGCCCGGCTCACCTCCAAGCTGACGGGTTGGCAGGTGGACATTGAGGCCGAAGTGGTGGTTACGAAAGGGTTCGAGGAAAAAGTGGCCGAGGCCGTCGAGTCGCTGGCCACCATTGCGGGCATTTCTCGGGAGCAAGCCGATGTGCTGGTGCATCACGGTCTGACCCGCCTGGAAGATTTGCTGCAGGCCGATGTAACCGATCTGGAGGCCATTCCGCAGATCGGGGATCAAGCCACCGCCATTCTCGAAGCTGCCCGCGCCGAAGCTGGCCGGCGCACGTTCAAAGTCGGCGAGACACCCGTTTCCGGTTGATTATCTGGTTGGCAAACACGGTTTTTACGTGGTAGTCTGAAGGTTATGAAGGCTCGATGGCAGAACGCGCCGGTAGAGACAGAGAATTATGCCCGTTCGTATTTACGACATTTCAAAAAAGCTTGGTTTGGAGAACAAAGAAGTTCTGTCCAAGGCCAAAGAATTGAACATTGCCGCCGCACGGGTCGCTTCCAGTTCGCTGGATAAAATCACGGCGGAATACCTCGAACAACAACTGATCCAGGATCATCCGAACCTGGTTGCTCCTCGGCCAACTCCCCAGGCTACTCCCGCACCCCTCGACGAAGGCATCACCCTGATCACCCTTCCCCGTCCCCAAAGTGAAACTCTCCAACAGCATGAGCCCGCCACGGCGACAGCCTTGCTTGAGCCCAAAGTCGAACCCAATGGGCCCGCTGCCCAAATCACTGCGCCGCAAGTGGAAGCCGATGCTCCGGCTGCCGCGACACCCATGAGCCACCCACTTCTGGCGCCCGACTCCTTGGCCAAGGCTGCGCCGCGATCGCCCCCACCGCCACCGCCTGGCCCCAAAGTAGGCGACAAAGTCGGCTTTGTTCAGTTGCCGCCCAAGGCAGTTCCGAAAACCCTGGACAAATCGGGTCCTGCAAAACTGCCACTTCGGCCCCTTGATCCAAGAACCACTGAATTCAACAAACGCGGGGATATTCGCAGTGTGCGGGCGCCTGCGCCGCCGCCCGCTGGCCCCACGGTTCCTGGCGCCAAGTTTCCCGCCCAACAGAAGGTGCCCGGTTCTGCAAAGGCCCCGGAACCTCCATCGACCCCGGCCAAAGCCGCGTTGCCGGCCGACGCGCAGGTCATTTCCATCAAGCCGCCAATCGTCGTGCGGGAACTGGCCGACCAACTTAAACAAAAGCCGTTTAAGATTATCGCCGATTTAATGGGATTGGGTGTTTTCAAAAACGTCAATCAGGCCATTGACGAGAGCGTCGCGCAAAAAATCTGCGCTACCTACGGCTACCGCTTTGAAGTCGAGAAACGCGAGCGCGGGAGCGGGTTGGTCCACGCGCCGATCAAGAGAGTCGCGCTGGATGTCGAAGATAAACCCGAGGACTTGGCCCCACGCGCCCCGGTGGTCACCATTATGGGCCACGTGGACCATGGCAAGACCACTCTGCTGGACGTGATTCGCAACTCCAACGTCGCGGCGGGGGAGGCCGGCGGCATCACCCAGCATATCGGCGCTTACACCATTTCTTTCCCGCATCCCGAGCGGAAAGGAGAGCTGGCGCAGATCACCTTCCTGGATACGCCCGGTCACGCCGCCTTCAGCTCCATGCGCGCGCGCGGCGCCAACGTCACCGACCTCGTCGTCCTGGTCGTCGCGGCCAACGATGGCGTGATGCCCCAAACCCTCGAGGCCCTTAACCACGCTCGCGCCGCCAAGGTGCCGCTGCTTGTGGCCGTCAACAAAATCGATCACCCCAACGCCAACCCCCTGAAGGTCCGCCAACAATTGCAGGACAAGGGGCTGGTGCCGGACGATTGGGGCGGCGACACGATCTTTGCCGATGTCTCCGCCCTGACCAAACAAGGTGTGGACAAACTCATTGAACTGATTTTGCTCCAGGCCGATTTGCTGGAGCTCAAGGCCAACCCCAACCGCCGCGCCAAAGGCAACGTGATTGAATCGGGACTGGAACCCGGCGGGCCGACGGCCACCGTTCTGGTGCGCAAAGGCACGCTGCGCGTGGGCGAGGTGATTATTTGCGGCCAGTATTACGGACGGGTTCGCGCCTTGATCAACGAAGAAGCCAAACGCCTCAAGCAAGCCGGTCCCTCTGTCGCCGTGAAAGTCCTGGGCTTGAACGGCGTCCCCGAAGCCGGCCTGGAATTCAGCGTGGTCGAGGACGAAAAGGCCGCCCGCGAACTGGCTGAACAGCGCGGCCAGGATGCCAAAACTCTGGGCCAGGAACCCGCCAGGGCCAAAGTCACACTCGAGAACCTATTTGCTCAACTGGCCTCGAGCACCAGCAAGGTGCTCAAACTCGTCGTCAAGGCCGATACCCAGGGCTCGGTTGAAGCCATCGTGGAGGCGCTCAAGAAAATTGATTCCGACAAAGTTTCGCTCGAAATCATCCATAGCGCCGTCGGCACGATCACCGAATCCGACGTGGCCCTGGCTTCCGCTTCGGCTGCGGTGATTCTGGGCTTCCACACCCGGGTGGATAGCGGCGTGGCCGACAAAGCCAAGCACGAGGCCGTGCAAATCAAGCTCTACGCCATCATCTACGAGTTGATCGACCAGGTCAAAGAAGCCATGGCCGGCTTGCTGGATCCCATCCTCAAGGACGTTACCGTCGGCGTAGCCGAGGTGCGCAAGGTTTTCCAGATCTCCAAAGGAGCGCCCGTTGCCGGCTGCATGGTCGCCAGTGGGCGCATCGTCAAGGGCAAGGTCCGGGTGCGCCGTCGCAAGGAGATTATTTACGAGGGCATCGCCCAGTCGCTGCGCCGTTTCCAGGACGAAGTCAACGAAGTCCGCGCCGGCATGGAATGCGGCATTCGCATCGAAGGGTTCAGCGATTACCAGATCGGTGACAATATCGAGTGCTCTACGCTGGAAAAGGTAGCGCAGAAATTGTGAGGGTTGAGGTTGAGGCGTTAGCTGGTTAAATCGTTGCATTACATGGGTACAAGGCTACAAGGTCACAGGGTTATACTGTGGCATGGTTGAGGCGAGGGCCAATGTAACCACGTAACTTTTGTAACCTTGTAACGATGTAACTTTTTACCTTGGTAACATGCCTTCCCTCCGACTCCTGCGCGTGCGCGAATTATTGAAGCGCGAAATTGGCGAAGTCATCCGCCGGGAGTTACCTGTCAGTGAAGCCGGCCTGGTGAGCGTCAATGACGTGGACGTTGCCGGCGATTTGCATTCGGCCATGGTTTACATCAGCATCCTTGGAAATGCGGAGCAGCAGAAACGCAGCTTTTCGTTGCTGGTGCGCCATCGGAAGCGTATCCAGGGTTTGGTGGGCCGGGCGGTGGTCTTGAAATACACGCCGACCCTCCGGTTCGTGATGGACGCATCGGTCGCGCGCGGCAATCGAGTGCTCCAAATCATTGAGGAACTCGAGAAAACCATGCCGGCTGCGTCTGAATAGATTTATAAGGCATGCTGAGTGTCTAAAAATGCCCACCACTCCAGGCCGTGCCCGTCCGAAGGAGAGAGAGTCATGGTTAGGGGTTCGTTCTACTGAATAATCTGGATGAAAGCGTACCCGAAAATAATTGACCGCATCATCGAAGGAATTCAGGGGAGCCGAACCATTGCCATCGCCGGTCATCTACGTCCCGATGGGGATTGCGTCGGCTCAGAATTGGGTCTGGCCCTGGCGCTTCAGAAGGAAGGCAAGAGAGTGGCCTGCTGGAATGAAGACCCGATTCCGCAGAAATATGAGTTCCTGGACCCCGATAAACTCTTCCAAAAGCCCAGGCGTGGCTTGACTTTCGATTGCGTGATCGCGACCGATGCCGCCAGCTTTCAACGCCTTGGGACGGTCGCGCCATGCATTACCCGTCGCAAGCTGTTCATCAACATTGACCACCACGAAAGCAACACCCGTTATGCCGACCTCAACTGGGTCTCGGCCCGCGAGCCTTCCACCGGTGAACTTATCTTTCGCCTCTTGAAAATTGCCAAGTGGCCGATTACCAAACCCATTGCCGACTGCCTCTTCACCGCCGTCTCGACCGACACCGGCTCATTTCAGTATCCGAGCACGCGACCCGGCACGTATCACGTAGCGGGGGAACTGGTGCGGCGCGGAGCTGACCTGGCGAAAATCTGCGATGAGGTCTATCAGTCCTATCCGCTCTCGCGCGCCCGATTGCTGCGGCACATCTATAGTCACTTTCGCCTGACCCATGAAAACCAGATTGCCTACTTTTGGCTCAAGAAAGCCGACTTTGCCCGAACCGGAGCAGAGACCAGCGACTCAGAGGGCCTGATAGATCATATCCGCGCCATCGAGCCGGTCGTCGTCGCTTGCGTTTTCGAGGAGTTGGAACCCGATTTGACCCGCGTGAGCCTACGCTCCAAAAGCCAGAAAGTGAACGTGAACGAAATCGCCGCCCAATTCGGCGGCGGCGGCCACCCGGCAGCCGCCGGCGCGCGCATTGCTGGCAAACCTCTCTCGGTTCAGCGCAAAGTGGTCGCGGCCATCAAGAAGGCGCTCAACTCAGCGCAGTGAAGGCAGGTAGCCGGGTGATGGAGCGGTGGAACAGAACCGGAAAAAATTTTTCCGCGAACTGCGCCTCTGCGGAGCGTGGCCGCCTGAGTCGAATTCGGGCCATTTGCGGAATTCGCGCCTGCACCCCTTTTGGTTCTGATCTCCATGGTTAGAATGAGTCTCTAATAGCGAAGGTTGCCATGCAAGAATTCTCCCCGCTGGACGGCGCGATCCTGATTGATAAACCCGCCGGACCGACTTCGCACGACGTGGTCGCAGCCATTCGCCGCCATTTTGGAATCAAGAAAGTCGGCCATTGTGGCACGTTGGATCCGAACGCGACTGGTTTGTTGATTATCGTCCTTGGCCGCGGCACAAAGCTTTCCGAAAAATTGATGGCGGCCGATAAGGTGTACGAAGGCACGATCAAATTCGGCGAGAGCACAAACAGTTTTGATGCCGACGGGGAGCTGGTCGCTTCGCTGCCCGTGCCGTCGCTTACGCTCGACCAACTCAACCAAGCCACGGGCCAGTTTTTGGGCGACCAAATGCAGACTCCGCCGATGGTTTCAGCGGTCAAGAAAGATGGCGTGCCTCTTTACAAGCTGGCGCGCAAAGGCATCGAAGTTGAACGCCAACCGCGCCTGGTTCACATCTACAACTTCCGCTTCAGCGCATATCAGGAGCCGAATGCCCAATTTCGCCTGGCCTGCACCAAAGGAACCTACGTGCGGACTGTGGCCCATGAACTGGGCCAAAGAATTGGCTGCGGAGCACATCTGGCGACGCTGCGGCGGGTGGCCTCCGGCACGTTTGAGGTGGCTCACGCAATACCGTTGGCAGAAGTGCTCAAGCTCTCGCAGGGCGAATTAACCAAACAGGTGCTCCCCTTTCTGACGCTGGCGCAGGGCTAAGAAGTCGATTCGGGCAGTGGATGGCAACAGGGCAACAAGCGTCGGCCGCTTGCTTTAACGTTAAGGATCGTCGCTGCACAAAAGCCCCTCTCACTAGAGGGGCTGTTCCCTTTCAAATACGACAAATCCCTTTATTATGCCGTATCTTGTTCGCTGCGCAACTCGCCTATCTTGCGGACTCTCCAGGTCTGAGCATTCTGCTTCCTGGACTCGCTAATGGGCCGGAGGTTCGTGATGCTGTGTCCTGCCCTTGCGACGCATTGGAACTTGTCACCACCTGGGCCGACAGCCTCAAACAGGCCTGCTTCCCCGTGGAGCAACTCTCCCAAGTCATAACCAGTCACGGTTTCGTTTACTTTTAGCACATTTATTCACCCACTTTCTTCCCCAGTTTCGTTCCTCCAAGAAAACTTGCGCACATACCTGGTTACTCCCAAGACCCAAAAGCTCGCACAACCTGATTCAAAGTGCAAATTTTTTCTTCTTTTTATATTCTTGCTCGCCTGGATTTTGAAGAATCGCTCGCTCCTGCGAATGGGATCGGACCTGAACGTTGCCTGGTTAAATCAGTCAATTGAGTTTACCAATTAACTGGAGAATGAAAATCATTCACGCGGCAAACGAACTCAATGCCGGTACACGGAAAGTTTGCCTGGCGATTGGTTTCTTCGACGGCGTGCATCTGGGCCACCAGCAAATTATCCGGCAAACCATCACCGACGCGCGCCAGCAAGAAGCCAATGCGCTGGTGATCACCTTCGATCGCCACCCGAGCGCCATCGTCGCCCCGCAACGGGTGCCGCCACTGATTTATGCTTTGAGCCAAAAGCTGCGCGTGATCGAATCGCTGGGCGCAGACACACTGTTGCTGATTCGCTTCGACAAAGCATTCAGCGAGCAAACCGCTGAGGCCTTCATTCGCAGTCTGGCGCGCGACCTGGGGCATGTTCACAGCCTCTGCGTCGGCGCCAATTTCGCCTTCGGCCACAAGCGCGCGGGCGACGTGCGCTTGCTCAAGTCCCTGGGGGCAGAGTTGAGATTTGCCGTACATGGAATCTCTGCCGTCTCACTGGATGGCCAGGCGGTCAGCAGCACACGCATCCGCGAGTCCATTCTGGCCGGGGACCTGGATGCCGCCAGCCAAATGATGGGACGCGCTTATTCGCTGGCTGGCCGGGTGGTCTCGGGCGACAGGCTCGGCCGCCAACTCGGCTTCCCGACCGCTAATCTTGATGTCACCGGGCTGGTCCTGCCGCCGAACGGAGTCTATGCCGTTCACGCTGACGCCGGCGGCAAGACCCATCGCGCGGTGCTCAACATCGGCCATCGCCCCACCTTGCAGAACTCCAAGCGTCAACTGCGTGTCGAGGCCCATCTGCTCGATTACCAGGGCGACCTTTACGGCCAGGAACTGGAAGTCATGTTCGTAGAAAAACTGCGCGACGAGAAAAAGTTCGCCTCCCTGGCTGAACTCCGCGACGAAATCGCCCACGACATTCAGCAAGCCCAGTTGGCATTCTAGCGCAACTACGACCACGGGGTGATTACTCAATTTCCACTGTTTATCATTGGACACACTGGTACGCTTTGAGTATCCCCTCGTTCATGCTTGAAAGCATGAAAAAACCGCTTGAACGCCGCGCTTGGTACAATTACCCTAACCCTAGCCAGCCTAACTCCCACACCGGCGGCAACCTGCCCAGTCCGAGAGCCTGTGGCCGGGTGCTTGATGATGGCACTGCCGAGCTGTACAAATTCGAGCGGAACAACTTTGACCACCTGACCAAATACCCCGACCCACGAAGCGCACTAAAATTCTCAACCACTCCACAAACCTCATCGAGCTTCTTGAAGTCCGCCAGCAGGCCTGCACCAGCAAGCAACTTCTCGCCACGTTTAGCGGGAGTCCCCAACACCTCCGGCTGGCCGCGCTCTGCGGAACTGACTGTCGGCCTGGGCGAGGCGGCGGAACTGGCCCGCAAACATCTGCCGGCCTACGGGAAGAACGTCCGTCCGCTGCGCGATGCGCTGGAGGAAAGCAAAATCCTGCGAGGTGGACTGTAAATGTCCTACCTGCCAGGCCAACAGCGGGTGCAAAATTATCAAACTTTTTTGTTGCAATGCCGCCAGCCAAGATGTATCTTGCCAACAAATGGCTAGACCGAAAAAGACTGGCTACCGCACGCCCACGCAAACTTTCGGTGAATGGTTGCGAGGGATGCGTGAGAAGAAGGGCGTGCCTCTTCGGCTGGTTGCGGCTGCCGCCGATATGGACCAAGCCCATCTCAGCAAAGTTGAACTTGGCCATCGTGTCCCGACGGAAAAGCAGGCGGCAGCCCTGGCTCGTTACTTCGGCGTGGATGCACACGAGATCGGAGCACGGCGCATCGCCGAGAAGTTTCGGCAGGATTTTGCAGATAACCCCGCTGCCAGGAAGGCAGTTCAGATGCTCAACGACGGATCGCTCCATGAATAATCAAGCAATCATCCTCACAGACGAGCGCCCCAAGCCCGCGAGGGGCGCGAATTTGAATGGCGCACGAGATGGGCGGCACGGTCAGGGCGCGCCGCTGACAAACGGGCATCCCATGCCGTCGAAGTCCGACCCGCGAAACCCGCTCAACGATCTGACCTCTACGGAATGGCTTCCTGAAACCATCTCAGTGTGGACGCAACGCGGGCTTGGCGCGGGTCACGCAGACGCGCAGATTGAGCGACAACATCCCGCCCCGTTCTCTTTCACGGACGTTAGCCGGCTGATTCGCTTCTTCACTAAGCGCGGAGGCGTCGTGCTCGATCCATTTGTAGGAGTCGGTTCTACGCTCAAAGCTTGTGCTCTGGAAGGACGCGCTGGCATCGGCTTTGAACTCAACCCGAAATACGCTAAACTCGCCAAAGAGCGATTGCGCACAGAAGTTCGCGACCTTTGGGCTACTGCTGATTCACAGGAAGTGCGAGTGGGTGATGCGCGAACGCTTGTGCGCGAGTTGCTGGAAAACTCGCTCGATTTTGTGGTCACAAGTCCGCCTTACTGGAACATCTTGCACAAGGAAGATCACAAGGCGAAACAGGAGCGTGTGGTTCACGATCTCGACACGCGTTACGGCGACCACAGACAGGACTTGGGAAACATCCCCAAATACGAAACGTTCTTGTCCGAACTCGCCAGGATCCTTGGATTGTGCGGCAGGGCATTGAAGCCCAAGAAATACATGGCGGTCATCGTCAGCGATTTTCGGGACAAATCACGCTTCGTTCTTTTCCACGCCGACCTTGCGCACGCGCTTGAGTCCTACGGTTTCGAGACGCGCGGATTGAGCGTCCTTTACCAGCGCCACAAGAGGGTTTTTCCTTACGGGTACCCGTATGCTTACGTGCCGAACATCCACCATCAGTTCATCCTCATTCTGCAAAACGTCAAAAAGTGACGTGCGACTGCGCTTGGACGAATGGCGGGGACGAATTGTGCCGGGCGATTGCGTCGCGCGCTTGCGCGCATTGCCGGGCGAGTGTGCGGATCTCCTCATCGCTGACCCGCCATATAACCTCGAAAAAGACTTCGGCGTGTGGAATGAGAAGGAGCGGAAGAAGGAATGGCTTCCGTGGTGCCGCGGGTGGCTCGCCGAGTGCGAGCGCGTGCTGAAGCCCGGCGGCAGCATTTTCGTCTACGGGATTCACCATCATCAGTGTTGGATTCAGTGCTATCTCTACGAGCTTGGTTTGAGCTATCGGCGGCAAATCATTTGGAACTACGAAAACGGCTTCGCTGGATACACCAAAACTCTTGCCGCACACTACGAGCCGCTCTTGTGGTTTTCCAAAGGGGAGAATTTCACCTACCGTCCGATTCGCGAGCCATACAAGAGCACGGAGCGGCTGCGCCATCCGATCACCAAGAATGGACGCGTGTGGAAGCCGCACCCGGAGGGCAGACTCGCCGGCGACGTCTGGCGCTTTCCAGTTCTCGCGGGGAGGCGCTTCCGCGATGAGAAGGTTGCGCACCCGACACAAAAACCGCTTTCGATTTCCACGCGAATCGTCAGGCATTTTTCCAACCCTGGAGAGCTTGTTATTGTCCCGTTTGCCGGGAGCGGGTCAGAGTGTCTTGCTGCACGAATCGAAGGACGCGAGTTCATCGGCTTTGAGTTGAACACCGACTACATCGTCATCGCGGAGAAACGTCTGCGTAATTGGGAGAACACGCGCGAGGGAGAGCTTGCGCTTACTTGATGACTTCGACCATTGCGCTCACGCCCAAGGCAAGCGCGATCCGACGGCCCAACAACTTCTCAAGAACCGCTTCACGATATGAAGCGGTGTCGCAATCAGCGTAGGCCAGCTTGTTGATTTGGCTTGGCAGGCTCCGCCTTTCCCACACCAAAAGCATCAACACCAAAACGGTGACGGTAGCAATTTCAATCGCAAGAACGTCGCGGATGTCTCTGATGATGTGCCAGAACTCGGAGCGACGGTTTGGCAAAACATCGCCGACGATGAGCGCGACGATGTCATCCTTTTTCCAACCGTGCCTTGAGACAAAAACCGCAATGTCATCAAGCAGATCGCGCGGGGCATCAAGTATGGCTTCGACACCAAACTCAACCTCGACCACGCCTTGCTTGATTCCATTCGAACCCAGCACAAGGTCAGCCCGCAGGTGGTTGTTCCCCACTCGACGCATATCAACGGAGATGCCTGCCGCACGCAACAAGTTTCGCGCGAGGTGATTTGGGAAGTTATCTGTGAGACTAGCGCGAACAGAGGCAATGCGCCGTCCGATATCGGCTATCAGCGCGTCGTTTTCACGCAGAAACACGCCGGTTTTCCCAACTCGTTCAAGGGAGTTGCGACTCGCAAGCATTGCCTGTTCCGAGTATTGCGTGGTGGTTGCGAAATGCGCGTTTGCCTCATCTTCCACTACGGCCCCTTTGCTTGGCAAAAGGAAAATAGCACCGACTGGGCAGCGAGCTACGCATACACCGCAATAAATGCACCGCTCTGGGTCAATCTTCGCAGCCCCGGTGCGCGCGGCAATCGAAACAGCACCCGTCGGACACACGTCGGCGTTTCGGTCTGCAGGAAGATTCGGAAGCGACGAGCACTCGCTTTCACCGACGCCGTAGTGATGGCAGGGCGCGTCATGGCATCGCAGACACGATGCGGCGGCAGTGCTGCCATCGGCAAAATGGACGCGGTTCGGCCCTGTGCCAGCAAGGAATTCAATTCGCGTCGGTGCCGACTTGGCAGCGAGCACCTTGCCTTCACGCGGCACGCTATGCTGGCGCAGAACGCTGGACACGAATGACTCCTTTCAGTTGTCTGAAACTCGTGAGTTGGATTTGTTTGCCAGACGCCACGACTTCCACAACGAGCGTGAGCAGGCTGCGGAAATCCACGACACCCACACGCAAGTCGAACGCCTTCTCGATATCGTCAATCAGCTCATGCACCTCCGACCGGTCGTTTGGTGGTTCGTAACCGACGACAAGTGCAGTGTCGTCCCGCTTCACTGGAAAACGCTTGCGAGCAAGCAATACAACTTTGTTTTCAAGCGCCTGACGAACACTCTTCACGGAGATTTCCATTTCTTCGCCGGGCGATTTGATTTCGATAGGCAGGCTGCCGTCTTTGGCGACGATAGTTGCATCGGCGCGCTCATAGTTGCGCCCGTGTCGAGACAATCGGCAGTCGAAACCCAGGATCTGAAAAAGTTGCGCCACGAGAGGATAAAACTTGTCTTGGTTTGCTTCCGCATATTTCGCGATGAGCGATTGAACGGTCGCCGATATCTTCCAATTGTTTATCTGCAAAACCGCACTTACTTCGGCACGAAGGGCTTTTGTTTCGGCGTTCGGCGGGGCCGCCGCGGCGACGATTTGGTAAAGGACTGTCATCACCCGACGCCGCGTCGTGCCGGTCCCACGCTCAACAAATTCCGCGCGTTTGCTTCTTGCGGTTGTTCCTGAGCCCGAGTCGGGGCGAGGCAGAGCAGCGTTTACTTCGGTGTATTCGATTTGCTGGAACGGCGAGAAAAGGACTCCGCGCGGGTCAGGCGCTTTCTCCCGGCGCAATGCGAGTTCGTCCGAATGCAGTCGTGCCGATACCGGCGACAGATCGAAGTTCGCCCGCTCCAACATGCGATAAAAGCACGCCCGAATGAAGGGAGCGCGGGCCTCCTCCGACATCGAACGAAAGTCCTCAAGACGAAAATCAACCAACGCCTCGATCCGTTTGAGTTCTTCGCGCCCCGCGTCAGTCAGGTGAAAGAATCCTTGGCGCTTCTCGGCCCAGCCTGTCCATTGGATGGCGGCTATCGGAAAGCGGGTGTAATTCTCCATTGTCGTTTTCGTAATGCCACGCTCTTGCCCGACGCGATCTACGAGGTCTGCGAGCGCGCCGGTTTTCGTGCGGCACTGCCGCAATGTGGAGATCATCCTCTCCATCTTTTCCGGCTTGCGGTCATCTTCCAGAGCCATTGGTCCTGCGATGATTTCGTCCCGGCTGATTCGGCCATCAAGAGCCTGCATGGTCTTGAGAATCGCGCTGAACACCCGAACATGCTGGGTGCTCTTCACGCCGAGGACTTCATTCGGATAGGCCATGCCGAGAAAACATTCCAGAACGAGTGGATTCGGGTTCGCCGCTTGCCCGACATGGTCGCCAACAGCAGAGAACGAAAAAAGAAGCCTCGCAGTGGTGGAATGAAACCAGCCAAGCGTCCGGTAGAGTTCTGCATACATCTTGGACTGGTTGTAAAGCTGATCGCGGCTTCGGTCTGCCTTGGTGGAACGCCGCAAGGCTTCGTCCCCGAAGGCTCCCTGCGAGGATACATTGCTTCGAGCAGCCATTGCCTTGGTGATCCCGTCCAAGTCGAAACTGTACTGCCCCTTCAAATCGTGGTGCAGGTCGCGAAAGATGCGAACGAAAACATCCAAGTCGGAACCGGGATTCGGTATGCGTAACATTCGTTTTCTTCTGTACTTCGCCATCGCCGTCGGACGAGTTTCGCGACGTCTCACGCGCCGTTCTGGAGCGGCCCGGTGTTTCCGTCGGTTCTATTCCCTTTGTCGCCTCGATTTTCAAAGGCAGAATCATCAACTTCTGCTAACTAACTAATTTGGACAAACCGCCTTCAGTTTGCAACCGCGCTGGCCTAAGACGTTAAACCCTCGCCCAATCACCGATCAGCAGTCACCATTGACCGGTCGCCAATCCCCAATTACCAATCACCGGTCTTTGAACGCAATTTCTAGATTTCGTGTCCATCGCTGAGTAGGATTTTAGGCTAATGAATACCGGGGTCAGCGCGATCAACGAATCGGTGCAGGAGGCCGGCGCTTTTGTGCGCCCGCTTTTCAACGAATTGGGCAAAGTCATCGTCGGGCAAACTTATCTGCTGGAGCGGCTGGTGATCGGATTGCTGGCCAACGGGCACGTGCTGCTCGAAGGCGTGCCCGGGCTGGCCAAAACGCTTTCGGTCAAGTCGCTGGCCAACTGCTTGCGCGTCAAATTCGCCCGGCTGCAATTCACGCCGGACATGCTGCCGGCCGACGTCATCGGCACACAGATTTACAACCCGCAATCCGGCGCCTTCACGACGCGCAAAGGCCCCATCTTCGCCAACCTGGTGCTGGCCGACGAAATCAACCGCGCGCCGGCCAAGGTGCAAAGCGCGCTGCTCGAAGCCATGCAGGAGAAGCAAGTCACCATCGGCGAACAGACCTTCAAGCTGGAAGAGCCGTTTTTGGTTTTGGCGACACAAAACCCGATCGAGCAGGAGGGGACTTACCCGTTGCCCGAAGCGCAGGTCGATCGCTTCATGCTCAAGCTCAAAATCGGTTATCCCTCCCGCGCGGAGGAGCGGCAAATTCTGGAGTTGATGGCCCGCACCTCCGGCGCGCCGGCAACGACTCCGGTGGTGGATGCAAAGCAGATTCTCAATGCGCGCCAAGTCATCAATGACGTCTACATGGACGACAAGGTGAAGGATTACATCGTGGACCTGGTCTGCGCGACGCGTGACCCTGAGGCGCACAAAATTCAGGTCAAAGAATTCATCCAACTCGGCGCCTCGCCGCGCGCGACCATCTCGCTGACGGTGGCGGCAAAAGCTTACGCGTTTCTGCGCGGGCGCGGCTACGTGACGCCGCAGGACGTGAAGAGCATCGGCATGGACGTGCTCCGGCATCGCGTCGCAATTACTTACGAAGCTGAAGCGGAAGAAAAAACCAGCGAGACGATTATTCAGAAGATTTTTGACGAGTTGCCGGTGCCGTAATGGAAATGATCCCCCGCGAGATCCTTAAAAAAATCCGCCAGATCGAGATTCGCACCAATCGGCTGGTGAGCGAGACTCTGGCCGGCCAGTACCACAGCGTCTTCAAGGGGCAAGGGATGAATTTCGACGAGGTGCGCGAGTATCAACCCGGCGACGAGGTCCGCTCCATTGACTGGAACGTCACCGCGCGAATGAATCATCCATTCGTCAAAAAATTCGTTGAGGAACGGGAGCTCACACTGATGCTCGTGGTGGACGTGAGCGGCTCCGGCTTATTCGGCTCTGGCCAGCAATCCAAGCGCGAGCTGGCCACCGAGATTGCCTCGGTGCTGGCGTTCTCTGCCATCCGCAACAACGACAAGGTCGGCCTGGTGCTGTTCACCGATGAAGTCGAGAAATTCATTCCGCCGCGCAAAGGCCGACGTCACGTCCTGCGCGTCATCAGGGAAGTGCTGTTCTTCGAGCCCCAACGCCGCGGCACGGATTTGAACCGCGCGCTTGAATTTCTGATGCGGGTCACTGCGCATCGCGCCATCGCTGTGATCATTTCCGACTTCCTCGGTTCGCCGGCGGTGACCTCGGCAAAACACCCCGCCCGGTTGCGGCCCCAGATGATGCTGTTGGAATCGCTGGCGCAAGCTTCCTTTCCCATGTTGCGGCAAGCCAACCGGCGTCACGATGTCGTGGCGGTCCAAATCACCGACCGCTACGAGCTGGAGCTTCCGGCCCTGGGCAGACTGGTGTTGAACGACGCGGAAACCGGCGAAGTCGTCGAAGTCAACACGGCCGACGAACGCAAGCGGGCTGCGTTTGCACAGCGCCAGACTCGGGCCCAGACGGAGCTGGGGCGGCTGTTTCGCTCTGCGGGCATTGACGCTATC
>Ga0137384_10001524_pt1 | contig 18429 bp, 17 predicted proteins | sample SagtaG_2_FD_104922 | JGI IMG/M metagenome (GOLD analysis project Ga0137384, IMG submission 104922) | Vadose zone soil microbial communities from Sagehorn Ranch, Mendocino, California, USA - Sage2_R_60_16 metaG | ecosystem: Environmental > Terrestrial > Soil > Vadose zone | place: USA... | reverse complement strand
CCACACCACACCGGTGTTTGAAGTTGGGTTAACTCATCATCCCTTCGACGGCACCACTTTCACGCTGGCGGCCGGCCGGCGGATTTATAATTCCGGGTTCCTTGCTAACCAGGATTTTGCGACTACATACATTGTGGGCCGGTTTCAGCAGCGTTTATTTTCGCGCGTTTATTTCGGATTGGGCGGCGGCTATGAAAACTCGAACTATTTTGCCACTGCCCGGAACGTCAGTGCGCCGCGGGATGATGATTACTGGTTTATCGAACCTTCGGTTGACGTGCTGATTACTAGGTGGCTGAGCGCCGGAGTCTATTACCTGCACCGCCAGGACGTCAGCTCAGTCGATTTCTTCAGTTTCTATGACAATCAGGTGGGCGTTAGGGCTACGCTCAGGTTTTAGCCGGGGTTTAAATCGTTTGCGAGCTGGGACACGGGGAGGGTGGTTGGCGATTGCGCTCGCGTTGTCGTTGGTCCCAGAGTTCCTGTTAGCTCAAATAATGCCGGGGACGGCGTCGCGACCGGCCGGCAGCTCGACGTCGCCAGCAGCCGTTTCGGCGGCTCCATCAAGCATCGGCGCCAGCGCACCGGCTGGTTACATTTTGAGCCCGAACGACCAGGTGTCGGTCGAGGTTTTCGGCGAAGATGACCTGCGCACAAACGGAAGATTAAACCCCGAAGGCAACTTGAGCGTGCCATTGCTGGGCTCGATCCATCTAGCGGGACTGACCCTGACCCAGGCAGCTTCAAAACTCACAGACTTGTACGGCCGTGATTACCTTGTAAACCCAAGAGTCAATGTGATGCTCCTCAGCTACGCGAAGCGGCGTTTCTCGATTTTGGGCCAGGTAAATCGGCCCGGTAGCTACGAAATGCCCGAGAGCAGTCCGGGCGGTATCGATCTATTGGAAGCGATCGCCTTGGCCGGCGGATATACGCGCATCGCTGCGCCAGAACGAATCACCGTGCGACGACATAATGGGAATGGCGACCAGGTTTTCAAGGTCAATGCAAAGCGCTTCACCAAGGGAAGCGGCGGAGGTTTTCTCGTCGAGCCGGGCGATACCATCACCGTCGGGGAAAGCATTTTTTAACTGAAAAGTTTTTGCGCCTTCGCCTTTTCGAGCGCACTTGTTGGTGTATGCTTCCAGCCGATAATTTGCCGTGATTGATCCTGCGCAATCCGTTACCGGAACGACCGGTCCCTCAAATTCCGAGAAACCGGTCGCGCCTCTGGCCGGGCAATACGCCGAGGGACTACAGAGAGTCGATTTTCGGCGCTTCTGGCATTCTTTCGTCGAGCGCATTTGGATCGTCGCGATCTGTGTTCTGGCTGGCCTGTTTCTCGCGCTGGGTTACCTCGCGCGGACGCCGAAGCTTTACCAGGGACATACAGTTCTCGAAGTGGAGTTTCAGGAACCGAGCGTTCTCGCCACGGACGATTCCACCACGCGCATGCGCTCCATGTTTCTCGCCAGCCAGGAGGCGCTGCGAACCATCGAGCAAAATCTGACTAACCAAACCCTTCTTTCCCGAGTCGTACGCTCCGAAGGCCTGGCGGAAGACGGTGGACGCGCGCTTCTGGGCCAGAGTCTCGTCACGGATAAGGCCTCCAGCCAGACGCAGCGCGCCGATCCGTCGCCGGCTGGCAATAAGACTCAGAACGCTGGTAGCGTTACGACATTTACGCCGCTCGAAGAAGCATTGGGTCGAGCAATGGCCGGCATGGTGAAGCCGGCGATCCGCCGCGGGACGCGCCTGATCGATTTGTACGTGACGCACCGTGATCCGGCCATGGCACAGCGCCTGGCCGAGGGCATCGGGCGGGAGTACATCCGCAACTCGATCGAGCGACGCGCTTCGCTTAGCGAGGAGGCGTTGCGTTATTTGCTGGAAGAGGAAGAACGATTGAAGAGGAACCTGCAAAAAAGTGAGGCGGCCGTCGCCGAATACAAGGCGAAAAACCCGGATGCGTTGCAACTTGGTGGTGGCACAGCAGCGACGGGCTCACAGCAGGGATCTGGCGCTGGCGCTGGCGGGCCTCGGGGTGGTTTGGTCGAGGACAAACTGCAAGAGCTAAACAACAAGCTGACGGGCGCCAAGGCCGATCGAATTCGCCTAGAAGGCGAGCTCCAGCAAATTGACCAGGCTGGCGACAACATCGACGCTTTGCTTGCGATCCCGAGTATCTCCACGGCCGGACTGGTAACAGAAGCTCGACGCGAGGTTACAAGAGTGGAAGCGGGGATCACGACTTACGCACTACGATACAAGGACAAACATCCCAAAATGATTGCCGCCCGCGCTTCGCTGGCTCAAGCCAAAGAGAAGCTCCGGCAAGCCGTCATGGCCCAGCCTGCCATCCTGCGTAATGCCATCGAACAGAACAAGGCCACAGAAGTCAGCCTGCAACAAGCGTTGCAAGACCAGCAGGGCGTCGCCGTCAATCTCAACCGCACAGCGATCGGTTATCAGGAGTTGGCCCGGCAAGCCGAAACCGATCGTGCACTCTACGAAAGCGTCCTTCGCCAGATTAAAGAGACCAGTTTAACAAAAGACGTGAAGACCAATGCAGTGAGTGTGATTGAGCATTCACCGCTTCCGAACTCACCTGTTAGTCCCCGCCCTACAAGAACGATGGCTCTGGGTTTGCTTGCGGGCCTCGCTGTTGGACTAGCCTTTGTTTTTGGCGCCGATGCGCTGGATCGCTCGATTAAAACTGTGGACCAGGCAGAAACGACACTGGGACTGCCTGTTTTTGCAGCTGTTCCCGACACTACCGATGAAGGCCCCGTCAGCCGGATAAAACGGCGGAGCAGAGCTTTTGGAAGTTCGAATTACCGCGTGGTGGTGGAAACGCCTGAAAGCCCCGCCGCCGAAGCGTTCCGCAATTTGCGTGCTGCGCTCTCTCTTTTGGGCCCAGAAGCCGAGCGCAAGGTTTCGATATTTACCAGCGCGGTACCTAACGAAGGAAAGAGTTTCACCAGCGCCAATTATTCGCTTGCACTGGCCCAGCAGGGCTACCGTGTCCTTCTCATCGACGGCGACTTGCGCCGCCCAAACATGCACAAGATTTTCCGTTTCCCGGAGGCCAACATCAAAAATGATTCAGAGGAAAATACCGCGCCTGGAGTGACGGATTGTCTGGTGGGTGAAGCCGACATAGCATCGGCAGCGCGCGAGATTCCCGCAGGAGAGTTTCAGTTCGTCGATGAGAACATTGCAGTGACTGGCAACATTCTCACCGCGACGGGCGGTCAACTGTTCGTCCTTGCTGGTGGACGACGGGCGCCGAATCCGGCGGAGATTCTCGCCGGCCCATTCTTTGGCCAGCTGATTAATGAGGCTGCAAAGCTTTTTGACCGCGTGGTCATCGATAGTGCACCGATCCTCGCCGTCAGCGACACTCTGCTGATGACTCCACACGTTCAGACGGTGTGCATCGTTATTCGAGCGGCAAAGACACCGCGTCCGGCAGTCCGCCGCGCAATTACCCTGCTGGCAAAGTCAGGAATTCGACCGGCTGGTCTCGTATTGAACCGATTGCGGCGGAGCCGTGGCGTTGGGTATTATTACTATTACGCTTCGCACGGTTACGGCAAAGACGAAGGAGCATATTCTCGCAGCTATCATCGCAGCTACGGTAGGGAGTCGAAACCTCACAATGAAGATAACGGGGCCTAGGCGAAGATTCGATGGTCAACGCTTAGGAGCGTGATTCTCCTAAAAGTTTGCAACCGCACGCGTCTCTCCCGCAGATATAGGTAACACCAGCCGGCGGTTGACTTACGAAATCGGGAGGTTGTAACGGCTCGTTAATCGCGAGCGATCACGTCAGTTGGTCTTGGAGCTCTGATTCTCACGACCAAATTGTGCGCTTTGGCTGCTAACCCGCCGCTCCTGCCACAGAGTGCTTCCCCAGCAGAGGCCTAAATAAGTTGCCACGTATAGCTGGATCGATTCGATCTGAAGCGGAAAATCAACCAGCGCGTGCAACGCCACTCCTAAAAGTGCAATCATCACCAAGGACTCCAGTACGCGTCGTCGCGGCGTCCAGTCTCGCCTGGCGTGCTTGTTATAACTGCGAATCCCGACTGTGATTCCTCCGAAAAAGACCAACGCCCACAGGCTGCTTCCGAGCCAGCCCCATTCCAGCAGGGTCTGTAAGTAGTCGTCGTGCAAAAATCTCCAAGTACCCGGCGCCTGGTTAGCCGCTCCGATGTTGTACGTTGGAAATACGACACGAAACGTCCCTGGCCCAAACCCAAACATCCCCGCGTCGGGCAGCGCGCCCATTGCCACACGGGAAGCTCGCCAACGCGCATCACCGGGAATCCGTTGGCTCTCCGCCTGCCAGCGGCTCAGCGGTTGCTCCAAATGAATCGCCTGAGCGAGCGCGATCAGCGCCAAGAGAATCGCAAGAGCGCCCGCCAAGGCCACGCTTTTCTTGGTACCGGACAGCCTTCGCAAAAGCGTGGGTCCAAATTGCACGCAGATGGCAACCAGTAATATGGCCGCGACCAACTGAGCCATGCGAGATGTATTCGCCAGCACGCCGGCAATCGTTAGGATAAAGAGACTTACCCACATTGCGCGCATGCCGGGTTGAAATCGGTTGGTGAAGGCCCGGATAACAAGACCGGCACTCAATGGCCAGACCAGGTTCAAGAATGCGCCGGCATTGCCGTGGTAATAATAGCTTGCAAAAAAAGTGCTTACCCAAAGTTCCGGCGGTGGTGGCGGCTGCCAGAAAATCATCTGCGCGCCAGTGGCTTTCTGGAGCAAACCAAGAAGCGCGATCGAGCCGGCGACTAGACCGATCACATACCACAACCGAAGCAACCATCGGTTGCTCTGAGAGAGATCCGAGACGAACAACATCGTCCCCAGCAGCAACGCGCCGCGAATCATCCACGCAGCGCTGATCGCGTAGTCAACGGAGCCAGCCAAAGGCGGCGCCAAGTTGTGTAGCGGCACAAAAAGAAAAAAATCGGAGTCGTAGATGGACTGCGCGTTAAGGACCATCCAGCCGCCGACACAGATCAAAGCCCCTGTCAAAAGAAGTAGAAGCCGCGGAAACTGCGGCCTCCGCCAACTAATGAGCAACTCGGCGGACCAAAGACCGAGCGCAGTCAGCAATACCCAGTTGGTTGTTCGGATGCTTGTCGGTGTGGTGGCACCGTACGCCCACGGGGCGTAGACAAGGGCAGCAAAAAAAATCCAGCGAGACGCGGCGCGAAGGATATCGGAGCTCACCGTCCTTTGCCAAACAGCATGGTGTACAACGTTTTCAATACGATCATCGCATCCAGCTTCAGTGAGTAATGCCGGATATAATACAGGTCGTATTTCAGTTTCTCGACCGCGTCCTCGTCGCTCTCGCCGTAGGGATAATTTACCTGCGCCCACCCGGTGATCCCCGGTTTGACCAGGTGCCGAAAATGATAAAACGGGATGGTTTGCTCATAACGTTCGGCGCACTTGCTCCACTCCGGACGCGGACCAATCAGGCTGATGTCGCCTTTGAGGGCATTCCAAAGTTGCGGCAGCTCATCAAGCCGAAGTTTCCGCAGCCAACGCCCCACGGACGTTACACGACGATCGCCTTCTCGCGTGTAGATGTCTTCGCTCGCCTGATCAGATCGCTGACGCATCGTGCGGAACTTAAAAAGAATAAAACGTCTTCCGTCGCGCCCGACTCGTTCCTGCCGAAAAAAAACAGGACTGCCGTCTTCGCTCCAGATAAGCAGAGGGATAACTACGAACAGCGGAGCACAAATGATTAGTGCTGTCGCCGAAGCAACAATATCGAAGAGCCGCTTGAGGTAATGATAGGGAGATGTGCGAGCCAGTTGAAAACCAGTCTGTAACGGCCAAAATGGATCGACAATACCCAGTGGCAAGTAACGCCACTGAGTTTCGTAAAACGATTCCAAAGTGTACACGCGGGTCTCCTGAAATTGCGCGTGCACCAGTCGCTCGAGCAGTTCCGTGCTGAGCGAGTTCGCCCTTTCAGCGAGAATAATGGCACTGTAACGTTTGCCGAGATTATTTAACTTGCCCGCGAGGTTGCCTTGCACGATCGGCGATCCTTCCCCGGCGATTGGCTGGCCCACACGCTCCTCGTTCACATCCACAAACTCGAGCTGTTGTTGTCCATTTGGCGAGTTCTTGTAAGCCTCGTAGAAGTGCGCCGCCGCTGCGCCCCCGCCAATGACCAGAAACGACCGGCTGGCGCTGCTGGCAACCACATATTGCCGAATCCACCGCCGGTAAGCCAATGACACTGGCAAAAAAATTGCAAAGCTCAAAAGGAGCACGCCACGGCTCGGCTTCATGGTCTGATCGAATGTCGCCGCAGAATAGATCAGCATCGCACTGACCACGGCCGCTGCGGTGATGGCAAGAATGTGTTCAGCCGCATAACCGAGAGTGAGTTTTTCCACAGTGCGATCGTAGCCGCCGATAAAGTAAAGCGCCGTCACAATGACGCCGAGCTGAATCAGATTAATGATGAAGAACTGAAATGGCGTGGCATAAAATGCATCGTACCTGAACCAGCCTGCCACTCGGTAGATTACGACCCAGCACACCACATCCAGAAAAAGATACAGCACGGCAGACGACCATTCGTGGCTAAAAAAATGCAACCACAAACCAGGCCTGACCGGGGCGGCCGCGCCATCGGGCTCGCTCAGCGCCGTCGAACGCCTCTCTTGAAACTCAAGGATTTCCTGAGAGATCGCCTGAGACTGGTCACTGTTTGCCATTGAGCCGGCAATTATATGCTTAATCACAGCCAAGTGAAAGATTACTTTGCCCTGCTCAGGCCCCTAGGAGAGTTCGCTGGATTCTGGGAAGCACAGGCTGCCATCCGGTGATCGTGCCCACAGCTTGACGCTCCCTGCACCGTCCATAATCTGAGACGCGCGGTTCGCTTGCTCGCTGCAGCAACGGCGAAGGCGGTCACACCGCGCAAATCTAGCGTGAATATTTTAGCGGCTTTTTATCACTCGTCGGTTGGAAAAAAAATGATCGTCGCGATCACCGGCATCATTTTGATTCTTTTTGTGATCGGACATCTGCTCGGGAATTTGCAGATTTTTATCGGACCGGATTGGATCAACGGTTACTCGCAGCATCTGCGCGATCTCGGTCCGCTGCTTTGGGCAGTTCGTCTGTTCCTGCTTGCTGCGGTTATTATTCATATCTGGGTGACGATCCAATTGGCAATTGAGAATCGGCGTGCTCGGCCAGAGGCCTACATGGACAAGCAATACGTAAAAGCCACGTTCGCATCGCGGCATATGGTCATGAGCGGGTTAATCGTGCTCGTGTTCATCATTTATCACCTCGCCCATTTTACTGTTCGCGTAACGGACAACCGCTTCACTCTGCTTAGAGCCGATCCGCTCGGCCATTATGATGTTTATTCGATGATGGTTTACGGCTTCCAAAACTATCTCGTTTCGGGGTTCTACGTGCTCGGCTTGTTTCTGCTCGCGCTTCATTTAAGCCACGGATCATCCAGTTTTTTTCAATCGCTCGGCCTGAATGATAAGAAACTGACGCCGCGTTTGGCGTTGGGTGGTCGAATTTTCACGTGGCTTCTCTTTGCTGGCTACACCTCGATTCCGGTCGCTATCCTGCTTGGACTCATCAAGCCAGCGCAACAGTTATGATCGGGACGTTTGATGCCAAAATTCCACCCGGTCCTCTCGCCCAAAAGTGGCGAAGTCACCTTGATCATTCGCGATTAGTTAGTCCAAACAACCGGCGAAAGTTTGAGATCATCGTGGTGGGCAGCGGTCTGGCCGGTGGATCGGCGGCGGCCACTCTGGGTGAGCTCGGCTATCGGGTGAGATGCTTTTGTTTCCAAGATTCGGCGCGCCGCGCGCACTCAATTGCAGCCCAGGGCGGGATCAACGCGGCAAAAAATTATCAGAACGATGGCGACAGCATTTACCGGTTGTTCTACGACACGATCAAGGGCGGCGATTTTCGTTCCCGCGAAGCGAACGTTTATCGGCTCGCTGAAATCGCCAACAACATTATCGATCAATGCGTGGCGCAAGGCGTCCCGTTTGCGCGTGAATACAGCGGCTATCTGGCGAATCGTTCCTTCGGTGGCGCGCAGGTCTCACGGACCTTTTACGCGCGCGGTCAAACAGGCCAGCAGCTTCTGTTGGGTTGTTACCAGGCGCTCTGCCGTCAAATCGCCGCAGGCACAGTGCAGATGTTCCCGCAGACAGAGATGCTCGACTTGGTGATCGTCGATGGACAGGCAAAAGGAATCGTTACCCGAAACCTGCGCTCAGGAAAAATCGATAGGCACGCGGCCGACACCGTTGTACTCGCCACCGGCGGATACGGCAACGTGTTTTATTTATCGACCAATGCGCGCGGCTGCAATGTCACAGCCACTTATCGTGCGTACAAAAGGGGCGCGCTTTTTGCCAATCCATCCTTCACGCAAATTCATCCTACGTGCATCCCGGTCAGTGGTGAACATCAGTCCAAGCTCACGCTGATGTCCGAGTCGTTGCGGAACGACGGACGCGTCTGGGTACCGAAACGGAAGGAAGATCGCGAAAAACCGCCAGGCGAAATTCCTGAGACAGACCGCGATTATTATCTCGAGCGAAAATATCCCAGCTACGGCAACCTTGCGCCGCGCGATATTTCATCGCGTGCAGCGAAGGAAGTTTGCGATGAAGGTCGTGGCGTTGGCCCAGGCGGACGCGGCGTCTATCTCGATTTTGCGGATGCAATTAAGCGCCTGGGCGAAGATAGGATTCGGGAACGCTACGGAAATTTGTTTGAAGTCTATGAAAAGATCACCGGTGAAGACGCCTACAAAGTGCCCATGCGAATTTATCCGGCGGTGCATTATACGATGGGTGGTCTCTGGGTCGATTACGACCTGATGAACAATGTGCCCGGTTTGTTTGTGATCGGGGAAGCAAATTTTTCCGATCACGGCGCCAACCGGCTTGGAGCCAGCGCGCTTATGCAAGGTCTGGCTGACGGGTATTTTGTTTTGCCTAACACGCTGCCGAATTATCTCGCCGGCCAGATGGGAAAACGGCCCTCGCCGGGTGCTCCGGAGTTTCAAGAAGCAGAGGAAAATGTCCAAGCCAGGGTCGAAAAGCTCCTCAGAGTAAATGGCACGCGCTCGCTCGATTCGTTCCACCGAGAGCTCGGCCTTCTTCTCTGGGAGAAATGTGGAATGTCGCGCCACGAAAAGGGCCTGCGCGAAGCGCTCCAAAAAATTCCCGAGCTGCGAGAACAATTCTGGCGCGATGTGCGCGTCCCCGGAAACGAGGAAGATTTTAATCAATCGTTGGAGCGCGCCGGGCGTGTCGCCGATTTCCTCGAATTCGCCGAGCTGATGTGCATGGACGCGCTTGAGCGCGACGAATCAGCCGGCGCGCATTTTCGCGAGGAACATCAAACACCCGATGGCGAAGCGCTCCGCGACGACGAACGTCATGCGGCAGTGTTCGCGTGGGAATTTCAAGGTGATGGGCAACTCCCAAAACTGCAACGCGAACCGCTACATTTCGAGACCGTGCATTTAACGCAAAGAAGCTACAAATGAACCGAGCAATTGTAGGGCGGGCGCTCCGCCAGCCGACTCAACGCCGGGTAACCGATGCGGTTGCCCTACAATTCGTGTTACTATGAACTTTCAGTTGCGCATCTGGCGGCAACCCAACAGGAAATCGCCCGGCAAACTGGTCGATTATGAAGTGCGCGACATTTCGCCCAACACTTCATTTCTCGAAATGCTCGACATTCTGAACGAAAATTTGCTCCGGGCCGGCAAGGAACCGATCGCGTTCGACTCCGATTGTCGCGAAGGAATTTGCGGCACCTGCTCGCTCACGGTGAATGGCGAAGCCCACGGACCCGATCACCCCGGCGCGGTGTGCGAGCTCTACATGCGGAAGTTTCGTGACGGCGCGACGATTACAGTCGAACCATTCCGCGTAGGATCGTTCCCGATCGTAAAGGATTTGGTGATCGATCGGAGCGCGCTGGATCGCATCGTGCAAGCCGGTGGTTTCATTTCCGCGCGCGCGGGTTCGGCGCCCGAGGCGAATTCAGTTACCGTTCCGAAGCACCACGCCGACTTGGCGATGGAAGCGGCAGCCTGCATCGGCTGCGGCGCGTGCGCCGCGGCGTGTCCCAACGGGTCAGCCATGCTCTTCACTTCTGCAAAAGTCTCGCACCTTGCGCTCTTGCCACAGGGACATCCGGAACGAGAGAGTCGCGTTCTGAAAATGGTGCAGGTCATGGACGCGGAAGGCTTTGGCAATTGTACCAACACTTACGAATGCGAAGCGGTCTGCCCCGCCGAGATCAGCGCCAGTTTCATTGCGAAGCTGAATCGTGAATACGCGCGGGCAAGATTCCGCCGATCCATGGGCGAATAAGGTAGGGGCGATTGACCTCAATCGCCCCGCGCGGTTCGGTGAACCGCCCCTACCATAAGGATCAGAGTGTCCTGCACGCGCACGTCCAAAGCTCGGGATCGAGCTCGGTTCTTGCACGCTTCGCCACAAGGTCGGCGTCTGCGTTGGCGCGCAAGGCCACGAAGATGGTCGAGCCAGAACCGGACATCAGCGCCGCGCCGACTTCGGGTTGCTTAAGCAGCCACATCTTCAATTGCGCAAGAAAAATAAATTTTTCGAACACGGGGCGCTCCAGATCGTTGACAAAAGTCAGGCCGGCGAATTCCTGAGCTCCGTAAGCGACGCTTGGAATTTCTGCCGCGCCACGCCAGCGCGCATATGCCCATGCAGTTGAGACGGCAAACGCCGGTTTCAGCAGCAATAGGGACAACCGTTTGCGCAATTTGATTGGGCTCACCAGCTCGCCGCGTCCCTTGCAGAGCGCGGCCGATTGAAAGATGAAAAATGGAATGTCCGATCCAATCACTTCTGCTATTTCGGCCAGGGCTTCACGCGACAATTTTGTGTCGAACAGTTGGTTAAGCGCGAGTAGAGTCGAAGCCGCGTCGCTGCTTCCCCCACCCAGGCCCGCTCCGTGTGGAATCTTCTTTTTGAGCTCAATGGAGACCGCAGGCTTCAACTTTGTGGCGGCAAAAAAACTTTTCGTCGCTCGAACGATCAAATTGTCGCCACCTGGCGGCACTGATGGATCGTCGCAGTGGAATTCAATCTCCTTACTGTTGTCGCTCTTGCCGATTTCGATCTCGTCGCAAAGCGTGATCGGCGCGATCATCGTTTCGATTTCATGAAAGCCGTCGTCACGCAGCCCTAAAATTTTCAGCGAAAGATTGATTTTCGCAGGTGCGAGGACTTGCATATCGTCATGTCGAGCGTAGTCGAGACATCCCGTGTTGCCAGTCAAAGGTAACGCCGCGGGATCCCTCGACTTCACTCGGAATGACAAACGCTGCTGACAAAATCATCGTCGCGCTGGACGTCGCGACAAAAGAAAAAGCGCTCGACCTCGTGAGGCAGTTGCGCGACCAGATTTCGTTTTTCAAGATTGGTCTGCAACTTTACACCGCCGAAGGCCCTGAAATCGTGCGCGCCGTTTTGTCCGCCGGCGCGAAAGTGTGGCTCGATTTGAAGCTCTACGATATTCCAAACACTGTCGCCAGAGCAGTTGAATCCGCGGGTCATCTCGGTGTGCACATGCTCACCATTCATTTGAGCGGGGGCAGCGAAATGGTACAGGCTGCAACCGCGGCTCGGCCAAACAACATGTTGCTCCTGGGTGTGACTGTTTTAACAAGCGCGACGGAACAAACGCTGCGTGAAATCGGAGTCCCCGGCAAAGTGGACGACCAAGTCTTGCGCCTCGCCAGATTGGGTGTCGAAGCAGGAATCGATGGAGTTGTGGCCAGTCCGCATGAAATTAAAAAGTTGCGCGCGGAATTTGCGAGCAGAATCAAAATCGTGGTTCAAGGGATTCGTCCGACTTGGGCGGAGCCGGGCGATCAGAAACGATTCATGACGCCGCGCGAGGCGCTTGAAGCAGGTGCAGATTACATCGGCATTGGCCGTCCGATCACTGCGCACCGAAATCCGCAGGAAGCCCTCGGAAAGATTCTAGACGAGCTTCCGACCTGATTGTCATGTCGAGCGAAGTCGAGACATCTCGCGATATTTCCGAATTCGCTGGGAATGACAGACGTGGGGATACAACGCTGTGCCTGTTCTCTTCGCTACATGTCTATCACGATAATTCCGCACATTCGGCAGCGCTGAACATGGCCATCGACGAAGCGCTGCTAGAGCATGCCACAGTTCCATCGATTCGCTTTTATCGATGGCACTCCCCTGCTCTGTCGTTCGGATATTTTGGGAGGTTCGCCGATGTGAAGAGTTACACGCGCGAAAGCGATTTAGTTCGCCGCTGGACCGGCGGCGGGATAGTTTTTCACGGAGATGACCTGACCTATTCGATTGTAATTCCCGTGAACGACGCAGCCTTTGGCGAATCGTCGATGTCGATCTACGAAGGGATTCATCGCGCTCTGTGCAGAGCTTTGAATGGAATCGGTGAACGCGCGGTTGTAGCCGGGGGCGTTCACCCCGGCGGCATTGCGATTGCGGTGCGAGCCGCTGTCGACGCCAGCGCCTACAACTGTTTCGCGCATCCGGTCTGCGCTGACGTACTGATTGATGGTCGCAAGGTCGCTGGCGCGGCCCAACGCCGGACGCGATCCGGATTGCTGCAACAAGGCAGCATTCAAGGCGTCGATCTTGGCAACGGTTTGGCCGACCGATTTGCAAAAGCGTTGTCAAACAATTGCAGCGAGCGCAAGATCAATGAAGAAGTTTTGAATCGGGCGCGAGAATTAGCTTACTGCAAATACGGGACCGCTGCCTGGTTGCGTAAGCGCTGATTGCGTCGCCGGGATGCCAAAGCCTGCACACGGGGCGCGACCGCTCTCCAGAAAATTTGCGGCGCGAAGCTTTGACAAGCTCCAACCCGCGCCGCTATTCTCGACGGCGTGGAACTCTCCGCGCGCTCACGGCCGAAGCGGGCCGATATTACGGCGGCCGTGCCTGCGGCCAGCTCGCTCGCTCAAGTCGCGCGACTGATTCAGCCGCATCTGGAAGAAGTCGAGGCGCGCATCGCACAACAAGCAGCGGCTTTTGATCCGGCGTTGGAAGGCTACGTTGTCTATGCATTAGGCAGTCGCGGAAAACGCCTTCGCCCACTTCTGGCTCTTCTGGCCGGCGGCGCCACCGGTCAGATCAACTCCAACCATGTCGATCTTGCCGTGATCGTAGAGCTCATACACATCGCCACGCTTGTGCATGACGACGTCATGGACGAAGCGGAACGGCGTCGCGCACAGCCAACCGCGAACGCGCGCTGGGGAAATTCGCTTAGCGTTTTACTGGGCGATTGCCTCTTCGCTCATGCGCTGACGTTGTCCACAAATTTCGAAAACGCAGATATCGGTCGCGCGATTGCGCATACAGCGGCGACGGTTTGCTCTGGCGAAATGATCCAGACCCAACGCCGGTTCGATCTCACTCTGACCGTCCAGGATTATTTGCGCATCGTTGAAATGAAAACGGGATCGCTTTTCTCAGCCGCAGCGGAGTTGGCTGCGATCATCAGCGAGGCTGATCCCAACGTGATCGAAGCGTCCAGGAATTTCGGAATGCAAATCGGGACGGCGTACCAGATTTACGATGATTGCCTTGATCTAGCCGGCACCGAGAGCGCGACCGGCAAAACACTGGGGACCGACCTCCGCAAAGGCAAATTTACTTTGCCGGTTTTGATTTTTCTGCGCTCCGCGTCGGAGTTCGAACGGGAACGCTGTTGCCGGCTTGTGCTCGAAGAGCAAGTCGAAGAAATGATCGAGCTCCTGAAGAATGGCGCGACTGACGGAGCACTAAATGAGTCAATCGCGGCCGGCAGCGATTTAATTCGCGAGGCACAAGGCACACTGGACGGGATCGCGTCAAATCCCTACGCCGATGCGTTATTCTCCCTCGGCGACACGTTGTGCGACATGTTCGATCAACTTCGCGTCTGATGAATTGTGGGAGGGACCTTGGTGTCCCGACTTTTAGCAACCCACCATCACCGCCCTGAGGCCGTTCCCACATTTATGTCGCAGCTTAAAATCCGCGAGATGCCGGAGGAGGAACGGCCGCGCGAAAAACTACTGGCTCGAGGCCCCGACGCGCTGACCAATGCGGAATTGATCGCAATCCTGCTGCGCACCGGCCGGCCTGGAATGAACGTAGTGGAGGTAGCGCGCGAGCTGCTCGACAGATACAAATCGTTCGCGGAGTTGAGCCGTTGTTCCGTCAAGGAACTCAGCGAAATCAAGGGAATTGGTTCGGCGAAAGCGTTGGAGCTCGTGGCGGCGTTTAATCTGGGAAAGCGTTTCGCCCAAGAGCCGTTGTCTCAGCAAAAACTCGATTCGCCGGAATTGATCCACGAATTGCTGGGCGGCGAAATGCGAATGCTACGAACCGAATCGCTCCGCGTTGTCCTGCTCGACACGCGTTACCGCTTAATGCGCGTGGAATCTGTGTCCACGGGAAGCATGAATGAGAGCATCGCTCATCCGCGCGAGATTTTTCGGCCTGCGATCACTTACTCGGCCTACGCCGTCATCGTTGTGCACAATCATCCGTCCGGCGACGCGTCGCCCAGCCAGACCGACCACAGTTTGACGAGACGTCTAGCCGAGGCCGCGGAGCTTTTGCAAATTAAATTACTCGACCACATCATCATCGGCGCGCCATCGGAAGGGAACCCGGGATATTTCAGTTTTAAAGAAGCAGGCGTGCTATGAATAAGCTCCGTGTTTTTCGCCTCTCCCCTTACTCAAGGGGAGAGGATGAAGGTGAGGGGTTCGAACAAATTCGGACTGGGTCGACCCTCACCCTCCCCCTCTCTCTTCGAAAAGGAGAGGCGACCCAGCGCGTGCATCGTTATTCAAAAATCTCAGCCCCAAGATGAGCGCGCCGAAAATTCATCCCACTGCCATTGTCGATCCGGATGCGCAAATCGGCGCTGATGTCGAGATCGGACCGTTCTCGATAGTTGAACCGCAGGCTGTGATCGGTGAGAAAACGATCGTGCAATCGCACGTCGTGATAGAAGGCGACGTCGCAATTGGGACCGGCAACTTCATCGGGCACGGCACAATCATTGGCGCGCCGCCGCAGGACGTTTCCTTTTCGCTGGAGCGAAAAACCAGAGTGGAGATCGGTCACGACAACGTCATTCGCGAATACTGCACAATCCATCGCGCCAGTCCCGAGGGCAGCGCGACCAAAATTGGCGACAAGAATTTCCTGATGGCGGGTGCGCATATCGGACACAACTGCCTCATTGGAAACAACGTCATCATCGCGAACAATTGTTTGTTGGCTGGGCACGTGCGCGTGGATGACGGCGCATTTCTCGGCGGTGGATCGACCTTCCACCAGTTCATGCACATCGGACGACTGGTGATGGTGCAGGGCAGCTCCGGTTTCGGAAAGGATCTGCCACCGTTCGTCATCGCAGCGGAACGCAATTTCGTCTTCGGAGTAAATGTGGTCGGGCTCCGTCGCGCGGGATTCAGCGCAAAAGATCGCGACGAGATCAAGGCGGCTTTCAAACTGATTTACCTGAGCGGACTGAACATCTCGCAGGCACTTGAAAAAGCGGCGACGATGAACTTCGGCGTACCAGCGCGTGAATTCCTGGACTTCGTCGCGAACGCGAGAAAACGTGGCATTTGCCCACTAAAACGCGGTGCTCGCAACGACGTGTCGATCTAACGAAAAGTCGGCTGTGGGCAGTAGTGCCATCGAGCCGTTGGCTACAGCGAACGGTTGGATCTATTGGCCAGGGAGCTTCTCGACGCTTTCGACATTTCCCTTGGAATTAAAGTGAAATCGCCGAATTACAGCGTGGTCACCATACCCGTAGATATATGTGACAGAGTTCTTGGGCGATAACGGCTTAGTGTCTGGAGGACCGAGCAACGTCTCCAGACCGGCACGCGAGAGCCCAATGAAGCTTACCTCGGGAAAGAGTTTTTGTGCGACTGTTAAAACGCTGAGGTTATTCGAATCATCTGGCGGCTTCTTGCTGCGGTGCCACGCGAGAAGCCCGATGCTTGGGTACCTGCTGCGAAGTTCTGTGATTCGCTGCGTCTCCGTCGGCTCATGGCCCGGCGCGTAATCTCCGAGTCGAATGGAATAAACAGTTTCCGGGTGCACCGTCATCCACGGGGCACAGCGAATGTCCAACACAGCCTGATCGATCCAGTCCTTCCTGATGAGAAATTGGACGTCGACTTCGTTTTCTTTGGTGAATCGCGACCTGATCGCCAAGGGGACTTGGGCGAGTATCGCGTTTCCATCGTTCACAGTAAGGGCGAGCTCGAGTACATCCTTGAGCTTATCCGCTACGGGAACGTGAAACTTCACCGTGTACTTTGGTGCAGCGCCCTCAACCGGAATCACCTTGTCACGACTTTCAGTTTGCTTTTCATCGTACTCTTCATGCACCGAGAGCTCATAACCGAGTTCTTTCTCGAGGTCGGAACCACGGTCAACCTCGTAGCGATAGACGCTACTTCCTCGAACTGCCAATCCGAAGACGAGAAGGAAACCGACAACAACGGCTCTTCGCATCATTAGCGTGTCCCTGGCCATTTGTTGGTGGCAGATTTGCAGCATAAGCGCGCTCAACGTGCTCGATTCAGCTTGGCGAAGCCATCTTGGAAAACCGAAGCAATGACACGCTGGTCGTCAAGACCCCACGCGATGTCCCAACGAGAGGTTTCACGTTCGTTGCGCAGATAATTCCTGAACTCAGCCCGAAGCAGCACGCCGTTGGAAAAATCGATTTTCTGCCCGCGCAGAAACTGTTCAGCGATCGCTATAGCCTCCGTAAAACTTTTCTTTGGCATGCTTTTCTTCGGCAGGTTCATGACGGGTACCTCGCCAAGCCGAATAGCGTAACTAGCTTCGCCTTGTGGCGGGCCGCCACAGCGAATGGTCAACACCGCCCGATTGATCACGTCCTTCTTGATAAGGAACCGAACGTCGACTTGATTCTCCTTGTTGTATCTCGATCTGATCGCTAACGGGACCTGCAGCAGTGTCCCGTTTGCATCGGTCAAAGCGAGGTCGAGCTCGAACAAGTCCTTGAGTTTACCCGCTGCCGTAGCGTGAAATTTTACGACATATTCTGGAGCGGGGCCTTCGATCCCGATTCCATCTCTGCTGTCCGATTGCCATTCGTCGTGCTTGTCTTGCACGGAAACTTCGTAACCGAGTTCTTTCTCGAGGTCGGAACCCCGTTTGACCTCGTAGCGATAAACATCGCTCGCTCGAACTGCGCACTCAGCAATCAAAAAGAAACCGAGAACGATGGCTGTTCGCGGTATGGCAAATCTTGACGGAGCATCAGATTTGCAATTGAAGACGAACATTCTCTTCTAATTCGCAATCGCCGGATTGAGTCCAAGCAACGCGAGCATGCGGCCGGTTTTCCCTTTTTCGGCGCGATAGGAGTAGTAACGATCCAGGTCGCAGGCCGTGCATACGCCGGCATCGTGAATCTCTTTCACGCCCAGTGCGCGACATTGCCGGACGATTTCGGCTGCGAAATCGACCTCGTAATGCGGCGGACGAATACAGGGGCTGAGTTGCACGATCATATTCGCGGGATCGGAGCCGAAGTGCTCAATCATTTGTGTAATTGCATTCGTCACAACGCCCAGCTCGGTCCCTTTGCGGCCGGAATGCACAAGACCGATCGCAGGCGTTTTTGGATCGACAATGTAAACGGCGCAGCAGTCTGCGACGTAAACGCCCAGGGCAATGCCGCGTTGGTTGGTAATAATACCGTCGCAGCCGGCGAATTCGCGGCCCACAGGGCTGCGGCTACAGCTCTCAACAACTCCAATTTCGTTTCCGTGAATTTGTTCGGCGGTGAACAACGGCCAATCGCCGACACCGATCGCGTTGCGAATTTCGTGATGAGCGGCATCGAGCCGCTTCAATACTTCGGCTTTGTCATGCGAGACGTCGATGTCCGGAATTCTATGCGTGAAAACGTGGCGGCAGCTTCCGATTGCGCTCAGCGCGGGAAATTGTTCGAATGGAAGTTCCATTATTTAAGCTCCAACATCCGGAGAAGCGTCAATGACCAAGCGCCAAACACCAGGCCGGCGACTGTCATTCTGAGCGGAGCGAAGAATCTCTAATCATTCTTTGCAACGCTCACCAAGGAAACAGTCAGAGATGTTTCGCTTCACTCAACATGACAGAATAGGAAATCGAAAATCGCGCCGCGCGCTTTGATGTTTGAAGCTTCGAGCTTCTCTGAAGCTTGCCGGCCTGGAATTTTGGATTTGAGCTTATTTGGAATAGGAAGTTCGGGATCTTCCAGCCGGACTTCGCAGCTCGCTAT
>Ga0137384_10001518_pt1 | contig 18457 bp, 16 predicted proteins | sample SagtaG_2_FD_104922 | JGI IMG/M metagenome (GOLD analysis project Ga0137384, IMG submission 104922) | Vadose zone soil microbial communities from Sagehorn Ranch, Mendocino, California, USA - Sage2_R_60_16 metaG | ecosystem: Environmental > Terrestrial > Soil > Vadose zone | place: USA... | reverse complement strand
GGCGAGGCGGCGGTGCGGCTCGCGGAATCACGGATCACGCCTGATCGCGTGCTTACGGCCGAGTCCATCGAGAATGCCCTGCGCGTGCTCCTCGCCATCGGCGGCTCGACCAACGCCATCATCCACCTGACGGCCATCGCGGGCCGCGTGGGCGTGCCCATCTCGCTCGAGCGCCTCAACACCATCTCCGACGAGACGCCCGTTCTCGTCGACCTCAAGCCTTCCGGCGATTTCTACATGGAGGATTTCTTCAATGCGGGCGGGCTCGGCGCCGTGCTTGCCGAGCTGCGCACCCAGCTCCACCTGGGCTGCCTCACCGTCACCGGCGAGACGCTGGGCGACCGGCTGGATGCGACCCCACGCTACGTCGACCACGCAGTGATCCGGCCTCGCAGCGAGCCTATCCTACCCGTGGGCGGGCTCGTCGCCCTCTTTGGCTCCCTGGCGCCGGGCGGTGCGATCCTGAAGCGCTCCGCCGCGGACGCGCGCCTGTTCGAGACGGAGGCGAGCGCCGTGGTCTTCGACTCGCTCGAAGATCTTGCCGCGCGCGTCGACGATCCCGCGCTACCTGTGACGCCGGAGAGCATCCTCGTCCTGAAGCACGCGGGGCCGAAGGGCGCGCCCGGCATGCCCGAGGCGGGCTATCTCCCCATCCCGCAGAAGCTCGGGCGCGCCGGCGTCAAGGACATGGTGCGCATCTCGGATGCGCGGATGAGCGGGACGGCCTTCGGCACCATCGTGCTTCACGTCACGCCCGAGGCCGCGGTGGGCGGCCCGCTCGCCCTGGCCAGGACCGGGGATCGCATCAGGTTGAGTGTGAAAGATCGCCGGCTCGATCTCCTCGTGGACGAGGCGGTGCTGGCCAAGCGCCGCGCCACTTCGACGACCGCGCGAGCTCCGAGCCGCGGATATCGACGCCTCTACATGGACCACGTGCTCCAGGCCGATCACGGCTGCGACTTCGACTTCTTGAGGAAGGGGCCTGTCGGCTAGCGGTCCGCTGTGGCGTCTTGACGTTTTCGGCCGGAAAATCCGGCATTTGCCGGTTCTCCACCGTTATATTTAGCTATATCATCATGTTTTCAGCTACTTGGATCATTCGTCCCCAGCTTACCCACATGTGGTGGATAGATCTGTTCAAAGACACATGATATGGGGTGCCATCCCGGCAGGGCAGTCTTCAAAAAAGCACATATTGACAGGGGTTTATCCATTTATTACTCTACTAGGGCTCCACCCGAGTATTTCTGGGCCAGTTACTGACTTAGGCGGAGGGAGTTCATGATCACCGTTCCCGCACACCGTGTGAAGCAATTCGGTGTGGAATTCTTTCAGGCCTCCTTCTCGGCCAAGGATATCGATCGCCTGGTCAAGTTCGAGGTCCTGGGCTACGCGGGCGCGGCCGCTCCTCCCACCAAGGCCAAGCGGGGAAACCGCTCACGGGTCAACTGGGAGGCCCTCGAGAAGCGGATCGGCGAGAGCGAGGCTGCCTACCAGCGTCCGGTCATCCGCCGCAAGATCGACGAGCTGGTCAGCTACTACCGCGACTGCAAGGACGCGGGCACCCTGCCCGCCATCCCGGGCGCGGTCATCATCACCTCCGAGAAGCGCTTCACCTTCACGCCGATGGCGAGCCAGCACGACCTGGGTCTCCTGCAAATCCCCGAGGAGCATGGCGTGCTCCGGGTGCTCGATGGCCAGCACCGGCTCCTCGCCCTCCACGCGGTCACCCAGGCGGGAGAGAACCTCGGCATCGAGGTGCCTGCCGTGCTCTTCGACCGGCTCGACGCGCGTCAGATCGTCGAGCTCTTCGTCACCATCAATGCCAAGCACACGCGGCTCAATCCCTCGCACATCGTGAGCCTGGCCGGACGCAAGCTGTATCCTGATCCGAACCAGGCCCTCGCCCACGACGTGATCCGCTCCCTCAACGAGGATGAGACCTCGCCGCTTCACGGTGAGATCAAGATGCTCGGCACCGGGCGCGGGCGCGTCTCCCAGGCGCCCCTCGCCGAGGAGATCGTGGACTTCCTGGAGACGGTCGAGAAGATCGGCGGCGGCGCGCGCATGAACGAGCTGCGCCAGAACGCCAAGCGCTTCTTCCTGAACTACATGAAGGCGGTGTCGGCCGTCTTCCCCACGGCGTGGGCGGGGCGCAAGTACTCGATCAAGACGGGCGCGGCTCTCCGCGCCTTCATCCGGGTGGCCCCTGACGTGATGGCCCGCGCGCGCGAGCTGAAGCGTGACGCCTTCGACCACAACGCGATTCGCGAGGCGGTCAAGCCCTGGGGCGAGCGGCTCCGTGACCGGCGCTTCGAGACCGAGGCGGAGTGGAAGAACAAGCTGCAGGGCGGCACGCGCGGCACCGTGGAAGCGCTGACGAGAGAGCTGCGGGACGCCCTGCGGTAGCTGAGACTGCTAGGGCCTCCCGTCGAACGGGAAGTTCGCTTCGAGGATCTCGAAGGTCTTCTTGCCCCCCGGAAGCTGCGCGATCACCGTGTCGCCCACCTTCTTGCCGATCAGCGTGCGCGCGAGGGGGGCCATGATGGAAATGCGGCCACGCGCCGGATCGGTCTCGTCCGAGCCAACGATCTGATACCGGCTTTCTTTCCCGGTCTCATCCTCGAGCCTGACCGTCGAGCCGAAGGTGACGCGATCACCCGAGGTGGGCGGCTCGATGACCTCGGCGGCGCCCAGCTTACCCTCCAGCTCATTGATCCGCGCCTCGGTGAAAGACTGCTTCTCCCGGGCGGCATGATACTCGGCGTTCTCCGAGAGATCGCCGTGGGCCCGCGCCTCGGCGATGGCCTTGATGATGGCGGGCCGCTCCACGCGCTTCAGTCGCTCGAGCTCTTCCCGGAGGCGTGTGTGACCCTCGCGAGTCATGGGCGTGCGCAGGATCGACATCGGCTTATCCCAGGTCCGCGCGCATCGGCGACATATCTCAGTTGACGCCGACGGTCTCGCCCTGGACCTTGATCTTGGCTCCCGCGTAGAGGGCCTTGACCCAGCGTTCCCAGGCGAACGCGCGCTTCTGCTCGAGAACCTGCGTCCGCAGCTGATCACGGGACTTGTCGAAACCTTGCGGATCGGCGGCTCTCCGCTCGAGGGTCTGCACGATATAGACTCCCGTGGCCGTCTTCACGGGCTCGCTCACCTTGCCCGCGGGCGTCTGCAAGGCAGCCAGCAGCACCGCGCCGGGCAGCGCCTCGCGCTCCTTGGGCGGCTCCGCTCGCGAGAAGAGCGGCGTCTCGCCTCCCGGCAGCTTGTCGCGCCTCGCCGCGGCGAGAAGATCACCCGCGCCCACGGAAGCCCCGAGGGCCTTGGCGCGCTCCTCGGCGGCGGCCTGGGCGCGCTCGCGCTTGATCGACTCCACCACACGGTCCTTGACTTCGGCGAAGGGCGGCACCCCCGCGGCGAACTGCTCGGTGACCTTGGCGATCATGATGCCCACCGCCGTCTTGATCGGCGGGGTGACGCCGCCCACGGCCAGACCGAAGAGCGCGTCTTCGAGTCCGGGATCGCGCCCGATTCCCTCGAGCCCATCGCCGCGCGCGATGGTCGTCTCTTTCACCTCGAGGCCGAGCTGCTTCGCGTCGGCCGCAAAATCTTTCCCCGCCGCGAGGGCGGGCCGCGCCTCGTCGGCCTTGGCCTGAGCCGCTCGCTCGCTCCGCTCGGCCCCGAGCTTCTCCTTGATCTTGGGCGCGACTTCACGAAAGGGCTGCACCCCCGCGTCCTGAACGTCCAGGACCTTGATGGCGTGGTACCCGAATGGCGTCCGCACGGGCTGGGGCGAGACCTCTCCCTTCTTGAGGGCGAAGACCCCTTCCTCGAACTGCGGCACCATCTCACCCTTGCCGACGAATCCCAGCTCGCCGCCCTGCCCCGCCGTGGCCGTGTCCTCGGAGATCTCCTTGGCGAGCTTGCCGAAATCCTCGCCTGCCTTCACGCGCCGGATGGCCTCCGCAATCTTGGCCCTGGACTTGTTCTCGGCCTCGCTGCCTCCCGTAGGGGGGACCCGCACGAGGATGTGCGCCGTCTTGAGCCGCTTCGGCCGCTCGAACTCCGCTCCGTGCTCCTTGTAGTAGGTCTCGGCGTCCTGATCGGAAACGACCTGCGCGAACGCCTTGGGGGCGAGGAGGGCGTACTGGACCTTCCGCCGCTCGGGCCGGCTGAAGCGCGCCTCGTGGGTCTTGAGGAACGCCTCCGCGTCCGCGTCGCTCACCGTCACCTGGGCCATGAGCGGCGCCGCCTCGACGTACGCCCATTCCGCACGCACCCGCTCATAGCGGATGCCGTAGGCCTGCTCGACCTCGACGTCCGAGACCTTGATGCCGTCCTTGACGAGGGCCTCCATGCGCTGGCGCAGCATGTCCCGGCGGACCTCGCTCTCGAAATCGTTGGGGTCCATCCGATTCTCCTTGAGGACGAGCTTGTACCGATCGAGCGAGAAGCGTCCATCCTCCTGGAAGGCGGGAATGGCCTGGATGCGCAGGCGCAGCTCCTCGTCGCTGACCGTGATGCCTTCGCGCTTGGCCTGCTGAAGGATGAGGGACTCCTGGATCAGCTCGTTGATCACCTGCTGCGTCAGCCCCACACGCTCGGCCATCTCGGGGGTGAGGTTCTGCTGGTACGTCCGCCGGTAATACTCCAGGTAGTTCCGCAGCACGCGCTGGAAGCGCGCGGGCGGGATCTCCTCGCCATTGATGCTCGCCACCTGGGCGGAGGCCCTGCCGCTCTCCCCGCGGAGCGAGGTGGAGCCGTAGAAGACGAGGCTCGTGGCGACGAAGGCCACGCCCACGATCAGAAGGATGAGCTTCATCCCCCGGAAGTACTCACGCATGGCGGTGATCAACGAATCGGCCTCCTTGGAAGTTTCACCCGCGACGGCCGCGGACTACCTAGCCTACCACACAGCCGCGGGCGCCCTCAGGCGCGCAGGAGCGCTCGCACGGCGGGCATGGCGAAGTAGATCGCGAAGGCAACGGCCGTCCCATACATCATGGCATGCACCTCCATCCCCTTGCCGCGGAGGAGCTTGATGACGCAGTAGGCGACGAACCCCGCGCCGATGCCGTCCGTGATCGAGTACGTGAAGGGCATGAGCGTCACGATGAGGAGCGCGGGGAAGCCTTCCTCGAGGTCGCCGAACGGAATGTCGCGCACGAGTCTCATCATGAGAAATCCCACCAGGATGAGGGCGGGCGCGGTCGCCTGGGCGGGAACAACCCCCGCGACCGGTGCGAGAAAGAGCGCGGCGAGGAAGCAGAGGCCCGTGACCACCGAGGCGAGGCCTGTCTTCGCTCCCGCGGCCACGCCGGCCGCGGACTCGACATAGGTCGTCGCCGAGGACGCGCCGGCCGCTCCGCCCGCCACCGCCGCGAGCGAATCTACGAGCAGCACACGGTTCAGGCGGGGCAGCCGCCCGTCGGCGTCCAGCCATCCTGCCTCCGTGCCGATCCCCACGACCGTGCCCATGGTGTCGAAGAAGTCGGAGAGCATGATGGAGAAGATGGTGACCACGGCGGTGATCGCGCCCACTCTGACGAAGACCGTGAAGTCGAGCCCCGCGCCGAGACTCGACAGGTCGGGCGAGGCCACGAGGCTCTTCGGAATCACGGCCTGCCCCGGCAAGGGAAAGGCGCGCCCGTCCGTCCACGCGTTGACGATCATGGCGAGGAGCGTGGTGAGGGCGATGCCGAGCAAGAGCCCGCTCGCCATGCCCCGCGACTGGAACCAGACCATGAGCAGGAGCCCGAAGAGGGCCACCGCCACGGGGGCCGCCGTCAGCTCTCCCAAGGTCACGGGCACGCCGGGCGGGCCCGGCTTGACGATGCCCGCGGCATTCAGACCGATGAAGAGAATGAAGAGCCCGATGCCGACGCCGATGGCCCGCTTGAGCGAGGCGGGAATGGCATGCATGATCGCTTCGCGAAGTCCCGTCAGCACTAAGCCGGTGATGACGACGCCTTCCAGCACGATGACGCCCATGGCCGCCGGCCACGGCAGCTTCAAGCCCGCCACGAGCTGGAAGGCCACGGCGGCATTGAGCCCCATGCCCGAGGCGAGGGCGAGCGGATAGTTGGCGACGAGCCCCATCAGGATGGTCATCACGCCGGCCACGAGGCAGGTCGCGGCCTGCGTCGCGGCAAAGCCCGGCCCCTGCCCCTGCAGTGCGGGAATACCCTCGAATCCCAGGATGGCCGGATTCACGAAGATGATGTAGGCCATCACCATGAAGGTGGTGAGGCCGCCGCGCACCTCGGCGCCCACGGTGGCGCCACGACGGGACAGGTCGAAGCAGCGCTCGAGCACCGCTCAGTAGCTCTGGTTGCTCTCGATGGGGCGTACGGTCACGCCCTCTTCCGGCACGACCCGGCGTGCCACCGTGATGAACCCGGTGTGGGCGACCATCCGATGAAAGGGGCGGACAGACAGCCCGTCGATGTTCCACGGCCGCATGAGAGTCTCGAACGTCTCCACGAGCGCGTAGCCCGGATGTCGCCGCAGCGCCTCGGAGAGTTGATGGGATTGCACGATGGTAGGCAGGTACGAGAGGAAGATTCCTCCCGAGCGCAGGCTGCGCGTGACGGGCTCGACGAGATGCCAGGGCTCGGGCAGATCGAAGACTGCGCGGTCCACCGGTTCCTCCTCTCCGAGCCCTTCTTCCACGGGCCGCAGGCGCACGGCCAGGTTGGTCACCTCACCCATGCGCGTCTGGATATTGGCGAGCGCCCGCCGCGCGAAATCTTCCCGCTGCTCGTACGTGATGACCTTGCCTTCCGGCCCCACCGCGCGGAGCAGGGCCAGGGTCAGGGCGCCCGAGCCCATGCCCGCCTCGAGCACGCGCGCGCCGGGAAAGATGTCGGCCCAGAATAGGACCATGGCCAGGTCCTTCGGATAGATGACCTGGGCGCCCCGGGGCATGTCGAGCACGTACTCGGCGAGCGTGGGCCGGATGGCGAGACAGCGCGTGCCCTTGGAGGTCCGCACCCAGGCGCCGTCGGGCTGGCCGATGATGGTCTCGTGGTGGATCCAGCCCCGGTCGCAATGAAAGGTCTCGCCCTTTCTCAGGAGAAGAAGGTAGCGCTTGCCCCGCTGGTCGATGAGCAGGACCTGCTCGCCGTCCTGAAAATGGTGGAGGATGGTCACGCGTGTGATCTCCTCAACGCGCGCGCGGCTCGGGCAGGGTGAGGGCGAGGAGACAGCCGAGCACGGGCGTGAGCGCGGAGATCCAGAGGGCGGATGACAGTCCCCAGTGGTCGGCGATCCAGCCGAGGGCGGTGGCGCCGATGCCGCCCGCCCCGATGGCGAAACCCACGATGAGCCCGGAGGCCATTCCCACGTTGCGCGGCATGTAGGCCTGGCCCAGCACGACCGACACCGTGAAGGTCGAGACGAGCACGACGCCGAGGGCGCCGAGCAGGATGAAGCTCCAGATGCCGCTGGCGAGCATGAAGCCCACGGCGAGCGGCGTGGCGAGGAAGAAGACGCCGACCATGTAGCGCCGGTGGCCGATGCGGTCCGAGATGGGTCCGGCGATCAGCGTGCCCGCGGCGCCCGCGCCGAGAAACACGGCGAGGAGCGTGCCGACCATCCGCGGGTCGCCCTTCAGCACTTCGAGGTAGTAGAAGGGGACGTACGTGCTGAAGCCGATCTGGGTCCAGGAGCGGACCGCGATCACGAGGATGAGCAGCGACATTGCTCCGACCATGGTTTGGGGGGCCAGGGTGGCGCGGTGCGTGCGCGCGGGTAGCGGCCGCGAGAGACCGGGCAGCACCGTCATGAGAAGCCCCGCCACGAGGAGCCCCGGGACGAGCAGGCCCAGACTGCCCGCGAGACCCAGCGTGGTCACCAGCGCCGTGATCAGGGGTGGGCCGAGGGCGACCCCGATGTTCCCCCCCGTCGAGAAGATCGACACGCCGGTGGCCTTGCGCTCGCCCGCCACCTGCGTCGCCGTCCGATAACCTTCGGGGTGATAGGCGGCCACGCCGAAGCCGCCCAGCATCACGAGGGCGAGCACGGCGTAGTAGCTCGGGGCCACACCGATGAGCGAGATGCCGAGGGCGGAGAGGAAGACGGACAGGGGCAGGAGCCAGCGCCTCGCCGTCTTGTCGGCGAGGAAGCCGAAGAGGGGCTGGATCAGAGACGAGGCCACGTTCGCCATGAGCACGATGACGCCTGTGGCCGCGTAGGTCAGCCCCAGCGCCGACTTCAGATACGGCAGGAGTGCGGGCAGCGACCCCTGATTGGTGTCGATGACGAGATGGCCGAGGGCGAGGAGCCCCAGCAGCTTGTAATTCGGGCGCGCGCGATCGGAAACGGAGGCAGCAGCGACGGCAGCGCGCGGCAACGCCACAGCCTGAGCGGTCGGGTCGGGAGTCATGGAACCCTATGCTACACCAAGCACCTCGCGCTCATGCCGGCCATCGCCGCCACCGCGGAGCCGGGCTCAGATACCGAAGGCGTCCAGTCCCGTGATGTCACGGCCGATGATCAGCGTGTGGATGTCGTGGGTGCCCTCGTAGGTATTGACCGTCTCGAGGTTCATCATGTGGCGGATGACGGGGTGCTCGTCCACGATGCCCGCGGCGCCCAGGATGTCGCGGGCCATGCGGGCGGTGTCGAGGGCCATCTGGACATTGTTCATCTTGGCCATGGAGATCTGCTGCGCCCGCGCCTTGCCCTCGTCCTTGAGCTGACCGAGCCGGAGACACAGGAGTTGCGCCTTAGTGATCTCCGTGATCATCCAGACCAGCTTTTGCTGGACGAGCTGGAAGGAAGCGATGGGCTTGCCGAACTGGATGCGCTGCTGCGCATAGCGCAGCGCCCAGTCATAGCAGGCCATGGCCCCGCCGATGGCGCCCCACGCGATGCCGTAGCGGGCCTGGGAGAGACAGCCGAGGGGACCCTTGAGGCCCTTGACTCCGGGGAGCTTGTTCTCGAGGGGGATCTTGCAGTCCGCGAAGGCGAGCTCCGAGGTGATCGACGCGCGCATCGAGAACTTGCCGTGGATGTCGAGCGTGGAGAAGCCCGGAGTCCCGCGCTCCACGAGATAGCCACCGATCTCGCCGTCGTCTCCCTTGGCCCACACCACCGCGACCTCGGCCACCGAGCCGTTGGTGATCCAGAGCTTGGTGCCGTTGAGCACGTACTCGTTGCCCTTCTTGAGGGCGCGGGTGGCCATGGAGCCCGGGTCGGACCCGTGGTCGGGCTCGGTCAGGCCGAAGCAGCCGAGGCTCTCGCCGGACTGGAGCCTGGGCAGCCACTTCTCCTTCTGCGCCTCCGAGCCGTAGGCATGGATCGGGTACATGACGAGCCCGCTCTGGACGGAGGCGAAGGAGCGGAGGCCGGAGTCTCCGCGCTCGAGCTCCTGCATGATGAGCCCGTAGGCGACGTTGTCGAGCCCCGCGCAGCCATAGCCCTTGAGGGTGGCCCCGAAGACGCCCATCTCGCCGAGGGGCTTGGCGACCTCCAGCGGGAACGTGCCCTCTCGATGATGCGCGGCCACGACGGGCATGAACTCCTTCTCCACCCAATCGCGGACGGCGTCCCGCACCATCCGCTGCTCCTCCGTGAGCAAGGCCTCGATGCCGTAATAGTCGACGCCGCGAAAGCTTTCCATCGTGCTGTCCCTTCTACTAGAGGTTGGTCGGGTGGGCGGGTCGCTCCTCGCCCAGGGCCTGGTTGAGGGCCCGGGCCAGGAGTTGGTCGTGCTCGTGGGTCTGAGCGAAGATCCGGCACTGGGCCACCTTCCCCGGAAGGTACTTCAGCAGCTCCTTGAGCGGCTCGGGCGAGACGTCCTTGGACGCCGAATCGTAGACGTAGATCTGGCGGTCCTGCATGCCGATGGGGTTGAGGGGGCGCGGATCCTGCTGCGCCATGTCGATCTTGAACGGGAAGTCCTTGAGGGCCGAGGGCAGAAGCTCGCGCACCCGACGCTCGACCTCCTCGGCCTGCATGAACCCCAGGCCTCGGCGCGGCTCGAAGATGTCGAGCACCACCTCGTGCGACATGCGCCACTTGAGCCGCCGGTCCAGGATGTGCCGCCACTCCTGGCCCAGGGCCTTGCGCTCGGGATCGTCGGCGTCCTGCCAGCGCGCCACTTCCTCGAGGAGCGTCCACTCCGTCAACTGGAGGTACGGGTGGATGTCCTTCCGGAGATCGTGGGGAAAGATCAGCCGGATGGTGTCACGGAAGATCTCCTTCAGGTGCAGGTCGATGCCGCGCGTGGTCCGGTGGTAGTAGACGTTCGTGTACATGTAGAAGCGGGCGTTCAGGAACATGATGAAGGCCTGGATGCCGCCGCGGTCGAGGGTGAGCCCTTTGTCGCTGAAGAAGGAGTAGTAGATGATGCGCTCGATGTCGATGGGCCCCACGGCCACCCCGCACATGTAGGAATCGCGCAGGACATAGTCCATGTTGTCCGCGGTGTAGATCCCCGAGAGGAGCGGCTTGAGGTGGGCCAGCCAGCGGGGATGGGCGGACTCCGGTTTCGTGTAGCTCTTGCCCATGAGATAGCAGATCCACTCCGGGTCAATGTTCTCTCCCGGCTCGAAGGGGCCGGACGGGCTACGGCGCTGACCGCGGATCAGATCACCGAGCTGCTCGGTGATGATGCGCTGGCCGAGCTTCTCGTGGGTGAGGTCGAAATCGACGAGAAAATTGTCGTCGAAGAAGTGCCCGAAGGGACCGTGGCCGATGTCGTGCAGGAGACCCGACATCCGCAGCAGCTCTTCGATGAGAGCGGCCGACGGCGCATCGGGAAACTCCGCCTTGAGCGAGGGGTGAAGCTGCTGGGCGAAGCGACCCGCCAGGTGCATGGCGCCGAGGGAATGCTGGAATCGGCTGTGCTCGGCGGCGGGAAAGACCCAGCGCGCCGACTGGAGCTGCGGCACGCGGCGGAGGCGCTGCATCCAGGGGGAGTCGATCAGGTCCTGCTCGGTCGTCTCCCCGGGGACGCCATCCGGGCGCGTGTAGAGGATGTACTGGTGGATGGGGTCGGCGATGAGCCCGCGCCCCTGATAGGTGTCCACGCCGCGCACGCAGGGACTCTCTAGGGGTCGCTGATGCGGTAGATGCGGTAGCGATCCACGGGGCGCACCGTGATGGCCTCGAAGCGCTGATCGCGGAGGACGAGGAGCTGGACCTCCTGGCCTATCCCCCCTGACCAGAGACGCCGGTAGAACTCCTCCTGGGTCGAGATCTGCTCGCCGTTGATACGGACGATGACGTCGCCCTGCCGGAAGCCGGCGCTCCGGGCGGGGCCGGCTGGGGAGACGCCGGCGACCACGACCCCGCCCCCCGCGCGCTCCTGCGTGTAGAGGCCCAGCCACGGCCGCGGCGGACGGCTCTCCACGCGGCCCTTGGCGAGCAGCTCGTCTTTGCCGGCGAGGAACTTCTCGACGGGAATGGCGAGGTTGACGACGGGAGACTGTCCCAGCCGGAGCGAGGTGATGCCGATGACGGCGCCCACCTGATCCACGAGGGCGGCGCCCCCGAAGGCGGGGTTGTGCGGGGCCACGAGAAACGCGCGGTCGAGCATGTACTCCCAGGAAGCCGCGAATGGGCGGATGGCCTGGACCCGGCTCTGGGCGACCACGAGGTCGCCGTCCTCATCGATCCCGATAGTGCCCGTGAGATCGCCCGCGGAGACCTTGCTCGAATCCCCGAGGGCGGCTGCGGGCCAAGGCCCCGGCCCCTCGAGCCTGACCACCCCGAGCCCGGACTCCAGATCGAGGGCGTGAAGCTTGCCCGGCACCTTGCGCCCGTCGCGCAGCGTCACGTCGATTCGCGCGGCGTCCAGCACCACGTAGCTGACGGTGAGGACATAGCCGGCCTGATCGAAGATGACGCCGCTACCCCCCCGCTCGACGCCGAGGGTTGCCGCGGAAGGCCGGTCGGCCGGCACCTGGACGCGAAGGCCGACCATGGCCGGGGCCACCCGGCGCACATAGCTCGGGAGCGCGGAGATCTCCTTGGGATCCGGCTTGGGGGCTGCGCCCTGGGGCGCGGCATCGAGCACGGAGGGAAGCATTGCCAACACCATGAGCCCGGCGATCAAGTGTCGGCCCATGGCTATCTCGACTGGTACTGCTTCTCGTAGTACGCGCGGAAGGCTCCGGACTTGATCGGCTTCCACCAGGCTTCATGCTCCTTGTACCAGCTCACCGTCGCCTCCAGGGCCTTGGGAAAGGTATGGGTAGGCTTCCAGCCCAGCCCATGAGCCTTTCCGGAATCGAGCGCATAGCGGCGATCATGCCCTGGACGGTCCACCACCGGCGTGATCAACGTCTCCGGCTTGCCCACGAGGTGGAGCACCTGTCGAGTCAGCACGATGTTCTCGACCTCGTGGCTGCCGCCGATATTGTAGATCTCGCCTTCCTTGCCCTTGCGGAGCACGAGGTCGATGGCCGCGCAGTTGTCCAGCACGTAGAGCCAGTCGCGGACATTCTTGCCGTCGCCGTAGAGAGGAAGGGGCTTGTCCTCGATGGCATTGGTGATGAAAAGCGGAATGACCTTTTCCGGGTACTGGTAGGGGCCGAAGTTGTTGCTGCTGCGGGTGACGATGACGGGCAGGCGATGCGTGGTCCAGTACGCGCGGGCCAGGAGATCGGCGGCGGCCTTGGAGGCGGAGTACGGGTTGGACGGGTTGAGCGGATCGAGCTCGCGCGCGGCGCCCTTGGCGATGCTGCCGTAGACCTCGTCCGTCCCGATGGCCACGAAGCGCGCCACCTTGAGCTCGCGCGCGGCTTCGAGCAGGGTGAAGGTGCCCGTGACGTTGGTGCTCAGGAACTCCGCGGCCCCCGCATTCGAGCGATCCACGTGCGTCTCCGCGGCGAAGTGAACGACCGCGTCCACGCCCTCCATCGCCTCGAGCACCTGGGCACGGTCGCCGATGTCACCCCGGACGAAGCGGTAGCGCGGGTCCGTCTCGACGTCGCGGAGGTTCTCCAGGTTGCCCGCGTAGGTCAGCTTGTCGAAGTTGATCACGGCATCGTCGGGATGCGCGGTCAGAACATGACGCACGAAATTGGAGCCGATGAAGCCCGCGCCTCCGGTGACGAGGATCTTCACGTGGCGGGCTCAGCTCTTGGCGACGTCCCAGACATCTGGGCCCGCGTGATCCCAGGGCAACCGTCCCTCGTCGCAGGCCTCGGGGACAGGATCGAAGTGGGTATCCACGAAGTAGACGATGCGGCCGCGCGAGGCGGCCAGGTTCTTCACCCCATGGGCGACCCCGGGCGGGATGCGGACGAGTCGCGCCGCGCCCTCGCCCAGGACGAGCCGGCGCACGACCTTCTCGGTGGGCGAGCCCGCGCGCACGTCCACGAGCACGAGCAGCATCTTGTCCCCGGGCGGCACGAACCACACGTCCGTCTGGCGCCGGTGGACGTGGAAGGCCTTGATCACGCCGGGATCCATCTCGCTGTAGTTGATCTGCTTGCACTCGAAGCCGGGGAAGGCCGCGTGCACGCCCCCCTTCTCGAGCCGCCCCAGCTCGATGAAAGAGCCGCCGTCGTCACCGAAGCGCTTGAGGTCCACGATCTCCACGCCCTGGATGGCGGGCTGCGCGCGGTAGTCCTGGACCGAGAAGGCGCGCTGGGCGTCGTCGTTGAGACGCATCAGATGAGGCCGACCTCGCTGCGGTCGCCGAGCATGAAGTTGAAGGAGCGCGGCTTGTGCTGGCTGCGATAGATCGAGACATTGCGCCCGACCAGGCTCGACTCGATGCGGCCGCCGATGTCCGAGATGCTGGCGCCCTCGAGGATGATCGAGTGCTCGACCTCGCTGCCCCGCACGATCACGCCGTCGCCGATCGAGGTGAAGGGCCCGACATAGGCGTTCTCGATCTGGGCGCCCTTGCCGATGATGGCAGGCCCCCGGACGCTGCTCGCGACCACGCGCGCCCCCGCCTCGATGACGACCTTGCCCGTGATGTCGGAGCGCTCGATGGTTCCATCCGTCCTCGGCACGAGGGTGTCGAGGATGATCCGGTTGGCCTCGAGCATGTCCTCGAGCTTGCCCGTGTCCTTCCACCATCCGTCGATCACGTGCGGACGCACCGTGTGACCCTTGTCGATGAGCCACTGGATGGCATCCGTGATCTCGAGCTCCCCTCGTGCCGACGGCTTGATCGCCTTGACCGCCTGGAACACCGTGGCGTCGAACATGTAGACGCCGACGAGGGCGAGGTCGGAGGGCGGCACCTTCGGCTTCTCGGTGAGGCGCACCACCTTGCCGTCCTTGAGCTCGGCCACCCCGAACTGGGTCGGGTCGGGCACGCGGGCCAGGAGAATCTGGCTCTGGGGCTTCTCCTCGCGGAAGCGCGTGACGAGGGGCGCGAGCTTCTCGCGAATCAGGTTGTCGCCGAGGTACATGCAGAATGGGTCAGAGCCCAGGAAGTGCTCCGAGACGAGGACCGCGTGGGCGAGCCCGAGGGGGGCGTCCTGCTGGATATAGGTGACGGAGACGCCGAATCGCTTGCCGTCGCCGACGGCGTCCCGGATCTCCTGATGCGTGTCGCCGACCACGATGCCGATCTCGCGGATGCCCGACGCCTGGAGCGCCTCTATTCCATAGAAGAGGATAGGCTTGTTGGCCACCGGAACGAGCTGCTTGGCCGAGGTGAAGGTGATGGGCCGGAGCCGGGTTCCGCGCCCACCTGCGAGGATTAATCCTTTCATTTCGCGGCCAATTATAGCAGTCTTGTCCCGACTTAGACAGCAACCAGGCCTTGTCCGTTGCTCCGGTCGGGAATGCTGGTAATATGAAAACCGCAATTCGAAAGAGAGAACCGGCCCAAGGAGTGCTGACATGAAGACGCTGAAGGAAATGCTGGCGGAAGCGCGACAGATCATCCCCGAACAGCCTCCGGCCGAGCTCAAGAAGCGCCTCGACGCCGGCGAGCCCGTCGTCGTCATCGACGTGCGCGATCCCGACGAGTACCGCGACGGCTCCATCGAGGCGGCCAACAATATCAGCCGCGGCTTCCTCGAGTTCCGCATCGGCTCCGTGGCCAGCGATCCCTCGACGCCGCTGGTTCTCTATTGCCAGACGGGCCTGCGCTCCATGTTGGCCGCCAAGGCGCTTCACGATCTCGGCTACAAGAACGTGATCAACCTTCAGGGCGGCTTTCAGCGGTGGGCGCAGTCCGGCCTGCCCGTGGTCAAGGACACGCCGCTGACCTCCGAGCAGATCCAGCGCTACAGCCGCCACTTCCTCCTGCCCCAGGTGGGCGAGAAGGGCCAGCGCAAGCTCCTCCGCTCCAAGGTCCTGCTCATCGGGGCGGGCGGGCTGGGCTCGCCCACGGCGCTCTATCTGGCGGCCGCCGGCGTCGGCACCCTGGGGCTGATGGACGGCGACGTCGTGGACGTCTCCAACCTTCAGCGTCAGATCCTCCACACCACGGCCAGCGTCGGGCGGCCGAAGGTCGACTCCGGCGCGGAGACCCTGCAGGCGCTGAATCCGGACGCCAAGATCATCAAGCTGCCCATGCGCATCGACGTGGACAACGTGATGGACATCATCAAGGACTACGACCTCGTCGTGGATGGGTCGGACAACTTCGATACGCGCTATCTCGTCAACGACGCCTGCTACCTGGCGGGCAAGACCAATGTCCACGGCTCCATCTTCCAGTTCGAGGGCATGGCCACGGTGTTCGCTCCCAACCAGGGTCCATGCTATCGCTGCCTCTACCCGACGCCGCCACCCGCGGGCCTCGTCCCCAGCTGAAGCGAGGCTGGGGTCCTGGGCGTGCTCCCAGGCGTGATCGGGGTGGTGCAGGCGACGGAAGCCATCAAGCTCCTGCTCGGGATCGGCGAGCCCTTGATCGGCCGGCTGATGACGTACGACGCTCTCGGCATGCGCGTGCGTGAGGTCAAGCTCCGCCGCGATCCGAAGTGCCCCGTGTGCGGCGAGCACCCGAGCATCACGGATCTCTCCATCCATCGCGAGGGCGCGGCCGCGGCCTGCGCCACCGATGGCAATGGCCATCCCGCGCCGGGCGCGGTGGCCGCGACGAAGGCCGGAAGCTAGCTCCGGCCATAGTGCCACCCGCGCCCGCGCTAGGTCGCGCCGCGGGGCTGCTCGTGATGGTCGTCCTGGCCTGGCAAATCCTCGCGCGCGGCCTCGACTTCGATGCGGCGAGCGGGGCCCTGCGATTCATCCACGGCATCGATCTCGTCGTCCACTAGGCCGGACACACCTTCGCGTTCTTCCTCCCGCGCTTTCTTTACATCCTGGCGGGATCGGCACTCCAGGTCACCTTGCCCGCCGTCTGCGAGGTGACGTTTCTTCGCCAGGGCCAGCCCGCCTCGTTCGCGGTGGCCCTCTTCTGGACGGGCGAGAGCATCACGGACGTGGCGGTCTACATGGCGGACGCGAAGAAGCAGGCGCTGCCGCTCCTGGGCGGCGACGGCGTCACCCACGACTGGAACTACCTGCTCGCCCAGCTCCACCTGCTCGGCGCCGCCGAGTTCCTCGGCCGCCTCACCTGGCTCCTCGGTGTCGGCGTGATCGTGGCGGCCATCGTGCTTCTCGCGAACGAAACCCGCCGCGCCTGGCACCGACCCCCGTCGTCCTAGCGTGCGTGCCACGTGCCGGCAATGCGGTGGGTGGAGCAGGGGGCATCCCCCGTGGACCACGCGCCCCCCATTTATTGGATCCCATTCAGGGGCGCAGTCGCCGATCCGCGACAGGTGGCCGCTCGGAGGCGGCGCCCCGCGCCCCAGAAGTCGCCCAAGAATCGCCGCAGCGCTCCAGCGCGTCGCCAGGAGAGGGGAGCGACACCCTAGGACGAGTCTCCCCCGCTCCGCGATGGGGGTGCGCGCCCAAGAAAGCCGCCGCTGTGACAAGGGCGGCAAGCTGGCGTGGCCCCCGAGCTTCTGGCGGGCAGGCATGACCGATCGCGCCGCGTTCCTCCGGAGGATTCCCGACGCTCCTGCACCCTGCCCCTCCTCCGGCCCGAGGAGGCCGGAGCCCGAAGGTGGGCCAGTAACCGACGAGGGGGTTTTGTCAGTTTTGGCGGGTGGCCCCCCGCTCCTTCTTCTTCTCGCGCGATCACTTGCCTATTTCGGCCTATTTTAGGCCCCTACCTGCCGGCGCGAGAATTATCAGCGAGGACGAATCCGATCCTGAGTCCGCGCATGGGGATGCTGATTGAGTTCGGTCCAGCCTAGGGACCTCGCCAAGAGGGAGCGTTTTTGCGAAACAATCCACCGGAGGTCGTCAGCGTCTTCGGCGCGTAAGTAAGTAACACAACCCCTGTTCTCGGACCCGGCGGACCTGGGTGCCCGTGTCAGTGCAGCGAGCAATTCCGGGTGTCAGGCTGGGGCCCGCAGGGAGGCCGCATTTCGCCCACCCGCATCGCGCGCCGAGGGAGCCGAGGGAACAGCGTTTGTCCGTGCTATACGTTTCGGGTCAACGTGGCTCCTCCCGCGCCCCATCGTTCGGTCTCGGACTGGCACTCGGCCGTCGAAACAAGATGCCAGCCATTCAGGAGAATTTCCCATTTAGGCTTCGGGAACTCGGGCAATGGGAAAAGATCTATCCGCCGTGTCGACGATCGCTCCAGACCGTTAACGGTTCAGAATCCGAAAAATTGCCTCGAAGAGACCTTGTCGCGAGCGAGCGCAAAAAACTGGAGCTTAAAAACTGAACGAGATTGCACTGCGCCATGTAATAGGGCGCCAATCCGGAATTGTTCCAGGCGGTGGCCGAGAGCGAGTATGCATGGTATGCACAGGTACCGGCCAAATTCTGCAGAAGAAGTTCTCACTTCGGCAAATCTTACATTTCGCCGCCCACTCAACCGCATCGATTCGGAACTCAGGATGAACAAAGAAGCTCGGATGGTGGCGTAGGCCTTGCTTACCCGCCCCGTGCGTGGCGAGCGCGAGCGCGTCGACACAGCAGAACCTAAACTGAGCGCTCTCACAGGAAGGAGCACGCACTGAGAAGCGGTGGAAGAGCAAAGCGGTGACAGTCAACTTACTCACCTCACCCCCAAGAGGCGGTGAGCTAAGGAGGGACAGTGATGAACCGGATTCTCGGATATCTGAGAGATCAGCGGGGCATCGAGACTCTGGAGTGGGTCGCGATCGGTGCCCTCATTCTCGGCGTTGCGTTCGTCGTTTACCCGGGTACGCTTCAGCCTGCCTTGGTCCTTCTGGTCGGCAACATCGGGACCGCACTGGGCACCGTCGCGCTGCCGTAGGCAGTCGCTATCTTGGCTCTGACGGGCCCGGAAGCTCCCCAGGAGCTCCCGAGGCCCGTCGGAGGCGATGCTAATGAAAACAAGCGGACTACTGGGATTCTTGAGACAGCAGCAGGGCACCTCGACGCTGGAGTTCGCCGTTGTGCTCCCGACGCTCCTAATCATCTTCCTTGGAGGGCTCGAGCTGAGCCGCGCCTGGCTGACGGTCAACGTCACTACCAACGCCGTCCGCGAGGG
>Ga0137384_10001510_pt1 | contig 18489 bp, 39 predicted proteins | sample SagtaG_2_FD_104922 | JGI IMG/M metagenome (GOLD analysis project Ga0137384, IMG submission 104922) | Vadose zone soil microbial communities from Sagehorn Ranch, Mendocino, California, USA - Sage2_R_60_16 metaG | ecosystem: Environmental > Terrestrial > Soil > Vadose zone | place: USA... | reverse complement strand
GTTCGGGCTTGGTTGTTTCTGGCTTGGCTGGCTCGGGTTTTTCGACAATGGCCGTGCCGGGGTTCGGTGCAGTTGGCGTAAGTGGAGGCGCTGGATAGCCGCCATTGCCGGGGCGCTCGTCGATCTCCATCTCTTCGGTCGCCATAATGCCGCCGAGTTCCTCTGGAAACGCAATACGCAGAGCGCCAGCGCGGGAGCATTTCGCCGTCATATTGTAAGGCGCCCGATCCCACATATAAGTTGGCGTGCCATCTGACTTGACCGCCACAAATTCCCGGTAATACGCCCGAAAAACGAACGGCTTCGAACAATCCTTTTTTGTGACCGCCGTCTCCACGAACCAGTCGCGCTCGTCTTTGCCTTGAGCCTGCTCAATGCCGTCGAGCTTGCCGCTGCGGTGGGCGATTTTCAAAAGCCCGTCCTGATGAATGACAATACTGCCTTTAACTCCAGTCGCCGAGTTCCGGTCATTGCGATACTCAAAGTGCAATTCATTCAGAAGCGGATCGAGTCCCTTGGCGGAACCGGTACGCACGAAGCGTTTGAAGTCGGCCATGACAATCGTCGGCGGACCCGGCGGGAAAGCGTCCCACATCAGGCTGATATCTTCGGCTGGGAATTCCAGCCAACCATCACGGCGAGTGAGACGGGCGATAGCTTCGGCGTCTTCGGCGGAAAGCGGCGTTCTGGCTGGTGGCGCCGGTCGTTGTTGCTGTTGATCGTAGGGCATATATTATTCTGGTACCTTCAGTCTGCGCATCTGTTCTAAGACGCTCAACTCGGCTTTGGGCGGTTCGTCTTCGCGCTCTTCCGTGGTGTAGACTCCCCGAAGCCACATACCGCACCATTTGCATTGTGCCCAGCCGTCTATCCCACGGCCTGGGGCATCGTGTCCGCGCTTGGCGCAAATTCTCAATTCGTCGGGGTTTATCATCTTTGTTCGCCCTCTTCTGCTCGCCCTCTTCTGCTCGCCCTCTTCTGTTCGCCTCAATTCTAGCGCAAGTGGGATATATTTGTCAACAAATACTAACTTGGCCGCTCCACCATCCAGGGCTCAGGGAGTAATCGGGCGGCTTCATCTAGGTCGTAGCTTCGCATGGCGTTATTCTCCTTGAAACAAACTTTCATAAAAAGGTTTAAAATGGAACGTCTGACTCCTCGATCAGACTCGCCTGAACCGGTGGCGGCGGCATGGCAGGCGACGGCACTGGCGCCTCTTCATCCTCGGGGAAGATGATCATCCGCGAAGGCCGGTCGAGCATCATCGTGTCGAGTTGCGCTTTGATCCGGTCAAAGCCTTGCTTCACCCGATCCCGGACTTGATCCTGTTCCCGCAACGCCTGCGGATCGACGCCATCCAAAAGCTGGCCAGCCTGAGCGCACAGTTTATCGAGTTCCTTGTCATCAACGATGTTGCGGGCTTGGAACGTCGCCAGAAATTCCTTGATATTGGTGACCGCGCTGGCTTTGAAGATTTTCGGTTTGCCATTACCGCGATTCCCTTCGAGCTTGTCCGACAGGTGCGAAACCAGATCCAGCATCTGGGTGCGCAAGACTTGCGTGATTTGATCCGATACCTCGGCGATCTTGGCGGCGGCTTTCTCCTGCTCGCGAGCGAAGATATCGCTGTTGACGCTTTGCAGATCCCTCGGCACACCGAACGAGATCCAAGACCACTCCATGCCGAACTGGGATTTGACTTTGGAAATCGGCGGATAGTCGCTCGGATCGAACGTCGAGCGCAAACTGATCTTGTCAGCTTCGACCAAGTCAGGATAGATCGCCAGGAACGCCGGGACAAGTTCGTTGAGAAGCTTGTCCTGGGACTGGTTCAACAGCCCGTCGATATCGCCGATGCTGACGATAGGGACTAGATAGAAGCCGGAGCGGAACGGGCTCGGCAAGCAGTACTTTCGCAGGGCTTTTCCGATGCTTTGCTGCTCGGCGCTGATGGCTTTCAGTTCCTTCGATTCGAGAATAGATTTGCTGGCCCTCACGCGGTCCTTGTCGGCGTCCACTTCGATCTGGGTGGACGCCAACTTCTTGGATGCCCCCAAGCTACCCATTTCGACGTGAACCACGATGGCTTTGTCGAAAATGTTCGGCGCGGTCGTGGCTTTGCTCTGTACTTGCTCTGCTGTCGTCATGATATTCTCTCCCTTACTTCCGGCGCCCACAGTTCGGCGATGGCTTTCCATTCGCTGAGCATCATCAATGTCCAAGTCTGTAGCCCGGTCTCGGGCGATGCTAACAGACCGTGCAAGCGCTCAACGTGCGGTTTTAGTTCGGCAAGCAATTGCTCCTGTGTCATCCCTTGGTCTCCAATCCGGCAATCAGCGCGGCGATGCGGGCCATGTCAGCACTTGCGGCGTCAATGACCTTAGCGATGGCTTGTTTGGGTGTCTCGCCAGATGCCGCGTAACCGCCCAGATAAGCCGTGAAATACTCCCGGCTGTATTGACTGACATGAAGCCGCTTGCATGGAGACTGCGCACCGTAATGCCAGCCGAGATTCTCACTGACATGCCGCGTGTATCCGGGTCCACATTGGCCAGCCAGCTTATCGCCTAGGTTGACAGCGGCTAGGTATTCCGCGTAAGTACAACCGTGCCCGCATGCCGGGGAACAATAGATATCACAGCGTCGGCGCGGAGTCCAACTGAGCGGTTTGATTTTGACGGCGCTCACCCCTTTGTCTCCGCGTGCTCGTGAGCATGGCTGTGCGTGTGTTTGCTGCGCTTGGTGATCGTCGTCGCGCCGCCAGCCAGTCTGGCCAAAAAGGTCACAAACTTGTCGGCGCTGGCATGGTTCGCAGCTGAGACAACGTCGCTGGTTACTTTGATGGTCCCATCGTCCAGTATCTCGATTTTTAGTGTGTCGTCTGGCATTTTAATACGCCCCAAGTGTAACCATCTCTAGATAAAAGGAAAAGGCATCTTCCACCGTGGTCCCCTTGGCCATACACCAGCCTATGCAGAGAGATTCCCAATCCGCGCCGCCTTTGTCTGAGAGGCGGTCAATCTTATCCGTTGTGGGCTCATCGGCGTAAAACGACAGCCATTCTGAAGTGAGGCGCCCTTTAGTTAGCTGATCCATAAAATTTCAGAACGCCCCCCGGCGCGTGACTTCGTACTGGTTCTCGTTGCCTTTGACTTGCTTGAACGAAAAGCCGTACTTCTTCGAGCTTTGCTCGATGGCTTCGCGGGAATATGCCCGCTTGATCTCGTTCACGTCGATCCCTTCCTGAAGTTGGAACCGGCCATCCCCGAAAGACCCGCTACGGCCATTTTTGGCGCGGAAGTACAAATACCCGCGCTCTGCGTCTTCGCCGTATAGCGTCATGCCGAGGCGCAGAAGCGCGGCCTTCAGGACTGACACATCGCAATTTTTATAGTCCGAGGTCATGACTCGGACGGCATCACATGGCACTTTGCTTTCTCCTTTTGTTCCTAGCGAATCTTGCTGCATTTGCACGCTGGCAGGTTTTACAGTATCGGTAACCAGAGACTGAGTTTATTCCATCCAATGGGTGACCGAGGCCACAAGCCGTTTTCTTAGCATTGGCCGCTGCGGGGCTATTCCCGCGTAGGACATTTTCTATTTGCGTTATCGGCTCTAGATGATTGGGCCGCACGCACCAGCGGTTCCTGCACAGGTGATCTAGAACCAAGTCTGTGTTGAATGGGCCGAACCGGAGTAGATACGAGAAAATATGGGCCTTCTGTTCAAAGCCATTGACCATGATGTTACCATAGCCTCCAACATTGAGAGAGCCCATCCACATCCAGCATTCGGAGCGTTTCCCATTCAATGTGACGAATATCCCGGTATTCTGTTGGACCCTTAGCCAGAAGCGCTCGATGGCAGAAAACTTGGCTCCCTTCATCCCCGTCAGTGAGGGGCGCGAACCCATTGAAGCTTGCAGTTCCCTTGCCTCTTCGCCGAAGTTCGTAATGCGTGGCACAGCGCCAGACAATCTGGCTATTTCCCGTGGCCCAAGCTCAAGCGGCTGGTCTTTTAGATAAACGCGGACTGGCCGTGTGGCTTTCAGGGCTAGATACTTCGCTTTGCTGTCTGCATTTATGCAGACGTTACAGATGCGCCCGCCATTTTTATTGGTATTATTGTATGGATGCCCTTTAGGGCAAGTGGTTTTCCGGGAATTCCTTCCGCCGATAGTATCGCCACGGAGTTGGTTCTCTTGACGTGTTACCGCTTCCTGGTGATCAGGCCGGATACATTCATGCGTTCGACAGAGATGGTCGAGTTCCATTCCATCGGGTACCGGGCCATATTCCCACTCGTAGGCTATTTTATACGCCTGCTTGGCCTTACCATTCACTGAGAAATAAGCATAGCCCTTGCTGCTCTTCCCTGCGGTCCAGATCCAACACTCGGAGAGTTGCCCGCGAACCATTTTGAGGACACCAGAATCTTTCTTTACGTTTTCCCAAAACTGTTCCTTACGGGTCTTGCCAGCCCACCGCGTTTGTCCACCCTTCCGCGAGATTTCGTTATTGAGTTGAAAGGCCATATTCACTGCACATCGGCGAATTGCACCCGCCGAATCGGTGTCGCGCCGGCTTCTGGCGCCTGCTCTTTGACGTACTTGTATAGTCCAGGTTCAGACGCGCTGACGAATTTGCTGTCAGCGTCCCGGCAAAGCTTGTCGATTTGATCGCCGGCGGATTTCGATACCGGGACGATATATGTTGCGCATGCCAGCAGATCACGACGCAGCCGGTAAGCTGTTTCGCAGCATTGTTTGATCTCGGCGCCAGTCCAGCCAATGTCGTCCGGCAATTCCTGATCTGGCAGGTCATATTTTTTTGATATACAGACCCCAAATCATCTGCCGCTCGGCCTTGGTCGGCAAGCCGAACATGAACGTCCCCGCTTTAAAGCGGCGTCTTAATTCCGGTGGCAGGATCGCAATTGAATTGCAAGTGCCGACGAAAAACGCCCGCTTTTGCGTTACGGCATCAATTACTTTCAGGGCATTTCTGAGGCGTGCCTCCGATTCGCCGACCAGGGAGGCACGCATGCCGCCCAAATCAAGCGCAATTGTGGGAATACCCGCTTCATTCCCTAAAGCCTTTGAAATGGCGCTCTTAGCGGCCCCTGGAGGTCCGATGAAAATTGACCCAGTTGCGTTGTTGTCTTCCATCCAAGATAGAAGTTGCTGGAGCATGCCTTGCGAAACGCCGGAGGTGTCTTGTCCAGTTCCGATGCTTTTTTCGATTTCGTCGATAAAAACGATACCGCGTGGATTGTCCCGGCCTTGGATCACAGCGGACAAGAAGTCCTTCACATTGGCGCAACCGCCGATGTCTTTGAATTTTTCCCCTCCCATCCAGACCGATAGGCCGGGAGTTTGGTTGATCGCGCTCCGCTTGCGGCCCCACAGTTCTTCGATATTGATCCCATTTCTTGTGAGTGACATGGCCATGGCTTGTTCGGCAGGAAATTCGGCGAGCCCAAGCGTTGCGTCGATGATTTTTTCTTGCGTTGCCAGGTCGGGAGTCGGCAGTTGGACGCCCTGGTACAATCGAAACGCTAGCTGCCGAAGTTCTTCGTCTGTCGGCAACGCCTCATCGAGGATGAGTATATCTTGCTGCAATTCCGCTGGCAGCGTGATCGACGGGCAAAGCAAGATCAGCATGCGCGTGTTGGCTTTGTAGATGTCCCGCAGATTCCAAATCGCTTGGCTCGGTCCCATTTGGTCTAAAATCCGGTGGGCATTGTGGATAAACGCAATGCCGCCCACGGGAAGCTTTTGCAACATGGTCAGGGCTTCCACGGGGTTGACCGAGTTCGACTGGTCGGCGCCGCCGAGGCAGGCTGTCAGAGCGGCTTCGCCGGGTTTGCTCGGATCGTCGGAGCGGTCCACGGCTTGCAAGCCGGTCACAATGTCCCACGCTAGAAGCGCCGCTTTCCCTTTGGATTTCCCCATCGGGTGGTAGAATTCGGCGTTCATGATCGTTCGGATCGTCCCGGCGGGATCGGCGGTGCGGATGCAGCAAATTGGGGTACCGGCTTTCCGTGCCGATTGAAGCTGCGCTAAAACCGTCTTCATTCGTTTTCCGTCCTAAAGTCTTGGACCCGTTGCGTTGCTGCCGGGTTTAATTTGACCGTCCGCAGCGGTACCGGCATCAGCGCTTGCGCCTCGGGCGATTCCAGACATTTGTTAATCGCGTCTCGGATCTGGGCCAGCTGTTCGAGTGTCGGGAAGATCGAGAAACAACGGCCCAAATCCAGGAAGGCGCAACCCGATTGGATGGCACATTCGACGTGCGCGTCGGGTTCCCGCCGCATGATGTAGTGGGCTGAAACATGATTGCCACCGATCATAGCGTGTCCAGTAGGATGTCAACTTCATCCTTTACGCTTTGAAGATTCCGTTTCGTTGTGCTGCGTGATACGGATGTATCGCTGAATAATTCGCGGATTGGGGCGACCTCAACTATGGAAGTGATATTAAATAGTTCGATATCTGCTGCTGGCCCAATCTTACAGTTGCTGTTTGGACCATGTGAGGCAAGGCCCATGAATCCATGTAGATCGCTTGACCAGTAGATGCAGAGCCGTGCCCGCTTCAGTTTAATTGTCGGGCCGCTAGCCTTAGCGGCATAGCCAAAAAATACGCCCCTGTGTGCGGTAGTTACCAGTACGGCACGTTCGGCTGTTTTGGCGGCGCTTTTGGTTGCCATTCAAATTTAATCTCCGTAGACAAATATATCCCACTTCTGGCGTTCTTGTCAATTGAAAAGTGATCTTTTCAAAAGATTCTTGCGGCCCAGTCGAATCATGGGCTGCTCAATCAAATAGTAACTCGCACAAGCTACGGCCAGTGTAGCGGCAAGATTCCACAGCACAAACTGGCTTTTCAAGCCAGCGACTAAGAACAGTTCCTGCCACAAATACAAGCTATAGGAGATTCTGCCGAGCCACTTCAGCGTCGGCCATTCGAGTATGCGACTGAGTGCCCAGGTCGGCTGCAAAGCCGTCCCGGCGAGTAAGAACGGAATCAATAGAGGCCCCGCGATCGAGGCGACCAAGCGAAGCATAAAGCCGCCATCGGCGTCTTGAGTAAAATACGGGAACAGGACCAGCGCCGCCATCGAAATCCAGAGCCAAGGCCGAATAGCCAGCTTATCTGGTTGATAGATATAGAGGAACGCAACTGCGCAGCCCCACAGTAGGGCATCCAGCCGAAAGTCAGTCCGTTGCATGGCGTTGATATTGGCAAGTTCAGCCCAATGTCCAGACAACGCCGACAGCCGCCACAGTGCGATGCCGAGCGCCGCGTGCCCAATCCAGGATCGCCAGAAGGCTACCCCGGCGACCGCCAGTAATCCCGGCCAGAGCAGATAAAAATGCTCCTCGACCGCCAGTGACCACAGATGGGCCGTCGCATACGTGGCATGCTTACTCGGCAGGTAATTTCTGAAAAAGAAGAGACTTGCCGCCAATTCCCAGCGTGTCTTGAAAAGCCCGCAGGCCCCGACGGTCGCCAGAAACACCAAACTCGCCGGTAAGATCCGAACCGCCCGGCGCCGGTAGAATGCCAGCAGATTGATGCTGCCGGTTCGTTGGCGCTCGGCGAGTAAAAGCACCGTTATCAAAAATCCGGACAAGCCGAAGAAGACATCCACACCCAATCGCCCTAGCCAGAGTGGGTTACAATCTGGCAAGCTATGACAGACGATTACGAGTGAGATTGCCACCGCCCTCCAACCGTCCAGCGTTTTTATTTGCGCTTGGCTTGGAATCCTTGTAGAATCAGGGCATGCGCTTGAACCAGGGCGGAGCCCCAAAGCCGCCGACGAAGGCGGACAAGATCCGGGTATTACTATCACAGGGCTGGAGTCCTCGGGATTGCGCCGAAATCGCCCAGGCGTCGCTTACCCACGTCTATGAGGTCCGGGACCAGCAGCGTGGCTTCTCCGTCGGCATGACACTGAGGCAAGAAGTTTCCAGGTTGCGCCAGGATCTCTCCGATCTGAGAAAGTTCTGTTTGTTCAAGTTGCGCGATCATGTGTTGATTCCAAAGTCGTCTCAAGAAAAAGCCAAGCCCAAGTTGCATCGAGTCGTCTAAGCAGATCGCTTGTCCAACTGAATCCAGCGTTTCAGCGGGCGTTTAGGGTGTTGCTTGTATTCCCAATAGCGGTGCCGCCAATCAGCGTGAAATCGCTTGCGAGTTAGCGCCGAATCTTGGAACGCCCATTTCAGCTTGGCACGGATCTCTTTTGTGATGATGGCCGCGAGCCTGTTCTGTTCCGCGATAGTGTGCATTTTTTTAGGCCGCTTTCGCCTTCTTCCGTTTCCGTGGTGGCAGTGTTGGCATTGCTGCCGCTGCCAGTCAAGTTGCGTTTCGTTTTCCATCAATCTCCAAACATCTAGGCCCTAGACGGATGAAATTCAGCCGATGGGCTCCAATCCTGGCATTTTTTCCAAGCACAGGATATTGAACAGGTCCCCAGATGCGGCAGCGACGTAGATTAGGCCGCGTTTCTCGCCGTTAGCGCGCCAATACGCGACACTAGAACGCGCTAATTGGTACGAAATACGCCTTGCGATGACACGAAAAGCTCCTTTGTGCGCGTTTTTGCGGCGTTCCATTCGGCGCTCTCGGGCTATTTGTCTACGGGACTGCTTCATAAGTTCTACTTCTAAGGTTTCACAAGAAACCTATACCTAGTACTTATACTTCACGGCGCAGCGTCCAGCCCTGGACGTTTAGCAATCCAAGTTTGCCGCGTCTCGCAACGTCACACTGTCGCCAGTCGCCGTCGTGAACGTAGTGGATGATGGAATGTCATTTTGCCGTGATCCGCTGTCCCAGTGCCGTTGAAGTCCGCACACGCGGCATTCATCCCGTGAGTTATAGCTATCCCCCGATCCCCCATAGACTTGGCCGCGTCTCCAGTCGTGGTTTTCATCTATTTTGTCCAATAATTCCTTGGTGCGTGCTTTCATGGTAAGTCGTCCTTTCGGTGCTTCGGTATTTTGCTGCTGCTGAGGGCCGCTCAGCTCGGTTTTGCCTTTGCCTTTTTTTATGCTCCCGGCGTTCTGGTCGCCGCATCCACAATTCTCGCTGCCAGTTCCCGCGCTGAGGGGGAACGAATGGTTTTTCTCACGGCTTCCGCCGTGGCTTGTTCGTTTGTTCCGGCCTCGATGGCCTCGGCGGCGTCGAGCAGCACGGTAATAGCCTGCATGGCGTTGATTCGATGTCGGATGATCGAGGCGTAGATGTCAGCCTGGAACAGTTGCATCGGGGTGCGTAAGTCAATTGCAGCGCGTCGGCGCCGCTTGTGGACTCGCTCTGCTGACGGCGGACCGGGGTGCGGCTGCATTTCGTGTTCATAGCACGCTACAAGTAGTCCGTCCGCTATATATTTGCCGTTGGCGCCAGCTTTGACGCTGTAAATGGTGCCTGGGTGCCTCTCGTAAATTTCCACGGCTTCGGGGGTGAGGGTAAAGCAATCGCCTCGGGCGTAGGTCATGGCCGCTCCTTCCCTCGCGGTTTGTAGTCTCTGCCGCTGAGGATATCTATAGCCGCTGCAATGTGTTCGTAGGCATGCGCGGCCCATTCGTCAGTATCGGATAGATACGTGGCGCCCTCGCTGGCTGGTTTTGGTGAGGGTTCCATGTTCAAAGCGGACATAGCTGAAATCAATTCCGAAATGGCGGCGTGTGCAGGGTCGGTGGTACCGTGCCCGTTAATGCTACGCGGTTGGCTCATCTTTCGGCGGACCTCATCCGCTCAAACAGTTCCGGACCTAAAAACGCTTTGAGTTTTTCGCCGGGATCGGAAGCCCAATCCGCGAAATCCCGGTTGCGGGCGGCGTCGGATTCCGCAAACAGCCAGATCAAAACGGCCTCGGCTGTCGGCGGCGCCTCGGCGCCGGGAAAGTACATGGTCATGCGGGCAAAGGGTGTCTGTTTCGTGCGGCGCTGTTCGGAGCGCAGCAAAACCACTTTCCAGCGAGGGCCAAGTACTTCAGTACGCTCGGCTTGGAGCGATATTAGCGCCTCAGCGATAAGGGCTTTGAGAGTCGTTTGGGTGGCTTTTTGCGCGCCGGTCATGGCTCAATGTTCTCCAGATCTGAGATTTCTAAGACTTCATCGGCGAACAGAAAGAGCAGATCATCGTTTTCGTTTGTGGGCTGGAACGTCCACTTGCCCCAAGTATCACACTCACCTGTGAATTGTCCATCAACCGTCCCTGATTCAACGCCATAGCCGATATCGCGGCAAGCGTAGTCAAGGACTACCGGCTTGCCAGCTATCGCTTGAATTGTGGCGTCGTCGATCAGCGGCTTGAAATAGCCCTCGGCATCCATCTCAGATTGAAAATCTTCCTGGATGTCGTCCTCGTCTGTTCGCTGCATGAGCGTGTTGCAAATCGAAACAAGTGCCGCGATGTCTTCGGCGTGGGCGGCTCGGTCGATTTTATCCCCCAGCCATTCGCTAGGATGAGCCCATTTGTAGGTTTTGTTGTCTTCAATGTGTGGCATATTCCCCTCCTCAGGCCGTGGGTACACAAATGCCTTCTTTGCCCCAGTCGTCGGTTTTGCCGCTCGGCACTTGGATCTTGACGGTGCAGCCCCGAGGGTCGCCGTTGAAAACCGGAACGAATCCCGGCCCCAGTTCCGCGCAAATGGCTGTAATCCGGGCTTCCAGCTGCTTATCCCGCTTTTCGGTGTAGGCTTCGTGGCGGGATTGGCGCTTGCTAAACGATTCATTTGATTCGCCGTACCACGTTCCAACGCCATTACACATCATTTCCTGGATGCGGGCGTAGGTTTTGCCGTGGCGCATGAGTAGATCGGCTGCTGCTTTCGCGGCCATGCGCCGCTGGTGTACTTCCATGCCGTTGGTTTCGGTGCGTTCGCCTTCGGCCTCGTCGGCGAGGATTGCCGTGAAATTTGCGCGGGCTTCAGCCTGTGCTTTCGTCATGACTATTTGACCTCCCAGAACCCTACGGTATTGCCGTTCAGGTCCATGATCTTGTGTTCTTCTGGTAGCGGCGTAACTCGCCATTTCGGGCCGATCTTATCGGCAACCGTCCGCAATGCCTTAGCGATCTGGCCAGTAGTCTGCATGGCATCATTCCCTAACGTGATTTTCAGTGTAAACGTCATCTTCGATTCCCTCTCTTTTCTTGAGTTGAGTATAGCATATTTGTCTACAAATAGTCAAGCCCGTTCATTTCGGTCTCCGGGTCAAAACGTGAACGACCCAGGCGATACAGGCGAAGCAAGAGGCGAACCCGCAAGCGAAGGAAAACGGGTCAATGAGCGGGGGCGTCATGCGGGTTGCTCCTGACGGGCGAGAATTGCAGCGAGGGCCATACGTGATACGGATTTGTAGCTGATGCATTCGCCGCGTTCAAGGCGTCTGATTTCCCATTGGCGCAGGCGTCGGCAGCGTTCCCAATATTGCCGATCTGCCGCGCAGTTGGAGCAATACACCCACCCCTTTTCGCCGATGTGGGTTATCGGGCTGGTGCAGGTCTGCGCCATATTGCAGCGTAACTTCGCATAATCGGCGTTGTCCCCGGTATTATGTAAACGTCCAGGGCCGGACGTTGCGGTACCGGTACGGGTTGGTTCGCTCATGCTGCGTTCTCCCGTTCGTCCAAGGTTAATCCGCTCAGATCGTAGCGCGGGTTCTCCAAGCTGGCCTTGCGAAGGTTCCAGTAGAACGGGCACCCTACATAGTTTGCGCCACACTCCGGGCCATAGGTGCCGGCCACATAGTATGGGTATTGGACTCGATCCACACCGTATTTTTTCGCCTCGGTCGATAAGCGTATCTCGGTTACAATCCAGTCTTTACTCATGCGTTTAGTTCTCCCTCTCGTTCAAGTTTCGGAAGTGCTCAATCTGCGCGTTAACCCACGGTACCGGGTTGGTAATCGCTTCGTCCCAGCTGCGGGCGGCGCCGATGTACAGGTCTTGGGGTTGCATATCGAGGATCGGCCTGATATGCGCTTCCCAGCGGGCGCCGCCGTCCCCGTACTGATTCGGCCAGCTGCCATTGAACCCATCCAATTCACGGGCAAGCGAGTAAGTCAGGTGCCGTGCAAAGCCTACATGAGTCAGCGCGAAACAGATCGTTGCCAAATCCAAAGGCTGAGAATTGATTTCGATTGCCTGAAGGCATTCGCCATTGCTGCGCCCATGGGTTTCAGCGAGCAATATCAGTTTGACAGGTCGCATAGCTTGAAGCTTGAGAACTAGGGCTAGAATCGCAACTCCACGTTTCAGCATGGCATCTGCTTCGAGGGACGCGCTGCAAGTTGTAGAGACGTATATAGTAATCGGCGAAACGTCATCCGAGCAAACTTGCCGGCGACGCATATAGTCAGGTGAAGCACCGGCCAAAAATTCAGGGACGATCGGGTAAGCGCCGTAAACGGACGGCTGCCAAGTAGAATGGGTAATGTCAATTGCCGCGTCAAGCTGTTCCAGTAATGTCTCTGCCTGGGGTACCAGGGAATCGTCACCTGAGAGAGCCAGTTCGCCTGCGCGTGCGTGGGAGATATCCCCGTACCAGCTACCGGAAGACCATGAAGGGGAGAGCACGGCGCCGGCGCGCCGTGCGAAGTCCCCGAGAGAATCGAATCGAATCAGCATGTTATTGAATCGCCCCCCATTGATCGGCACTCATGGCTTTACGGACCGCCAGAATCTCTACGAGGTCCTGAGCCATGCCGGACGCCAGGAGCGCGGCGCCGAAATAGCTAGCGCGTGGTGAGATAATGGCTTTTAGGCCTTTCGCTTGAGCGTTCTTACGGAGAGACTGAACACGCGCTACCCACACGGGGTTACCAGCCGTGGCCAGTTCTAAGCCTTCGTCAACGGACCATGCAAGCTGTACGAATCTGTCTAAGAACGCAGCATCGAGCTTGAGGCGCCCAACATATTCAGAGTTTGCGCCCAGCCCCCAAGTATTCGCAGCTGCGATGCAAATAAAGTCTTTGTGGCGGTTAACAATGGCATCCGGGAAAGCCGCTTCGCCATTGGCAAGCGCGGCGTTAAAAGCGAGTAGCGCCGCCGGCAAAGAGCTGTCTACTTCGTCAAAGAGGAACACGCCGCCGTTCTCGTAAGCTTGGCGGAACTGCGTATTGACAATGCGCCCCTGAGCGTCGATAAACCCCATGAGCTTGTACTCGGTATCGATAGATCCGGTGAAACGAAACGGAAGCCCGAGAGCAAGCGCAACGCTCTTAGCTGCGGTAGTCTTGCCCGATCCAGCCGGCCCAGTAAGCCAGATATTGAGCCGGAAGCCGTCTGAGGTTCGAGCTTGGCAGGCATTGAGCAAGAGCGGGAATAAGCTGTGCTGAATACCCATGTCCCTGATCTCGCCATCCCGTTCCGACCGAATCTCCACGCGGGTAACGGTCTGCAACACGGTGCCATCGAGGACACCGTCAATGATCGCCCGAACTTCATCGGCATCAATCGGCTGGTCCAGATGCAGGTAAGGCGATAGAGCCTCAGCCAGCCCGGACAAGTAGCTATCTCCGCCGGCCCTCGGCGCCTGATGCGTATTAACAGGTGGTGTGATCATGGGTTCAGTTTCCTCTTGCTCGAACAGTCCACCGCAACCGCGCGTAACGTTGCTCAAGTCTCCGCCATTCGCACGTCCAGCCCTGGACGTTGCAGTATCTTCCGTTGCGAACTCCACGCCCACCGGAACCCCTACCCATGCTGGGTGACATCTATCGTGATACATGGCGTTGCGATCCCTCAACCGAACCCACCGGGCCAGTTCACCAGGTTGAACCGTTCCACCCTTGGGGCAGTCCGGACGCGAACAGCGGCCCCCTTGCCGTGCTTTGCTGGCCTTAGTCAGTGCCATTGGAACCCCCACACGACAGGCATTTTCCATCTAACCCTAACGATGTCAGCGCGAAACAAGAGACACAATACCCCGTTTCTACCACTAACCCCACCGATGCGAGCAACCCCGCATCCGTCAAGGCTTCCAAGTCATCCTGAGTGAACAGAGCAAGAGCATTAGCCATTGTCGGACACCTCCGCTACCTGCCAAATTTCACTGCCTTCCATTCGGTATTCCATACCATCCTCAAACTGAACGAGATAGCCGCTATCTTCCCCTACGACCGTGATGTGCCCATACCGAGGCGCACCATCGAAGTAGGTCACCACACGCGTGCCGATCGAGAGATTACCCACGGTTGCCACCTCCTACGCGAAACCGCGCAACCAACTGCCATACCAGCCCCGACAACTGTGCCACAGCTACCAGGATCGCAACTACAGCCATTCCCCGAGGATAGGCCAATATCAACCGAGTCATGATATTGTACGCCATGGCTACTTGCCCCCCTTCTCATACGGCGAGAATCCACCCTTACGTTGCCATTCATCGAGCGCGAGAACCAGCTCGGAGAGACGATCGGCTAGTGCTGCAACACGTTCCATTTGATCGGCTCCCAGCGTCCCATCATCGTTACCCAGATTCCAAGTATGCTCTATCTCCCGCGCTATCTCCAACTGTTCCTTGAGGTTTGCTACCGAGTCCATGGCTTCTTTCCCCCCCTTCGGAGCAATGCCCCACGCTGGATCATTGAGCAACGCCATACGCCCAATGTGTCAGATGCTACCTGCCTCTTAGGTGTTCGCGCCGTGTAACGCAGAGCATAGCCACCTCCTACTACTTCATTCATTCTCTTCACTTACATGCCCTCCATGAGCATATAGCGAGTGTACACGTATATATCCCACACGTCAATACTTTACTAAACAAAGTGCTTTACTTGTCTGTATGTGATGGACGATAAAGGGAATACAGCGCTTGCGCGTGTTCGCGCTTAGCCTCCACTTGGGCGCCGCCCTGGGCTTGCCGGAGCAACGCCTGACAGGCGAAAGCCTGCAACGAAACGCGCGGGCGAACGGCTTCCGCAGCGGCGCGGATCAGATCGTATTGTGACTGCGTGAGTCGTACGGTAAGTAGTTTCATAGCAGTACTATAGCCGATAGCAGCGTTGAGTGTCAACAGTGAGTAGCAGCAGCGGATGCCAGCACTCAGTGCCGCTAATCAGTGCTGCTAGTCAGTGCTGGCAGTGAGTGGTAGTACTCAAAAGGCCTTACTCTTGGAAGGCCGGAGCTTTGGTGGCAGGCGTCCCAACCTAGGCGCTAGATGGGGCGATCTAGGCGCTAGATGCGAACTTGCGCGGTATCGGCTTTCCAGTCAACCACTTAGTTACTTGAGCGCCAGGCCGGAGCGCCGCCGGCGATGAGGCACAGGGGTTACGGCTTCTAGGGCGGGGGAAGGGGCGGAGGCGATTAGATCCGCACCGCTTTTGAATTTCGCCACCTTTTCTTTGATAATAATAATCTCTTGACAAGTGTGCAAGGCAGCCATATTATTATTATCTAGTGTGGCGAGTAGGCACGAAAGTCGGTCTTAACGTGTATGCGGGGGATAGGCCGGTGTGTCAGTGTCACAATGTGGAGGATGCGGCGCTGATCGTCGAGGCGGTAAATAAGTTAGTGACTGCGACGCTGGATAGGGGCCGAGTTGAGACATGTGGGGTGACATTTGGGGATTTGGCGGGATTGCAGGTGCGGACGTGGAATGCACTGTACCGCAGCCTAAGGCGGAGAATTGGGAATGACGCTAGTGAGGTTGAAGCGCAGCCATTGACGGCAATATTGGCGATACAGCCACGGACTATCAAGATGATGGGGATACGGACGTACGCAGATGCGATAAAGGCGATCTTGAAGGCAGGGGTAGGGGCAAGTCAGATACGGGAGTGGGCGTTTTGGCAGGCGGCTCCGGAGAAGTGGCGGGAGAGGGCGGTTGAGGAGAATGCAGCGATGGGGTTGGCGCAGCGAGAGGAGGTGTGACGATCATGCAACTTGATTCGAAGTATGTGACGCAGGCGTTGGAGACTTTGAGTTGGCTGACGCGGGAAGCTACAGAGCCAGGAATACGGCTGGATGCGGCGAAGGCGATATTGAACTTTGCGAGTGATAGCGGGGGAGATGTCGTTCCAGGGGCAGAGGGATCTGAAGCCCAGTGAGCTGGTTGATGTCGCACAGGGCGGGGCTGATGAGTGTATGGCGATACATGCGTACGGGAAGGGTGCCACGACCTTTCGGGGAAGTGGTTATGGATCTGATCGAGATGCTACGCAACCAAAGGGGTGGGTAATGAAGCTCAGTGAAGCGATACGATTAGGGGCGATGCTGGGGCCGCAAGGATTTGGGTGGGGACGTGATCCGAGGAGGACGCCGTGCGCGTTGGATGCGGCGGCGCTGGCGATAGGGGTAACGCCGGATACGGTAACCCTGATGGACTACTTTCCACTTTTAGATTCGGGGGCGATTCTATGTACGGCGGGGTGTTTTAGCCATATTTCAATGGATCTGGAGTGTCTCATTAGCCATTTGAACGATGAGCACAGGTGGACGCGGGAACGGATCGCGGATTGGATTGAGGCCAACTTCGAAGAGTCGGCCGAGCAGGACGGGGAAGTGGGGGTAGTATTGGAACCAGAGCCGGGACTCGTGGGGGTGGATTGAAGCGGCATTGTTTTCATTGCGGGTACGATTGGGAGCCGAGGGCGGGACGCGGGGGGCGCAGTATTGCGCGGCAGAAGCAGTGTCCGAATTGTAAATATCAGCGGTGGGACGATCCGGAAGCGCCGAAACTGGGGGAAAGGGTGAGAATGCCGCCGGACGGGCCAGGGCCGAAGTCTGGAGCAGTGGCGATTGGGATACCCGGAAGTGGGAGTCCAAAAGGCTCGCCAAAGAGAACAGTCAATGTCGGGAGTAGGATCAGGTATGAGTACGATCCGGTGGAGGAGCCGGTTTAGTGAGCGGGCCGCCCAAAGACGTTGAAGGCGAGTGCAATGCGCGGTTGAGGATTGGGGATGACTGGGGGGACAATCATGCGACGATGCGGTGTCAGTTGGAGCCGGGACATGACGGATGGCACAGGGAAGTGTATGCGAATGTGGGGCAACAGGTGAGAATCGAGTGGGCAGTGGATGAGGGGAAGGATGAGGGGCCGGGTGAACCGGTGGAGGAGCCGGTGACATGAGCACGCAGATGAACCGGTCGGCATACGAGCAGTTGATCGAGGAAGATGTAAGGGCGCTGGCAGGGATGCCTGATACGCTGGAGCGGCAACATATCGAGCAGATCTTATGGTGGTCGATAGGGGCGCTGTATCCCGAAGGAAAGGCGCGGGCGGCGATGCCGTCGCGGGCAGATCTGGGTGTGCCGGAAGTGACGGGGTCGCTCGGCAGCAACGTCCGGTACCGGATCAGCGCGCCGTGTGGGCATCCTTTCACAGTCTATGGCAATGAACTGGTGAAGAACTTGGAAGCCAACGGTGTGTTCGGGTTCTGTACGGAGTGTGGGGCGGAGATCCAGTATACAGTCGAGGCCCTGCCGTGATGCCAGAGAAGACCATTACGCTGACGCGGCAGCAGTTTATCGAGGAGAGTGCGGCTTCGGGGTTAGTGGGGGCGTGGAAGTTTTGGCAGGAATTGAAGATGGCACAAGCGGAGGGCGGGACGCCGGTGAGCGAAGCTATGGACAAAGACGCCAAGGGGATCTTGACGATAATCGGAACTCTAGGTTTGCAGGCGATAGCGGAGCGGCGGTGGGCGATGAGTCCGCAAGAGCAAGCCGCATATAAAGACTTGGGGTTGATTCGCTGATGGACGTGCTGCACAAGGCGATGGCGGGCGTAGGGTGTTTCTTGATGCTGTTGCTGGCACTTACGGCGTGGAGCGGTAGTCAATCGGCTGGGGAGGAATCCCCTTATCGGTTCGGGGTGGTCTTGGTGATTGCCGTTTTGTTGATTGTGTACGGATTTGGGGCGCCGCGATGAGCGAACGGTCTGGAAAGTTCTGGTTTTATGTGATGCTATTGGTGGTCGTGGTGCTGAGTTTGTCTGGCGTTCGGCGTCGGGAAAATGCTGGAAGGCCCCGGCAAACACGACGGCGATATCCAAGCCGAATATATTCGCAACAATGTCAAGAGAGTCCGAATTCCGCCGCCGGTCCTTGAAGATGTCGAGTGATTTTCAGTAGAGGAGACACAAATGAAACTGTCTGAAGCGATGCGTTTGGGGGCTATGCTCAAACCCCAGGGGTTTGGGTTATTTGATGTTATTAGAGATGAACTGGCCTGTGCTTTGGTTGCGGCTCGATTGGCGATCGGGCTGGATAAGGCACTGCTTAGTGAATTTCCGGTATTGTACGAACCTGTGGATAAATGCCCATCCTGCTCTTTGGAGTACCAGTTCGGCCTCAGTCAAATGGTTGTGCATCTAAACGACGATCATCGCTGGACCCGCGAGCGGATCGCTGATTGGATCGAAGCTAACTTCGAACGCGACGCGCCAACCCAAGAAACCCCGCAAGCCGAATTGCAAGAGGTCTGAATGCGCACTTTTTTCAAATACGCTTGGCCAGTTCTTTCGACCGTGGCT
>Ga0137384_10001497_pt1 | contig 18556 bp, 20 predicted proteins | sample SagtaG_2_FD_104922 | JGI IMG/M metagenome (GOLD analysis project Ga0137384, IMG submission 104922) | Vadose zone soil microbial communities from Sagehorn Ranch, Mendocino, California, USA - Sage2_R_60_16 metaG | ecosystem: Environmental > Terrestrial > Soil > Vadose zone | place: USA... | reverse complement strand
CATGCGGGATTTATCCTAACACAGATGCCTGCAACAGTCGAAGCCGAGTCTGATGAATCTTGTTTGGATTGGCGCGCTTCCCAATCTTCGGAGGTGGGTTCGATTCCCATCGCCCGCTCCATAAACACTGATGACTCAGTTGACCTTACACGGCTAGGTTACCTGAATTGGCTCCAAAATCGTCTCGTTTTGGACGGTAGTTGGACGGGGCTGAAGTCAAATGGACGGTTGTATCCGCATGAGCGCTGTTGTCGGGGCCTGCACTCCTGAGCCAGTTCGTCGAACCCCAGACTGGCCTCTGCCGCGACAGGCACCATCTATTGGTAACTACTTGAAACTGCGCGGCACAGATGGCTACCAAAACCGCGGTTTGAAACACCAAATAACAATTGTTGGACCATGAATGGACCAAGAAATGGACTCTACCGCAGGACGGCGGAATCCCGACGAGGGTGGGTTGGTCTGCTTCGCGGTATAGAGGTGACGCCTTCGCCGAGCGTGAAGAAGACGGGCACAACTCCATCGAGGAGCGGCCCGGCTAGGGTTGAGCCCTTCCCGCCATCAAGATTCACTCTCTTTGATGGGCCGGCGTCTAATCTGCAAAAGACCGAGGGCGATCGTCGCGACGGCTAAGAAGAGAAGGAAGTCCAAAACAAAATGCATCGCGTCGGGCGCAGGGTGCCCGATGGAAGATGGAAATATCTTGTACGTTCTACGGAGAGCTTCCTGATTATTTAGGGCGCGCTGATTCGCACCGAAAATCCAAGGGATCCACCAACTCTGAATCTGCATAGCAGCCCAAAAGCCATTACCAATCAGCCCTACCCACACCAGCCAACCCAGCGTTTCCAAATGGCCAGGGCGAAGAGGAGGACTGGGAGAAGGATTGCGAGCGCAAAACCCAGCACGCCGAAGGCCTGACCTTCTTTGAGAAGTGTAATGAGGCGCTTTCCAGGCTGATCGTTCCAAGGGCCGAGTGGAAACCAGAGAACGACCTGAAAGTACATCGCTAAGATGATCTGTATCACGAGCGACACTCTGAGCCACTTCATTGCGGCAGGATGTAGTGCCACTTCAATCTCCGGGCAACTCCGCAAGGCGCGCGAAAACGGCTTGAACAACACGATCGCAGCGGACGCCCATGAAGGGAAATGCATTTTGTGCGTTCGTCCCGACTCGTGAAAAGAGCCAGCCGCGCGCCATCTCGTGGCCTCGATGCAGACGAATCTTTACGTTTTCCTTGCTCAAATCGAGCGCGGCTGCCGTCTCGGAAGTACTCAGTTCTTCGACATCGCGCAGCATGACCACCGTACGGTACTTGTCGGGAAGAGCAAGCAACGCCTCTTCCAGAAGGTGCCCGAGCTCCGCTGTGGATGCATTTTGTTCCGGGTCAGGCGAAGTCTCGACGATATCCATACGAAGTTCTCCATCATCCTTGGTGTCGTCCAGTTGCGGATTGCGTTTGCGCAGGCGAAGGCGACCCAGAGCTTCGTGGACCGCAATGCGCGTCAGCCAGGCCGAAAAGGGCGCGCGTCCGGCAAACTGATCAAGGTGTTGGTACGCCCGGACGTAGGCATCCTGCATCACGTCTTCGGCTTCGGCATCGTCACGCAAGATCGCGCGCGCAACACGATACAGCCGCTGGTTATAGCGGCGCATGATGATCTCGTATAGGGCCGTATCCCCGGCTCTTATGCGACCAACGATCTCCTCGTCGGTCCAGCCTTCGGAGCCAGTTTTCTGCAGAGTTTCAATCGTTTCCATAGCTCTAAGACTATAGAGCAGCAACCATGAAAAAGGTTACATAGCTGCTTCAAACGGGTCCCTGAAAGAGAAAATGGTGCCCCTGAACAGGTAAGGGTGCCAGACCCGGAGGTCGTCTCAATTGCGACACATTCTGGACCTGTCGGAATTTCTGTATCCAATCGCGAGCTCGCCGCTCTTTTAGGTAGGAGCCAAGAAATGAAAGACTTTGATAACCGCCTCAACGTTGGCTGGTGGGCGTTGAGAATTGGTCTGGGAGTTGGACCGATCATCACCGGCATCGACAAGTATTTCAACAAGCTGGCCGACTGGGGAATGTATCTGAGTCCCCTAGCCACAAAAGTTGTCCCTGTCAGCGCAACAACCTTCATGCACGTCATTGGCGTGGTGGAAATTGTCGCCGGCTTGGTCGTTCTCAGCCGCTGGACAAGACTTGGAAGCTACATCGTCATGCTTTGGCTGATCGGCATTGCCGTGAACCTGGTGACAACCGGCATGTTCTATGACTTGGCCATGCGCGACGTGGAGATTGCGGTTGGTGCGTTCGCGTTGTCGCAACTGCAAAACAGGGAGCAAAGGCGGTAGTCAGTTCGCAGCCTTCGCTAACCCGGTAATACGACCTGCAACAAAATTTAATTGGAGGATGCTATGCGGAAACTTGCTTCGTTTTTTGTCCTGTTCGGACTGTGTGCGATGCCCGCTCTTGCGGCTGTCGAGACCTATAAGGATGTGCCGGTGGTAGACGTCAACTGCTCCACGAAGGTGACTGCTGACCCCGACTCCCACACCCGCGCTTGTGCGTTAAAGTGTGCAGCGAGTGGTTTCGGCATCGTGACCCAGGACAAGCACTACCTTAAGTTTGATGCGGCTGGGAATTCAAAGATCGTGGAAGCTCTCAAAACATCCGACAAGAAAGACCATCTTCGCGTGGATGTCAGCGGAGACGTGCAGGGCGACACTCTGAAAGTCACTTCGATCAAGCTGCTGTAATTTCGCGATGCCAGACCTCGTGTGCACCGGGGATTTCTCGCCCCGGTGCACGGGATGATCTACGAAATTTTCCCATCAAACTCGGTATCGCACTCACGAGAACGCACAGGATTTCTGAGCAACACTTGCCTATAGGTCTCCAGATTAGAGGAAGTAGCCATGAAAATATTTCTTGACACCGCCAACTTAGACGAAATCCAGCGGGCGTCTGAGTTTGGTCTGCTCGACGGCATCACCACAAATCCTACGCTGGCCGCCAGGGAAGGCGGGCCGTTCCGCGAGCTGATTCTGGCGGCCTGCGAAATTGTGAAGGATGGAGTTGTGAACGCCGAGGTAGTGTCGACCGACACGCAAGGGATGCTGCGTGAGGGGCGTGAACTGGCGGGCTGGCACTCCAACATTGTGGTGAAGGTACCGATGACGCCAGCTGGAGTCCGCGCCCTCCACGTGCTCCACGGCGAGGGCATCCGCATCAACGTCACATTGGTTTTTTCCGCTGCGCAAGCGCTTCTGGTGGCGAAAGCGGGAGCCTACTTCGTCAGCCCATTTCTGGGGCGACTGGACGATACGGCCCAAGATGGCCTCCAGGTGCTGCACGAAATCATGGATATTTACCGCGCCTATCAATTCCCACGCAGGTTTTGGCGGCAAGCCTCCGCCACCAGCTGCACGTTGTCGAAGCGGCAAAAATGGGCGTTTACATTGGAACGATGCCATTCAAGGTCTTCGAGCAGCTTTTCAAGCACCCGCTGACCGATGTAGGTCTGGCATCGTTCTCAAAGGATTGGGAAAAAGCGCGAGCGGTACTCGGTGAGATTGTCACGACCACCGGCGTACAGATCGCTGGGCACTGAGCTTCACAATGATCGGCTAGCGACCGGGCTTTGCAGATCATCGGAATGAGAGTGTGAGCATTGGGGAGACAGAGAGATGTCAACGTATACGGTAAAGCTTTTGAGGCGCGAAGAAGTTGCCGAAGGCACGATGTCTTTTTATTTTGAGAAGCCCGCGAGCTTTCAATTTAAGCCAGGCCAGTACGTTGACTGTTCGTTGATTGACCCGCCGGAGACAGATGCCGAGGGCAATATTCGAACCTTTTCCATCGCGAGTGCCCCCGCGGAAAAGGATTTGATGGTCGCCACGCGGATGCGGGATACGGCGTTCAAGCGAGTCCTGAAGACGATGCCGCTCGGAACCCAACTCAAGATGGAAGGACCTTTGGGCTCTTTCACCATACACAGCAATGTGTCACGGCCGGCGGTTTTTTTGGCAGGGGGTATTGGCATCACGCCCTTTCGCAGCATGATCATCAATGCTGTTCGCGAGGGCCTTGCCCGTCCGGTCGTGCTGTTCTATTCGAACCGGCGCCCTGAAGACTCCGCTTTTCTTGAAGAGCTTCAGCAGATTGGAAACGGGAACAAGAATTACCAAACGATTTGCGTCATGTCCAAGATGGAAAAATCCCAGCGCTCGTGGCACGGAGCGACCGGATATATAGACAAGGCCTTGCTTGCGCGATTCATCCCAGATGTAGCAGCACCGATCTATTACGTCGCCGGGCCACCGGCCATGGTGACCGCCACGAAAGAAACACTTACCGGAGCCGGAGTGAATGAGGACGATATCCGGTCCGAGGACTTCGCTGGCTATTGAGAGAACTTACGAGGGACTGTTCATAGACGAGTAGATATCGAAGCTGTATGTTCGAGCCAGCTAACCAGAACGTGTGGGGGAACTGTCCAAGACGATACTCGGATGGAGGCAAACAATGACGCTAACACCTTTGCTGCTGACGTTCGGTGATCGTGCCCCGAAGCTGAACGTTTTCGAGCAGGACGGTGTAGCTCCTGCCCGTGATGATCTCGCTATTCGTCAAGCGACTGTTTCATCTGCGTTGGGCAGTGTCTTTCGCGGCAAGTTTTGTGATGCCATTCTACCTAACCGAAAGCGTGTCACATTCGAAAAGGGTGAGATGATCTACGAAGTCGGAGAGAAGGACAGAACGTTCTTTTTCTTGCTCAGTGGGTATGTCAAGGTCGGAACGATTACTCCTGACGGTCATGAACTTATCTACGATGTTCGTAAAGGTGGAGATGTCATCGGAGAGCTCTGCGCATCCCAACGCGAGCGTCCCGATAGGGTCATAGCTTTGGAGCACACCGAGGCCGTTCCAGTGCCTTATGACGAAGTGATGGAAGTGATGCGCAACCAGCCTGACTTGTTGGATCGGTTGGTGAACTTGTTCTGTCGGGCGCTGACGGAAGCCTACGAGCAAGTGAACATCATGGCCGTGGACGACACCGTTCACCGGGTGGTTAAGGCCTTGCTTCGATTGGCTGCGAACATTGGGCATCGGTCGGGGGAGACGGTGGAGATTCCGACTTATTTGACTCAGGAAGAAATCTCGCAGATGGTAGCAGCTCGCCGAGAAAGTGTGTCGACGGCACTCAATTTTCTGCGACGTCGTGCCATGCTGCGCTATTCAAACCACGGTTATTTGACCCTTCACACCACGGCTCTGGAAAACTACCGCAGCTGAAGAAATGTTCGTCGCTGTCCCGTACGTTCCGCAGTTTCTTCTTAGTGTTATCCAAATAACAGACAGCTATCGGAAAGGCTGATATAGCCTACTTATCCTGACGCGTTCTGATTGAGAGGGGGATCTCGCCAGGCGACGTGAAAGAGGTGTCGTTATGAAGCATGGGCGAAAACTTTTGGCAAGTTCCGTTTTTCTCGCTGCGTTGAGTATCGTCAGTTATGGTTATGTTGGAGTCAGCACGGCCCAAGAAACTCAAGACGGAGATGCCAGGGAACTATCCTCCTCGGCTGGTCTCGACAGAGCCGATCAAGATGATGCGGGACACATGGTCAACGACGGCAAGCAAACCTTCCGTTTTGATACCTTCGGCGATGAAGCTTTCTGGGGCGACACTCTTCATCTTCACCAAGCCATCGAAGGAGCCAAGCTTGGCGGCGTAGGGCCAGGTGTAAGCCCGAGTACCGCGCTAGCCGTTGGCCTGAAGGTGGACGTAGAAGCGCTTCCGCCCGCGCTGATTGCAGCATTGAAACAAGGGAAAGTTAATCTGGCGGACCCGGCAACGACGTTGGCCTTACTCAAGTTGAACTCGGTAGTGGGCCTGACCGGATTTTTCAATTCTCAAGGATCACTTCGCTCGATCGGGATCCAGTGCGCGTTGTGCCATTCCACTGTAGACAATTCGCTGGCTCCTGGCATTGGTCGTCGCTTGGATGGTTGGGCGAATCGTGACTTGAACGTAGGCGCCATCACTTCTCTCGCTCCCAATCTCCAACCTGTTGCCAGCCTGTTGGGTGTTGATGTAGCGGCCGTGAAATCGGTGCTTGGCGCCTGGGGCCCCGGCAAATTCGATGCTGAACTCTTTCTCGACGGAAAAGGTTTTCGACCGGACGGAAAAACGGCGGCGGTGTTAATCCCACCAGCATTCGGCCTGGCAGGAGTGAATTTGCACACATGGACGGGCTGGGGCTCGGTGACATACTGGAACGCGTTCGTCGCCAATTTGGAGATGCATGGAAAGGGCACCTTCTTCGACCCGCGGTTGAACGACCCTGTTCAATTCCCCATTGCCGCCGCCAACGGTTTTGGCAATATTCAGAATACGCCTGACCTTGTCACCAGCAAGCTTGCGGCTCTGCATTTCTATCAGCTGGCGATACCCGCGCCACGACCACCAAGAGGAAGCTTTGACGAAGACGCCGCCGCACGTGGCAAAGCTCTCTTCTCGGGAGTTGCGAAATGTTCGACGTGCCACGTGACGCCACTCTTTACGGAACCCGGTTGGAACATGCACTCAGCTTCCGAAATTGGCATTGATGATTTTCAAGCAAATCGAGCGCCTGACAAGCGTTACCGTACCACTCCTCTGAAGGGACTCTGGACGCACACGAAAGGTGGGTTCTACCACGACGGGCGTTTCGCAACGCTTGACGATGTCGTGCAGCACTACAACAGCTTTTTCGGACTCGGTCTCAGTGATTCACAGGTTCACGACCTCGTCCAATATCTGAATTCGTTATGACTCGTTACGGGGAAATTGAAGCCGCGGGCGTGTGGCACTGACATAGGAGAACAATATTGAAACAAACCTCACCTGACAAAATGCTGGCGTTTATGTTGATCATGCTCAAAAGCCTGTAAGATCCATAAGTGTGTTTTTGGAGCAACCGTGGATCGGACGATGTTTGCGGGCTTTGGCATGAGCAATGACACCAGAGCAGTCCTCAAGAAAACTCCTCTCTTCGCGAACCTGACGGAGGGCGAGCTGCAAGCTCTGGCCGCGCGAACCTCCAGGAAGCGATACAAGCAAGGTGAGCACCTGTTCGCCGAGGGTGACCCCTGCACGGGGTTATTCCTGGTAGCCTCTGGAAAGATCCGTATCTTCAAGCTTTCAGCATCTGGACGCGAGCAGGTCCTTGCGGTAGAGGGTCCCGGCAGCTCGTTTGCGGAACTCCCCGTCTTTGACGGAGGCAATTACCCTGCGGCCGCGTCGGCGTTGGAAGACGCGGAGGTTTTGTTCATTTCTCGCAAGGATTTTCAGAACTTCTGCCGCGAGCATCCGGACGTGGGGCTGAAAGTGATCGCCGTGGTTGGGTCGCGGCTGCGTCGTCTTGTCGGTATCATTGAGGAGCTTTCGTTCACAACGGTCCGGCAGAGGCTGATTGCGCTGATCTTACGTTTGGCACAGGCTGACGGGACACCCTCGAAAGAGGGCATTCGCGTGGAGCTGACAAAGAGTCATCAGGATCTTGCGGCCGAACTGGGCACGGTGCGCGAACTAGTCTCCCGGAACCTCAGCCGGTTGCAGGCCGAAGGATTTCTGGACGTGGAAGGCCGCAAGATCGTAGTCAAAGACCTGCCCGGGTTGAAGCGCGAACAGGCTTCCGCCGGATAGCGTCCGAACCGAAAATGTCTGACCTTCCAACCCCGTAGTGACTTTGGTCACTGCCCCCTCCCCGTAACTCATCCAGAATGGGTTCGTGAGGGAGGCAAATCATGAACTTCAGCACTGAAACCAGGTGAACGAAATTGCCCTTTCGAATCCGGGGGCGCGGCGCGTTCTTGAGGACGCAGGTGTGGACTACTGCTGCGGAGGAGGTAAATCGCTGCAGGACGCCTGCTTACACGCCGGAGTGACGGCCGATGAAATTCTGAAGCGGTTGCGTCAAAACAGTGAACTGGCAGGCCCTGCCGATGCCGAGTGGGCCAACGCACCCCTTGCCGACCTGACTCGGCACATTCGAGAACGACACCACCAATACGTTCGCGACTCCATCCCTCGCGTCCGTGCGCTACTGGCGAAGATCAGGGAGAAGCACGGAGAGAAACATCGAGAAATCGAAGAGATCGAGAAACTGTTCGGGGACGTCGCCCGAGAGATGACCGCGCACATGCAGAAGGAAGAGCAAATTCTCTTCCCCTACATCGATGCTCTGGAACGATCCGCCAGGGGCAACGGGTCCCTCGAACCTCCGTTCTTCCAAACCGTGCGAAATCCGATCCAAGCCATGATGAAAGAGCACGACTCTGCAGGAGACTTGGTGAAGCGCATTCGTAAGGCGAGTAACGACTACAAGGTTCCCGCCGAAGCCTGCACGAGCTATCAGGCGACCTACCAGGAGCTTCGTCAATTTGAAGAAGACTTGCACCTGCACGTGCATCTCGAAAACAACATTCTCTTCCCGCGCGCGGTGGAATTGGAGGCCGCGGTCGTCTGACGCGGGTGCGAAACATGGCCACCTCACTTACACATCCTGTGACTTCATCCGATGTCCTAGAACCTCCTTCGCTTTCTCCGGCGCAACTGTTCGAAGTCACGCGAGCATGCGAGGAGGCCCTGTCCCGACTGTTGATGGCTTTTGTTACGACTGGCCTGATCTTCATGGTGTTTCCAGGGACGTTTCTCGGCGTGTGGAACTTATTGCAAATCAGTGGGCGCGAGAGCGTTGCGTCCATCTCCCCGGCCTGGCTGCAGGCCCATGGTCACGCGCAAGTGTTTGGATGGGTCGGAAGCTTCATCCTCGGAATCGGTTTCTATTCCATCCCGAAGATGCGTGGCGGAGCGAAGTCTTCATTCGGAACGGCGTGGATTTGTTGGGCGATGTGGACGACGGGCGCGGCATTGCGGTGGGCCGCAAACGTGTACTTGTGGGAGTGGAGATTCCTGCTGCCGCTCTCTGCTTTTCTCGAGTTAGGGGCATTTCTCATTTTTTCCGCGCAGTTTCCCATCATCGGCCGGAAACCTCAGGCAAAGAAAAGTTAGGCCCTTGGATTTGGATGGTGATTAGCGCGAGCCTGGGATTATTGCTGGTCTTGATAGTGAATCTTGGTGGGTGTCTCTTCGTGTCGTTCCGTGAGACGTCGCCGGCATTTCCACATCTGTTCGACCAACGCTACCTCGCATTGATGGCGTGGGGATTCCTGGTGCCGTTTGTCTGGGGTTTTAGTGCGAGGTGGATGACCGTCTTTCTTGGACTGAAGCCACTGCGCCCTAAATGGCTTCTTGCCGCAGTCGTGGTAAATCTTGTCGGACTCGGACTGACTCTAGGGGGAGCAGTCTCGATTGGATCGTGGCTATTTGTTGTTGGGGCAGGGATTGCCGTAGCGGCGTTGCGCATGTTCGAGCCCTCCGAGAAGAAAGCAAAGATCCGAGGCGTGCACTCGACTTTCCCCTTCTTTGTCCGAATGGCGTATGCGTGGTTGCTAGTGGCCGCGATCGTTGGCATCGCCGCGACACGCTGGGACACTTCAGGTGGAATTTGGGGCGCGTCGCGTCATGCTTTAACGGTCGGGTTTATATCGGTAATGATCCTGAGTGTCGGACAGCGCATCCTGCCCGCATTCGCTGGAATGAGGATGTTGTGGAGCACGAAACTTATGTTCGCTGGGCTTGCGCTCGTCACACTAGGCTGCACGCTGCGTGTTTCCTGCGAGATCATCGCCTACCAGGGTTATGCGGCGTGGGCATGGTCCGTTTTGCCGATTTCGGCCCTCTGCGAGCTTGCGGGATTGACGATTTATGCGATCAACATTCTCGGTACGTTCGTCCTTGAGCCCAGCCACGCACAGAAACAACCGCTGGTCGTGGGCTTGCCAGTTAAGATTTCTTAAAGGTGTAGACAGTTCAGCAGTAACTTTCAGTTTGTCTGGAGGGGGCCGCGAGATGTATGCTGAAACTCCCTTCCAACAAGTGCAAGCCTGAACCCACTTCTTCCTGCCTACTGGAGGGCTGCGTGGAGCAGCGATGAACAGTACACCAGCCGCTTCTCGACCAAACCTGCAGTTAGCTCTGGGAACCGTCTCCTTTGCCGTTTGCTTCGCCGCATGGGGACTGATTAGCGCCTTCGCTCCGCGTTTCCGTGAAACCTTCCACCTGACAGCAACGCAAACGGCGTTTCTCGTGTCTGTCCCCGTTCTTCTCGGGGCTTTGTTGCGCATCGTGACAGGTATGCTCGCGGACCGCTTCGGCGGCAGAACAGTTTTTGCGTTGCTAATGATTCTCGTCGCCGTGCCCGCGTTCATGGTGCCGCTTGTCCCAAGCTACGAGAAGTTACTGTATGTCGCGTTTTTCCTAGGCATCGCCGGAAGTTCGTTTGCGGTCGGCGTGGGATTTGTTTCCCGCTGGTTTCCACCGGAAAAACAGGGCGGTGCACTGGGCATTTACGGGCTAGGCAACATCGGGCAATCCGCTGCTGTATTTGTCGGGCCGGTCCTGGCTTTGGTCGTCGGATGGCAGAATATTTTTCGAGGCATGGCGGCTTTGCTGGTGATGTGGGGAGTCGTATTCTTTTTCCTTGCGCGCAATTCACCAAAGACGGTGCGGTCCTCCGGTCTGGGCGCGATGATCCAACTCCTCTCTCGCGAGCGCCTGTCCTGGGTGCTCTCTTTGTTTTATTTCCTAACCTTCGGAGGATTCGTCGCGTTTTCGATCTACCTGCCTGTCTTGCTCAAGGACCAGTTTGGATTAAAACCTGCGGACGCTGGCTTTCGCACAGCGGGATTTGTTGTGCTGGCGACCCTGGCCCGTCCACTAGGAGGCTGGCTATCGGATAAGATCGGTGGCGCCCGCGTTCTCCAAACTGTCTTCCTCGGAATTATTCCATTTGCTCTGTTGATGTCGTGGCCCGCGATGTTGCCGTTCACTGTAGGCGCACTCGGTTGCGCGTTCTTGCTGGGAATCGGTAACGGCGCGGTCTTCAAGTTGGTGCCGCAATACTTTCCAAAAGAGGTTGGGACGGTTACCGGACTGGTGGGAGCCATGGGTGGGCTCGGAGGATTCTTTCCACCTTTGCTATTGGGTTTTTTCCGCGACCACCTGCACACTCTTTGGCCTGGCTTCGCACTGCTGGCTTTTCTTTCCGCGGTTCTATGGCGCACCAATGCCGCGGTCTTCCTGGCCAGGCAGCAGACTGCTGAGCTGACTTTGCCGGCATCGCTTACCAGAACAGCGGACCGCATTCTAGCGGGCGTCACGGCCACACTCTTCACCGGCTTACTGGTTGCCGCCATCGTTGTCGGCTCGCGCAATCTTCAAAACTTCGATCCAGCCTTGGTCATCTATACGTTCGCGACGGTCTTTGCGACTTGGGGCGTCGTCTACCACTACCGCGTGTGGCTCGATAAGCCTCCTACGCGAGTGTATTGGGAACGGGGATGGGAACTTTTCCGCAAGGCGGGTGTCTTTCGCGGGATGGTACGGCTTGTGCGCACGGCTGCCACACACCTCGCAGCCCAAACCTTCATTCGCCGGCGTTCGACGTTGCGATGGTGGATGCATCAACTGCTCTTCTGGGGATGTATTCTCGCCGTACTGATTACTTTTCCTTTGGTTTTCGGCTGGATCTCATTCCAAACGTTGGCTACGGATCAAGAGACGTACGTTGTGCTGCTCTATGGCTTCCCTGTGCAGTCATTTCGTTTGCATACGCTGCTTGCGGAACTCTTGTTTCATGGTTTGGATATCTCGGCAATTCTGGTTCTCGGTGGAATTGCGCTTTCGTTGTGGAGGCGTTTTCGCGATAGAGGCGCTCAAGCAGTTCAATCCTTCGCTCTCGATTTTCTGCCGATCATTATGCTATTCGCGATCTCCGTGACGGGACTTGCGCTTACTGTTTCCCAAAACTGGGTGCGCGGAGAGTTCTACAGTTTTTTGGCGATTCTGCACGCCATCACCGTGATTGCTGCGCTGCTGTATCTTCCATTCGGAAAGTTCTTCCATATTTTCCAGCGTCCCGCTCAGCTCGGTGTGAAGTTCTACCAGGCGGCAGGAGAAACGGGAGAGCCTGCGCTCTGCAAGCGCTGCGGTGAGCGGTTTGCCTCTAAGATGCACGTCGAAGATTTGAAGCGCGTCCTTCCGCAGGTTGGATTCGATTACCGCATGGAAGGCGCTGGCGGAAGCTGGCAGGAACTGTGCCCGGCGTGCAAACGAAAATCGCTCTCGCTCGCGCAACTCCAGCTTAAGGAGAATTCGCGTGGCTAAAGCACCGGTATCGCTAGAATCGCTCCTCGATCGTTTTGGCCCGCATCCAGCGTACACGCCTCCTGGCGGTTGGCAAGATGAATCACGTAACCCCGCAGAACGCTTGGTGAAAACACATTGCTGTTTCTGTGGTCAACAGTGCGGCATTCAGCTCAAGGTTCGCGGCAACCAAGTGATCGGTTTCGAGCCGTGGGAAGAATTTCCGTTCAACCACGGAATGCTTTGCCCGAAGGGTGTAAAGCGCTACATGCAGGGTGGGCATCCGGACCGGTTACTTGATCCCTTGATGCGCACGCCAAAGGGATTCCGCAAGGCGACGTGGGATGAGTCTCTGGATTTCACAGTGGCTCGACTGAAAGAAGTGCAACAGAAGTATGGCAAGGATTCCGTGGCCATCTATGGCGGGGCCTCGCTGATTTCCGAGAAATCCTACCTGCTCGGAAAATTTGCGCGTGTCGCTCTGGGCACGCGCCACATCGACTACAACGGACGGCTGTGTATGGTCTCGGCCGGCACCGCGTACAAACTGGCGTTTGGCGTGGACCGCAGTCCTCTGCCGTGGGCCGATATTCTCAAAGCGCAAGTCGTGTTGGTGGCCGGCGCCAATGTCGCCGAGTGCGCTCCAATCACGACCGACTATTTGTGGCGATGCCGAGACGCGGGCGGAAAACTCATCATTGTGGATCCGCGGATGACACCTATCTGCCGCAACGCCGACATATACCTTCCCGTGCGTCCAGGCACGGACATGGCGTTGTACATGGGTTTGCTGCACGTCATTCTGCGTGACAGCCTCGAACGTCACGATTTTATTGCTACCTACACTACCGGGTTCGAACAAGTGGCGGAATCGGTCCGGGCTTGGGACCCTCGCACGGCTGCGGAGAAGACTGGTGTGCCGCCCGAGTCCATCGAACGCGCGGCGCATCTCTTTGGTAAAGCTGAGCGCGCCATTGTTCTTCATGCGCGAGGGGTGGAACACCAATCGAAAGGCGTCGAAAACTGCTTGGCGCTGATCAATCTGTGCCTTGCGACCGGCAACATCGGACGCGAAGGCGCGGGCTGCGCGATGATTACGGGGCAGGGCAACGGCCAGGGCGGGCGTGAACACGGCCAGAAATGCGATCAACTTCCCGGCCAGCGTTCGATCAACGATCCCGAAGCTCGTGCGCACACAGCGAAGGTCTGGGGAGTTTCGCCGGAAGAAATTCCCCAAGCCGGCTACTCTGCTGTTGAAATCATGGAAGCCATTCATCGCGGAGAAATCAAGGCGCTCTTGTCTTGCTGTTTCAATCCGCTGGTTTCGCTTCCCGATGCGAAGTTCACGCAGGAGGCCCTCGAGAAACTTGAATTCTTCGGTGTTGTGGACTTCTTTATGTCGGAGACCGCGCACCACGCCGACGTGGTTCTCGCTGGAAGTTTGCAGGAAGAAGAGGAAGGAATCGGCTGCACGAACGAGGGGCGGGTCATTCATGTTCAGAAAGCTGTAGACCCGCCGGGAAACGCCAAAGGCGATAGTTGGATTTATGTTGAACTCGCCAAGCGCTTGGGCAAAGGAAAATACTTTCCGTATAACTCCACAAAGGAGATTTACGAGGAGTTGCGCGAGGCGTCTCGGGGCGGGCACGCGGACTATTTCGGCATCACCTACGAAAAGATCGACAAGAACATGGGAATTTTCTGGCCCTGTCCCACGCTCGATCACCCAGGCACACCGCGGCTTTTCGAGGATGGACGCTCGTTTCATCCGGACGGCAGACACCATTTCGTGGTAACGGAATGGCGCGAGAGTGGCGATCCCGTATCAGTGGATTTTCCGGTTTATCTCACGACCGGCCGAGTAGTAAGCCAATATCTGTCCGGGACGCAGACGCGCCGCATCGGCGCTCTCCTGGATCAGTACCCGAATCCGCGCCTCGAAATTCATCCGCGTCTTGCCGAGCAATATCAGATCAAAGATGGAGATTGGGTGACCATCACTTCGCGCAGGAGCGAAATCACCCTGCAAGCAATGGTCGTGAAGACCATTCGCCCGGATACAGTGTTCATCCCCTATCACTGGGCTGGCGAGAGAAGCGCGAATCGGCTGACGCACCGCACGCTCGACCCGCGCAGCAAGATTCCTGAGTTCAAGGTATCCGCGTGCCGGCTCAAAAAGGCAGACAGGCCGCCCGACTGGGCGCGCACTTCGAATGGCAACGGAAACATATCCCAACCGAAAAAGGGCAAAGCCTGATGCACGGTTACGAATTCTACGTCGATCCTTCGCGTTGCATCGGCTGCCAATCTTGCGTCGAAGCCTGTGCGGAATGTGAAACCCATCGCGGCAAGTCGATGATCAATTTTGACTTCATCGACCGGCAGGGAACGACGGCGACCGCAGCCTACGTCTGCTGGCACTGCGAAGAGCCGACCTGTGCCATGGTGTGTCCCGCGGACGCAATCAAGAAAGGCGATGACGGCATCGTCCACTCCGCATTGAAGCCTCGGTGTATCGGTTGTTCGAACTGCGTCCTCGCCTGTCCGTTCGGCATTCCCAAGATCTTTCCGGAATACGAGCAGATGATGAAATGCGACATGTGCTACGACCGCACTTCGATCGGCAAAAAGCCCATGTGCGCCACGGTCTGCCCCAGTCAGGCACTTTCTTATGTTCGTCCCGAGGAGATCGTCAAGCGGCGGGAAAAGCCAAACAACGTATTTCGGTTTGGAAACCAGAAGATTGTGACCCGAGTGCACATGATGGTTCCCGCCGAGACAGATGCGGTTTCACTCGATGTTCTGGATTACATGTGGGAGGAGTCGTATGCCGCTTTTTCGCAACCCCAGTAAGGAGCCGCTCTGGAAAGACGAGTTTTCGGTGTTCACGAGCGACGAGCGCTACGTGACCCGTCGGCAATTCACGAAGTTTCTCACGCTCGCGAGCCTGGGGATGTTCGCCGGCAACCTCTGGATTCTGGCGAAATCGCGTCTTACCAAGACGACCGCGTTCCCAACGGCTGAAGTTGCCGACATCAACGAAATCCCGGTTCGCGGTGTGAAACTCTTCACCTACCCGACACCCCAGGACCATTGCATCATGATTCGCACCGGCGAGGAAGAATACCTAGCCTACAGCCAGAAGTGCACGCACTTATCCTGCGCCGTATATTACTCAGCAAACAATGACCGGCTCGAATGCCCCTGCCATCAAGGTTTTTTCTCGGTGAAAGATGGTTCCGTTTTGCAAGGTCCTCCACCCCGTCGTCTCCCGCAAATCACCCTCGAACGCGACGGCACAAAGCTACTTGCGATTGCTGTGAAGGGAAGCTGACATGGCCAACCTGGAACCCTCCAAGCAGCGGCGCGGACTAGTCGCCATCGATGGGGCTATGGCCCTCATCGTTATCTTGCTCATTGTGCAAATCTGGCTGCTAAGCGCTACTCTAGAAACCTTCCTTGCAGGTCACTCTGGAGCGGTTGTCCCCGCTGCTATCTTCTCCGGACTGATTTTCTCGGGATGCCTGGCTTTGGATCTCTTCGTGACGCGAGTCGATCAAGAGTCGCGCAAATCGTAACAAGTCCGGAATACTGGATATCGCGGAAATGTGCCCAGTTGTTTCTCGCATTGCCAACGATTCGCTCTCTCCTGCTTTGCCGCGGCATCGTTCTCACGTCGAGTTCATACTACGTGCACATAACTCCGTTCATGAGTGCTTGTCCTGTGCGGCTAAAAGCACGCATTCCCCAGGGAAGGGAAGCCAAGACGTTCAATAGCTTCCCAAGCTTCGGTTGAATCGGCCGCCCTCGCATTAACAGCTCTCGCGAAAAGCATCCTTATATATGTATATATGCCGATTTCCAGCGCGTTCTGTCGAATAGGGGAGGGAATAGGCCGTGACAGTGTGGGATTCTAACCAACGACAGGGCAGCGTTCTAACCAACTGAACTACGTCCCCTTGAACAAACTTACAGATACTTGAGATCAGGCAAGTCTGTAATGAAGCAGGTTCGCGCTTCTTGTCACGATGCCATGAATCCCTCGAAGCGCGAACTAAGAGGATTATAGGCGAAGAGACAGTCGCTCGCAACTTTCCATTTCGTGACGAAACGCATCACTTCGCATCGTTTCCGTTGCGAGTTTCCCCAGTTTCCCTACCAGCTTGTCGTGTGCTCGTTCGGTGCGACCGGACGGGGAAGCGCAGTGGGAAGGTTAGGAGTGGTGGGCACTGTCCGATTCGAACGGACGACCTTTCGGGTGTAAACCGAACGCTCTAACCGCTGAGCTAAGCGCCCACAAAAATTCATCGTACCGGAAGCATGAGAGGGGGTCAACGCACGTATTTCCTCCATTTACCTGAACCTTGCTTTTCGAGCCTCGAAGTCGTTTTCTTGCACTTTCCCTACGCTGCCAGTACACTGACTTGCTTACATTTAGGCCGAGGAACGGATAGGGATGCTGCTCGTACGGGATTTTGTGGCCCACATGGCCCATGAAGTCGTGAAGCGCCTGGTGGAAGGCGGGCAAATTGAGACCAAATCGCAAGAGGCGGTTTCCGCGCGGGTCCGCCAGCGGATGCTCGAAGAGTTGACCGTCGAAGACCGGCTGAACGAGGAAGTTCGCCAAATCCTCGTGGAGCGGCAGGATGAGATGCGCAGCACCGGGGTTTCCTACCAGGAAATGTACAAGAAGGTGAAGCAGCACCTGGCGCGGGACCGCAAGCTGGTATTGCGATGAAAAAACGAAGTAAGGCCTATCATTCCGAGGAGCTTGCCTGCGGCCGGCAGGCGGAACGACGAGGAATCTGCTTTTTGCGTCTGTCTTCCCGGGGGCGGACCTTTGGGTCCGACTTCAAAGTTAGCGATATCAATGGGGCTCTGTAGACCCTAGGCTTCAGCCCAGGGCGCGCAGCGCCCCTGAAGGGATCTCCGAATTTCGATTATCGCTCTTCGAAGGAATGTGCATGCGACTGAGCCGCGAAAAAATTGTCAGAGTTTCCCACCAGATCACCGATGTGCTGGTGGCCAGCGACGAAGTGGAATTCATTGACGACCGCGACACGATTCGCCAGCAAATCGTGCAGATCATGACCGCCATGCTTCGCGACGAGGAAAAAATCGAGCTGGAGGTGCGCAAGCGCATCACTTCGCAAAAGAAGGAAATCCTGGAAGGCAGCGAAGAGTGGGACGTGCTGCATAGGAAGTATTACCAGGACGAACTTCGCCGCCTCGGCATCGCCGCCGCCCCCGACGACCGTCACCGCCCGTAAGCAGCAGTGGCGACTGGTGAATCCACTCGCAAGAATTCCTCGGAGTGTGACAAGAGGGAAAACGCTGCAGGCGCGGGTAGATGAGGGAGCAAAGGCAAGGGAACCAAGCTGCATCATTGGAATCAAAGGCCGAGGGACCCGACCCTGCGCTTCTTGAAAACTGAGGCTTTGCCTATAACGAAACCGCTTAAACGTTGTCCGATGACCGCGACCGGATCCACCTGACGAGGAATTCAGGTGTTTACCGGATTGAGCGCGGGCCGCGTAGGAGCAAAGTAGCCTCAACAAACGCAATGCTGTGGCTAGTAACAGGGGTGAGTTCCTTTGGAAGTTCCACATCCTCGGTCACACCCCGGGAGCCCAAGGGAATCACCCCTCCCGCCCCTTGCCACTGCTCTTGGCGATGAATCCTATGCGACGCTGTTGGTGCCCTAGGACCTTTCGCGGCCGCACATTCGGAAGCGCTCACGGCAAACCTTTGCAAGCTAATTCGCTAAAGAATGAGAGCCGGAAGGGGCTCGTTTTCCTATGACGATTTGCGTCTTCCAGGGGTGACGCAAAGTGGCATCTAGCTGAGCTGGTTAGCCGCTAGGGTGGCTTGCCGACCTCGTCTAGTACTTCTTTTGGTTTGTGTAACCGCAAGAAAAAGAAGCACTTGTTCGATTTGGTGTACAAAGAGGGCCGCGGGTTCCCTTTGGCAGGCTCCTTGCTCCCTTTCCAGCGTGTGCTCTTACGCACGTCACAACCTTTCAAGGAGACTTCATGAAGAAACAGAAGGGCTTCTCTCTTATCGAACTTTTGATCGTCGTGGCGATCATTCTGATCATCGCGGCTATCGCCATCCCGAACTTGCTGCGGTCTAAGATTGCGGCGAACGAATCCTCTGCGGTTGGTTCGGTTCGCACCATCGGGACCGCGGAAGTAACGTATTCGTCCAGCTGGGGCAGCGGTTTCTCGGTTGACTTGCCGTCTCTGGGTGGAGCGTCACCGTGCGTCGCCGCGACCGCAGCGGCGGCTTGCTTAATCGACCCGCTCTTG